>Ga0335071_10000530_pt1 | contig 42151 bp, 36 predicted proteins | sample Lox_Sample_15_FD_206724 | JGI IMG/M metagenome (GOLD analysis project Ga0335071, IMG submission 206724) | Soil microbial communities from Loxahatchee National Wildlife Refuge, Florida, United States - Lox_Sample_1.5 | ecosystem: Environmental > Terrestrial > Soil > Wetlands | place: USA... | reverse complement strand
CACGGCCTCCTTGCCGGCGGCGACTTTGACCGGCCACTTCGCCGGCTTGCCGCCCTGGGAGAACGTCGCGCCCGCGAGCTCGCACTCGAACCGCAGCTCGAGCTCGCCCCGGTTCTTGACCGCCACCTCGGAGGCGAGGCTCTCGCCCTCCACCAGGAGCCCGGCGTCGTACGTGTACCTGTCGAGGTCGATCCGGGGCTGGGGCGGCACGTCGACCGCGGCCGTGATCTTGAGCTGGAGGCGCGGCGCGTTGGGATCGTCCGTGTCGACGTAAATGTACTTCGCCACTTCGCCCTCGTAGCCGCGCGAGCTGAAGGTGACCTTGATCTTCCCCGAGCTGCCGGGCGGGACGCTCTTGTCGGACACGAGGGCGGCCGTGCAGCCGCACGAGGTCTCGACGTTCTTGATGGTCAGGTCGCCGTCGCCCTCGTTCTTGAAGACGAATTCGCAAGACGGCTCATCGCCCTGCTTGATCTTGCCGAAATCCCAGGAATCCTTCTTGAACGTGATCTTGGGCTGCTTGGCCGCCAGGGCGAAGCCCGCGCTCGCGAGGACGAGCGCCAAGGCCGCCAGCGGGGCGGATATCGACCGGAAAGGCCTTCGTCTTCGGACGTTCATGATCGCCTCCCGCGGGTTACGTTACCACTATTTCCAAGGCCATATCAAGCCGGCGGCGGCCCTAAGTCCTTGCATTGCCAGCCTTAATCATGTATAAGGTTTAGCCGAATTCGTCGAGATCCATGAAAAGGACGGCTTCTAGAGACGTCGGCGCCGGTATGGCCGCGGCGCTGATCCTGGCGGCCTCCGCCCTCGCCCAATCCGAGAGCCGTCCGAAATACGAATTCCGCCTGACCCTGGGGCTGTCCTTGCCCGGAAGCGTCTCCTCCTCCGAATACAGGGACGACTGGACGCAGGATCTTCTCTCGCGGGTCAACGAAGAAGGCCTGATCACGCCGACGACGTCCGGCACCGTCTCGTGCGAAGGCTTCGCCGCCCGGTTCTTCACGGACAGCCTCGGGCTTCAATTGGGGCTCGGCCTCTACTCGTTCAGCGCTCCCAACACCTCCGCCTTCAACTTCTCCTACACCTGGACGAACGGAGCGTCGGGCGGGAAAAGCCAGGCATGGACGACCGGCACCGGCCGGATGAAATCCGTCCCCCTCAGCGTGAACCTCCTCTACGAGTCGCGGGGAGAGACGTGGAGCCTTTATGCCTCGGCCGGCCCGACGCTGTTCTTCAACTCCTTCGAAGCCGCATCGACGTCGGGCTTCGGCGTCTCCGATTCGGCCAAGGTGACGGTCTACATCCCGCCCAACTGGGTCACGACGTTCATCCAGACCGTCGACGCTCTCCCCGTTCCCCTGGCCGTGCCCGCCCAATCCTGGGTGAGCGCGGGGCTCGACGTCGGCGCCGGCGTGGACTTCCGCATCGGCCCGCAATGGGCCGTGACTGCCGACGTCCGTTATTTCATGTGCCCGTCCAAGGACCTCGGTTGGACCTGGACCCAGGGAACATACTCGGGCCTCCTGGGCAATCTGATCGGCTGGCCGTTCACGGCCGAGAACGCCGCCTATGCGGCCGAGCGCACGACGCCGATCACCATCTCCCCGTCCTCGCTCCGGATCGCGGTCGGCGCCAAGCTGATATTATGAAAAGGCCCGCGCTCGCCACGGCCGCGGCGGTCTGGATCGCGGCGGCCTGGGCGGGGGGGGCGGCCCTCGCGGCCGCGCCGGAGGGCGACGCCTCCTGGAACCGATTCGAAATCCGCGTCCTCGGCGGCTACGGCCGGACGCCCGCGGCCGGCGCCTCCTCCTTCTCCCGGACGTCCTCCTCGACCTACTACGCGCACATCGCCGCGTCCGACGCCTTCACGTTCGATCCGTCCTCCGCCGCCTCTGCCGGGGCGTGGTGCACGTATCTCTTGACCCCGTCGCTCGGCATCGAGGCGGGATTCGGATACCTGCGGTCCACGGCGCGGGGCCGCGCCGACTTCCGGCTCGAATATTTCCGCGACGCCGCGGCGACGGTCCGCGCCGCGTGGACCGGCCAAGGCCAGATGACGGCCGTCCCGCTCTGCCTCAATCTCGCGGCGCGGCTGGCCGTCGGCGGCGTGGCCTTCCGGGCCTCGGCCGGCGTTTCGTTGTTCCTAAATTCCTATCTGGCCGGGATGACCGGCGGCGTGGAGGCGGTCCAAGCGGTCTACACGTCGAGCGGCGGCGACCCCTCGGCCCCGATCCTCGCCGACGAAAAGCTCGACGGGCTTGCCGTGCCCCTGACGACCCCCGACACCACCTGGACGGCGCTGGGAGCGAACGCGGGCGCCGCTCTCGACGTCCGGATCGGGCGGACGGCGGCCCTGTCGTTCGAAGCCCGCTACTTCCACGGCCCATCAAAAGAGATCGCCTGGAGCTGGGCGCCGGGCGTCTACGCCGGGATCGGGGGGGCCGTCGCCTCCTGGAATTTCACCGCCGACGCGGCGGACGCCGCGGGACGGGCGACCACCCGCCTGAGCGTCGATCCTTCGTTCTTCTCGGTCTCGGCCGGCCTCCGCTTCTCCTTTCCCGGACCGCCGGCGCGTTAGCCCTTTCCCGCCGCTTTCGTGCTATAATTTTTCCGACAAAGGTGTGTCCGCCATGAACAGCAAGGATAGGCGCCGGCCCGCGCGGGACGCGGCCGCCGGAACGGCCCTGGTCCTCCTCCTCGCCACGGGGCTCTTCGCCGCGGCCGGGCTCAAGGTCAAGGTCACGGCCGAGCTGGCCAACATCCGCCAGAAGCCGTCGATCAGCAGCGTCATCATCCGCCAATTCCCCCAGGGCGAGATTCTCGAGGCCGTCCGAAAGGAAGGGGAATGGTACTTGGTCAGGTTCGATCCCGACGAGGGCGGCGCGACGACCGGCTACGTCCACGAAAGCCTGGTCCTGGCCCTGGACGAGATCCCCGCGCAGCCCGCGCCGGCCAAGGCCGTCGAGCCGCCGGCGAAGCCCGAGACCGTCCCCGTCCCGCAGCCCAAGGTCGAGAAGCCGCCCGAGAAGGCCGTCATCGAGGCGGCCGCCGCGGAGGCCGCGGCGAGCGAGGCGGCGGCCCGGGAAGAGAACGCCGGCCGGATCGGCGTGACGATCTACGGCGGCGGCAGGCTGGTTGCCGGCGGGGACCTGAACACGGCCGCGCAGGGGCTGGCCGATTACTACACCGAGATCGCCGGCGTCGCGGGCGACCAGAAGATCCAGCCCGCGCATCTCGGCCTCCTCTACGGCGCCGAGATCTCGCTCCCCCTGTCCTCGCAGTTCTACGTGGTCTTCGGAGCCGAATACCACGGCGCCCAGAAGAGCACGCTCGTCTCCTATGCGACCGAGGCCGGGACCGACACGTTCTCCGCAACGCCCGGTTTCCAGGCGCTCCCCCTCAAGCTCGGCCTGGCGTTCTATCCCCTCGATTTCCTCTACATCAAGGTCGGGGCGGCGTACTATTTCGCCAAGGTCTCCTACGACTACCGGTACCTGCACGACAATGCCTCGCAGGAATGGCAGGGCGACGCGACCGCCCAAGGATACGGCGTCTGGGGCGGCCTGGGGCTGGATTGGCCATTCGCCGCCGCGATCTCGCTCGTGGCCGAGGCCACGGGCGAATACGCCTCGATCACCGGGTTCCACGGGACGGGCACGTATCTGGATTCGACGCTGACGAGCCCGACGACCGAGACGGGCTTCCTTTACTTCTGGGATGCCCGGACGTCGAGCCAGACGGCCTACCCGGCCGCGTTCCTCCGAAGCAAGACGCCGGCCGAAGCGGGGGTCGAGAATGCGCGCCAGGCGACGGCGGACTTCACCGGGCTCGCGGTCAGGGTGGGCTTCAAGATCCGCTTCTGAATCGCCGCCGCTTAAATCGGTGACGTGATACTCATTTCCGCAATTCCATCGGTGTCGCCCTGCGTTCTTCCGTCTCGATCCGGAAGCCGGGTCGCCGTCACCGACTCGTCCGCAGAAGGGCCAGATGATAGGCGTGGAGGCCGCGGAATAGGGGCGCGATCTTCACGACGGCGAACCCGGCCGCGGCCGCTTCCCGCTCGAAGGTCCCCGGCTCGATCATCTTGATGTTGGTCCGGCTCTTGTGGAACTTCCGGCGCAGCCGGCGCTGGGCGAGGTGAAAGCCGCTCGTCCGGTAGAACGAGACAATCACCCATCCCGAGGTCACCCGCCGGAACTCCCGCAGGATGGCCGCCCGGTCGCCGGCCTCGTGGACATGATGGAAGAACCGGAGCGAGAAGACGACGTCGAAGGCGCCGTCCTTGAACGGGAGGCCCTGCTTGGCATTGGCGACGGCGCCCGCATGTTCCCCCCCGGCGCCGCTCGAGCCGCCCGCGGCCGGGGCCGAAGCGGGCGCCTTCTCCCGAGCGGCCCGATCCATGGCCGCCAGGCCCGCCTCGGCCCTCCTCACCATCTCCCAGGACAGGTCGCTGTTGACGAGGCGGCGCGCGCGCGTCCGGAGCAGCGGCGAGAAGCGCCCGTAGCCGCAGGGGAGATCGAGCATTGCCGCCCCGCCCTCGGGCAGGCCGCCGGCCACCCCGATGGCGGCGAAATGCCTCTCGATCAGCCGGGTCTCGCGGGCGTGGACGACACGCTGGTCGAGGCCGCGGTAGCGGCGCCTCTCGTAGTCGCGGACGCCTTCCTCGGTGAATCTCGAGACGTCGCGTCCGGTTCGAGCCGCTCCGGCCGGACCGCCCGTCGCCGGGCCCTTCGCGGCGCCGCCCGCCTCGCGACCCTTAGCCGAAGAAGACATATTTCGGGCTCCCCCCGATTCCGACCGGACCGCTTCCGCCGGCCGATTCGCGGCCGTCCCGGTCCATCACCCTCGCCGCAGGACGGCCGAAATCCGCCTCGACGGCCGGGCCGTTCGTCCAGGCGACGGCGAATTCGAGGCCGCCCTTCCTGAAACGGTAGATCTCCGCCCCGCGCCCGGCGCCTTGATCGTCCTTGCCCGTGAATTCCGAGCCCGAGAGCTCCGCGACCATCGTCTTGAGCGCGAACCAGGACGGCCGGCGCCGCCACGGCGTCTCCCGGCTGTCCACGAGCCCGTAGCCCGGCGCGACGAGCTGCCACCAGCAGACGCTCTCGATCAGGCCGCTGGCGAGGCAGATGATGTAATAGCGGACGAGATAGTCCGCCTGCTCGTCCTCGGTGACGTTGGGCTTCCCGGACGCCGGCGAATACGGCCCCGTTCCGGCCAGCGGCCAGTTGGCCTCGGTGATCCGGCAGCCGATTGGCCGCCGGGCCGAGACCTCGGCATAGGCCTTGAACAGGGCGACTTTCATGGCCGTCGTGTAGCCGGATTGGGCGTTCTCGGGCGCGCCCACCCGGTCCACGTAGAGAAGCGAACTCGCGACGTCGAAGGGCAGCTCCCGCAAGGTCGGCGGGTAGAGGTGGAACTCGAAGTCGATCACGGCCGGGCCGAGCAGCCGGACGCCGTATTTCCGCCGGAGGGCGAACGCGGGCCGGGCCAGGGCGAGGTACTCGGCATGGTCCCAGACGCCCCATTTCGTCCGGTTCCAGGCATGGCCGATCTCGAAATCCCGGCCAAGCGGGGCGAGCCGGGCGAAGCAGTCCTCGACGAAGCCCGCCCATCCCTCCGGCTCGAGCACGTCGTCGCGGCGCTGGAGCAAGGCGAACGTCACCCGCAGGCCGCGGTCGCGGAGGAGACGGGCGAAGGCCTCGAAGTCGGCGAGCTTGTTCCGTTCCCAGGAGGGGATCCGGACGAGCGTCTCCCGGACGCCGGTCTCGGCGAGGAGCGCCACGACGTCGTCGTTCCGGCCGGGGCGGGGCGAGACCGCGACGGCAAACATCCCCCGGCCGATCGCCACGGGGCGGCGGTACATCGTCCTCCGCAGGCGGCGGTAGCGGGCGAACGCCGCCGGGCCGGCGAGGAGATTCGCCCAGACGAGCGACAGATACGTCCGCCAGCGGCGGATGTGGTGGCGCGTCCGCTCCGACCGCGGGGCGACGTTGTGCGGCTGGTCGGCCAGGGCGTTCCACTCGAACGCGAAGCGGCTCATTGGATCTTCAGCCTCCGGGCCAGCGCCTTCAGCTTGAGCGACTTCTTGATCCCGATCCAGGCCGCGAACGCGCCTTTGGCCAGCCGGTAGAAAAAGACGAAGCCGGGGCGGAGCGGGCGGCCCGCGGCGAGGGCGTAGCGCTCGAGGAAAAAGCCCCGGAGGGAGGGCGGGACGCCGAGCCGGACCAGATTCCTGGCCCGAGCCGTCCCGCCCAGGCGCGCCCTGCGCCGGACGCGGTTCGTGTCGAGGAACGCGAAGCGGAAATCGGGGCCGCCGTCGACCAGGATGTTGCCGTCCGAAAGATCGCGGTGGAGGAGGCCGGCCGCGTGGAGGCGGGCGAGCTCCGCGGCCAGGGCCGAGAGCAGCGGCTCCAGGCCGGAGGGCGGCGGCTCGCGAAACAGGCCCCGGATCTCGCGCCCCGACGTCAGGCGCTCGGCGACGAAATAGCTCTCCCGGACCAGCCCGCCCCGGCGGCGCTCGAGAAACGCGATCGGCGCCGCCGTCCGGAATCCGGCCTCGGCGAGGGCGACGGCGCCCCGCCAGGCGCGCTCCGCCTTCGACGGCTGGACGAGCGTCTTCAGCCGCGACAGGCCCCGCGCCCCGAACGATTTGACGACGATCCCGGCCGCGGGCCGGCCGCCGGGCGCATCCTTGATCGCCGCGACCGTGTTGCGGCCGGCGACGAGGATTTCGGCCCGCGGGGGCGCGGACAGCGCGCCGGGCTCCGCGAGGAACGACAGATACTCCGGAGCGTCGTAGGCGGCCGCGATCCGGCCGCGATAGGGCGGCCGGGAAAGCGCCCGGGACGAGAGAGAGACGCTCGGCGCGGCCATCCTCCTAAAAGCCCCCCTCTCCCCGTCCGCCGTCCCCGGCGGCGGACACGGCGCGACCCGGCCGCGCGGCCGCGTCCGCCGGCCGGCCGAAGTGCCGGTCCACGATCTCCATCAGCCGCCGGGCGTTCGCGCGCGGCGAGAACCGCTCGCGGGCCAGGGCGCACCCCTCGCCGGCGATGCGGGCCCGGAGCGCGGCGTCGGCCTTCAGCTCGAGGACAGCGGCCGCGAGCGATTCGGCGAGCGGCTCGTCGCAGAAAAGGAGGTGCCGGCGGTGGACGAAGAACTCCTCGGACGCCGGCGTGCGGGCGGTGACGACCGCCTTGCCCGCGCCGAGCGCCTGGACGAGCTTGTGGGGCACCACGCGCCGGGCCTTCTCGGTCCGGCCGAAGATGCCCAGACAGACGTCCGCGGCCGCGAGCGCGGCGGGGAGCTCGCCCGCCGGCCGCCAGCCGGCGAAGGCGATATTGGTCAAGCCCCCGGCCGCCGCGGCCCGGCGGGCGGCGCCATAGGTCCGGCCCGTCCCGACGAGCGTGAAGCGGACGCCGGGATCGCGGCCGGCCACGATCCGGGCCGCCTCGACGATGACGTCCGTTCCATGGAGAGGCAGGAACGAGCCCGTGAACAGGACCTCGAACGGGCGGGTCCGGTCGGACGGCCCAGGGGCGTCGCCGGAGGGCGGGGCGGGACGGAAGACGTCGTCGTCGTAGCCGAGCGGCAGGACCTCGACCTTGGCCGGGTCCAGGCCGTAGACGTCGCAATAATAGGCTTTGTGCGCGGCCGTGTCGGCGAGGACCAGGTCCGCGCCGGCGAAGGCCGCCCGATCGATCTGGAAATTCCACCAGGCCGCCGGAGAGTCGGCCGCCAGGCGTCCCCAATCGACCACCTTGGTCTCATAGCGGGCCGCAAGGGGGTCGAAAACGACCTTCCGGGCGGCGAGCGCCGCCCAGAAGCGGGCCAACGGCACGTCCTTCTGGCCGAATTCGGGGACGAACAGGCAGCGGGGATCCTCGGCCGCGCCAGCGGCCGCGGGAGCGCCCCTCCCGGACGTTGCCAGCCGCAGGAGGAGGACGGGATAGCGGACCCAGAACTTCCAGGAACGATTCGCCCGGCATTCCCGGGGGGCGGCGCCGATCTGGCGCAATCCCTTGCGAATCACGGCGTTGCGCGGGTAATCCGGATCGTAGGCGCCCAGGAACGTGAACATCATGGCGGTCGGTTTCCTCCCTAAAGTATTTCAGGAGGTGGCGTTTGTCAATTTGACGGCCGCTCGAAACCTGTATTATGCTTATCCGACGTGGAGGAGTCCCATGGCGCTTGACCCCCAGTTGCTCGAGATTCTCGCCTGTCCGCAGTGCAAGGCGGACGTCAAGCTAACGGCCGACGAAAAGGGCCTGAAGTGCACGAAATGCCAACGCGTCTACCCCATCAAGGACGACATCCCGGTCATGTTGATCGACGAGGCCACGATTGAACCCGACCGGCCGACCAAGAGCTGACATCGGGAATATCCTTCTCCTCCGGCTGCGGCGCATCGGCGACGTCGTCCTGACGACGCCGGCCGTCGCCCTCCTCAAACGGCGCTTCCCGGGCGCGTCCCTCACCTACCTCGTCGAAGATCCCTACCGCCGCCTCGTCGAGGGCGCGCCGGCGCTCGATCGCGTGATCGTCGTGCCGGCGCGGCAAGGCCCGCGCGAATTCGCGAGGCTGATACGGGCGGTCCGTCGGGAGCGGTTCGACGGGCTGATCGATTTCCACGGCGGGCCGCGCGCCGCCTGGATCACGTTCGCCAGCGGGGCGCGGCTCAAGGTCGGCTACGCGATCCGGCGGAAGGGGTTCCTCTATGATGTCACCATCCCGCGGGCCGGGGAAGGCGGCGCGCCGATCCACAGCGTCCGCAACCATGTGAATCTGGTCCGGGCGTTCGAAGGCGCGGTGGCGGCGCGGGTCGGAGGCGGCCCGGCTCTCGCGCCCCGGCCCCCGATCGACGAGGCCGGCATCCCGCCGCTCGAGCTGCCTCCGGCGCGGCCGGAGGAGGCGGAGAAAGTCGCCGCGATCCTCGGCGCGGCGGCCGCGCCGGGAGCGACACGGCTCGTCGTCGTCCACATCGGCGCGGGCAACGCCTTCCGCGACTGGGGCGCGGCGAACATCGCCGAGCTCGCCCGGCTCCTGGCCGGCCTACCCGGCCTCAAGGTCGCCACGATCGGCGCGGAGAGCGACCGCGAGCGCGAAGGCGCGATCGCGCAGGCGCTGCCCCAGGGCGCCGTCCTGCCGCTCGCGGGGCGGCTGAATCTCATCGAAATCCGCGAGCTCATCGCCCGGGCGGCGCTCTACGTCGGGCCGGACAGCGGCCCGATGCACATCGCCGCCTCCACGGCGACCCCGATCGTCGCCTACTTCGGGCCGACGCGGCCCGCCGTTTTCGCCCCGTGGCGGCCGGGCGGGGGGCAGACCGTCATCCTGGAAAAGACGCTCGCCTGCCGCCCGTGCCGCCAACGCGAATGCGTCACGGCCGACTACCGTTGCCTGCGCGACATCTCCCCTGCCGACGTTTTCGCCGCCTGCCGCGATCTTCTCGGGAGCGCGCCCTGAGCCTCCCCTTTTTACGCGGGCCGCGGCAGGCTATAATACGGCGTAAATGAACGACGTCCTGAAGTCCCTGGCGGAGGGCCAGTCCCCCTGGGAGCGCACGCTCCTCGCCGCGACTCTCCTTTCGCTTCTCTCGACGCTCCTCTCGATCACCTTCGAGCAGGCGTTCCTGGCCGTCGCGCTCGTCGCCTGGGTCGCCCTCCTCGCCCGGAAAGAGCGCGCGATCAGCGTCCCGGCCTTCTTCGGACCGCTCCTGGTCTACGTCGGCCTCTCCCTCGTGGCCACCCTGACCTCGAAGAGCATCCCCCTCAGCCTCAGCGACGACAAGGGCATGCTGATCTACCTCCTCGTGCCCCTGGTCATGGCCGCCTTCACCCGCCGCCTCGAATTCGAGCCGGCCTACGGCGCCGTCCTCGTTTCGGCCGCCGTCAGCGCCCTCTATTCCTTCGGCTATTTCGCGGTCGCGTTCAAAGGCCGGCTCGACACCGCCCACCGCGTCCATGCCTTCATGAGCCATTACATGACCCAGGGCGGCGTCATGCTCCTCTTCTGCTGCATCGCCCTGGCCTTTGCCCTCTTCAAGCGCGGCCGGGCGCGCCTCCTCTGGGCCGCCGGCCTGGCCCTCGGCGCGGCCGGCCTCCTCCTGACCTTGATGCGCAGCGGCTGGATCGGGATCGGGGTCGCCCTCTGCGTCCTCCTGGCCCTGTGGCGGCCGAAGCTCATCCTGCTCGTGCCCGTCCTGGCCGGCGCCTTCTATCTCGTCAGTCCCGTTTCGGTCAAAGCCCGCGTTCAGAGCATCTTCTCCCTCCACGGCTACTCCAACGCCGAGCGCGTCGAATACCTCCGCGCCGGCCTCAAGATCGTCGGGGACTATCCGCTCTTCGGCACGGGCCCCAAGACCGTGTCGATCGTCTTCCAGGATCCGAAGTACGGCCTGAGCGACCTCGCCCGCCGCAACGTCCACCTCCACGACAACCTCCTCCAGATCGCCGCGGAGCGGGGGATCGTCACCCTCCTCGCCTGGCTGGCCTTCGTCGCCGCCGCTTTCGCCGGGCTCCTCGAGCTGTGGCGCCGGGCGAAAGCCGCGGACCCGGCCCTCGCCGCGGCCGCGGCCGGCGCGCTCGCTGCCCTCGCGGCGTTCTTCGTCGCCGGCTTCATGGAATACAACTTCGGCGACGCCGAGGTGGCGACCTTGCTCCTGTTCGTCATCACGCTCCCGTTCGCCATGGAAAAATCCCGCACTTCTTAATTGGAGACGCAATACTTGATTCCTGATTCTTCCGGGACAAATCAGGCGGAGATAAATAGGGAAATAGGTATTGTGTCTCCGATTGGCAATCGACCGGGCCATCGGATCCGCCGGTTCCTTTTCCGGGCGCTCCTCGTCCTGGTCGCCCTCTATGTCGCCTGGGCCGGATGGCAGATCGCCCGCTTCCGGCGGTACGAATCCGCCTCCACGCCCGACGGCCGTTACGAGCTGCAGGGCGTCTACCATATGCATTCCCGCTTCTCCGACGGCCGCAAGACCGTGGACGAGATCGCCGCCGTCGCGGCGGCCGCCAAGCTCGACTTCCTCATCTTCACTGACCACGGCAAGCCGAACGTCGCCTCGCTCGACGCCCAGGGCCGCAAGAGCGGCGTCCTCGTCCTGGCCGGCTCCGAGCTCTCGGTCAACCGCGGCCACCTCGTCGCCCTCGCCTTCGACCGCCCCGCGGCCGGCCGCACCTTCTCCCCCGACGCCGAGATCGCCGCGGCGGAGGTCCGGGCCCTCAACGGCTTCACGGTCATCGCCCACCCCTACGCCAAGATCCGCTGGTCGTGGGGCGGGCCGGCGGACTACGCCGGCCTGGAGATCATCGACGGCGACAGCATGATCCGGGCGCACGTCCTCAGCCGCCTGCCCTATTACCCGCTCCTCTTCATCAAGCCCTCGCTCGCCGTCCTGTCCCTGATCGATCCGCCCGACCGGAACCTGGCCAAGTGGGACCGGCTCCTCGCCCAACGGCCCGAGCGCCCGTTCCTCGGTTTCTACAGCGCCGACGCCCACTTCCTCTACGGGGCGATCTTTCCCGCCCTCCACCTCCACGTCCTGCTCGACGCCCCGCCCTCCCCCGACTTCGAGGCCGCCCGCGCCCAGATCTTCGACGCCCTCCGGCGCGGCGCCTTCTACAGCGCGATCGACGGCGCGGCCGACGCCCGCGGCTTCCGGTTCGGCCGGGACGGCGCCGCGCTCCGCGTCGCGGCGCCCTTTCCTTTCGCCCACGAAACGGCTATCATTCACGACGGACGCGTCATCCTCCGGTCGCCCGAGACCGACGTCACGGCGCCCCTGGAGGGGCGGGGCGTGTACCGGGCCGAAGTGTTTCTCCGCGCCCGCACGCCGCTCGACGGCCGCGTGCCGTGGATCGCGTCGAATCCCATCGCCATCGACAAGGACGGACGATGACCAAGCTCGCCCTCGACCTTTCCCGGATGGAACGGCTCGTCCGGAGATTCAAGGACCGGCGCGTCCTGGTGCTCGGCGACCTCATGCTCGACCGCTACATCTGGGGCGACGTCTCGCGCATCTCGCCCGAGGCGCCCGTGCCCGTCGTCGAGGTCCACAAGAACACCTCCTGCCTGGGCGGGGCGGGGAACGTCGCGTTCAACCTCGCGGGGCTGGGCGCCGCGGCGCTCGTCGTAGGCGTCGTGGGCGACGATGCCGAGGGCGGCTGGATCAAGCGCCATGTCGGCGAGGGCCGGGGCGTGTTCATCGATCCGGAACGGCCGACGACGGTCAAGACGCGCATCATCGCCCGCAGCCAGCAGGTCGTGCGCGTCGACCAGGAGCGGAAGCGGGCCGTGCCCGACGAGATCCGGGAGAGGATCGTCCGCCTGATCCGCAAGGAGGACTACGACGGGATCGCGATCTCGGATTACAACAAGGGCATCGTCACCAAGGCGCTCGTCGAGCAGGTCCTGCCGTTCGCCAAGGAGCGCCGCCGGCCGGTCTTCGTCGACCCCAAGGTCGAGAACTTCCTCCTGTACTCGCCCGTCACGTTCATCGCCCCCAACCACCACGAGGCCGAGCGCATCGTCCGCCACGCCTGCCAGACCGACGCCGAGATCGAGCGGGCGGGCCGCGAGATCCTGGCCCTCGTCGAGAGCGAGTACCTGATCATCAAGCGCGGCGAACAGGGCATGTCGATCTTCGAGAAGAGCCGGCCGCCGCTCCACATCCCGACCGTCGCCCGCGAAGTGTTCGACGTCACGGGCGCCGGCGACACCGTGATCGCCACGGCCTCGCTGGCGCTCCTCGCCGGGGCGACGATCCAGGAGGCGGCGGTCCTGGCCAATGCCGCGGGCGGCGTGGTCGTGGGCAAGATCGGCACGGCCGCCTGCACGCCCGACGAGCTCCTGACCACCCTCGAACGGGAAAGCGGGACGTGAACCGCGCCCGGCGAACAGCGATCCCCGGGCCGCCGTGGGACTACCTGATCGTCACAGCCTCGAACGACCGGCAAGCCGGGGCCTACCGGAGCGAGCTGCATGTCCGGGAACGATTGGGCCGCCTTCCGCAGGCGAGGCGGGTCCTGGTCGTCGCCGACCCGGGCGGCCTCCGGGTCGGCAGCGGGGGCAGCACGATCGCCTCCCTCATGCGCGTGCTCGAGATCGAGCTGAAGGGAAAACCGCTCGGCGATCCGCGGGCCGCGCGCCGGACGGGCGAAGGGCAGGGGCGACTGGCTCAGGTGATCCGCGGGACGCTCGACCGGCTGCGCATCCTGATCATCCACGCCGGCGGCGATTCCAAGCGCCTGCCCGCCTACGGCCCGGCCGGGAAGATTTTCGTGCCCGTGCCGGAGGCTCGACGGCGATCGGCCGCCAAGGCCGGGGGAGGCGAGCCGAGGCGGACGGGGCGGCCGCCCGTCACGATCTTCGACCGCCTGGCGCCGATCTACCTGGACCTGCCGGCGCCCGCGTCCCGCAAAGGACATGTGGTCATCACCACCGGCGACGTCCTCCTCTTCTTCGACCCGCGCCGGGCGGCGTTCGCCGGGAGCGGGATCACCGCGCTCGGCTGCCGGGTCCCGCCCGAGACCGCCAGGAACCACGGCGTATTCATCCCCGACGAAGGCGGCGTCATCCGCCGCTATCTCCAGAAGCCGTCCCCGGCCGCGCAAGAGGCGGCCGGAGCCGTCGGCCCGGACGGCCGGGCGATCCTCGACCTGGGCGTCATGAGCTTCGATGCCGAAGCGGCGGCCCGCCTGCTCGAGCTCGCCGCCGTGGCCGAAGCCCGGGGCCAGGGCGGTCGCCGGCTCGAATGGCGCGGGCCCATCGCCCGGGCCGTGGAGCGCTGGGGGTTCGACGTCTTCCGGGAGCTCGCCTGCGCCCTCGGCAAGGACACGGATTTCAAGGCCTACGCCGAGGCGGCCCGCGCCGCCGGATCGCTCTGGGACGATTCGCGCCTCCGCCGAACGTACCGGCATCTGCACGGCCTGGATTTCTCCCTCTCGCTCCTGCCGCGCTGCCGATTCCTCCACTTCGGCACCTCCCGCGAGCTGATCCGCAGCGGGAACGCGCTCCGCCGCCGCGACGGGACGGCGAAGCCGGGCGACTCCGTCGTCAGCCTCGACAACGTGTTTTACGGCGGGGCGCGCCCCGGCCGCGGCGGGATCGCGGGGCGGGAGTCGTGGGTCGAGAGCTGCCGGATCGGAGCGAAGCTCACGCTCGGCGGACGGAACGTCGTCGTCGGGCTGGAGATCGCCGCGCCGCTGGCCCTGCCCCGCGGCGCGGCCGTCGATGTGCTGAAGGGCGCGGACCGGGCGGGCCGCCCCGTCTGGTTCGCCCGGTTCTACGGCGTCGACGACGCGTTCCACAAGCCCGCGTCGCGCGGCGCCCGCCTGGCCGGCCGGCCGCTCCACGAATGGCTGGCGGCGATGGACGCCCGGCCCGAGGACGTCTGGGACGCGCGCCTCCGGCCGGGCGAGCGCCAGGTCTGGAACGGCCGCTTCTTCCCGGCGACCGCCCGGCCCGCCGGCTACCGTCGCTGGCTCTGGATGCTCGAGCCGCGAAAGGCGACCGACGGCCAGAAGCGCGCCTGGCGCGCGGCCGACCGCTACAGCTTCGCCGAGACGGCCGCCCGCGCCGACCAGGCGGCCTTCCACGTCCGGCGCCGTCTTCGCACCTGACAAACCGGGGCAAAAACGCTATACTGACGTCTTCGATCCCCCATGTGCGGCGTCATAGGCATCTACAGCAACAACGACGTCTTCGCCGAGCTCTACCAGGGCATGCTGGCCATCCAGCATCGCGGCCAGGACTCGGCCGGGATCATCACCTATGACGGCCGCTTCCACGTCAAGAAGGGCAACGGCCTCGTCCGCGACATCTTCACCCCCGAGCACGCCAAGCGCCTGACCGGGACGATCGGCCTCGGCCATACGCGCTACCCGACGATCGGCGGCGGGCGGGGCGAGGACGCCCAGCCGTTCCTCGTCTATTCGCCGTACGGGATCATGATGGCCCACAACGGCAACGTCGTGAACTACGCCGACCTCAAGAGGCTCCTCTTCGAGAAGTACCACCGCCTCCTCAACTCGGACAACGACGTCGAGAGCATCCTCAACGTCTTCGCCCAGAAGATCGACGGGCAGAAGGCCTCCGCCCTCACGCCGGACAACGTCTTCACCGCCGTCGCCGGCGTCTACAAGGAGGTGATCGGCAGCTACTCGGTCGTGAGCTACATCGCCGAGCAGGGCCTGGTCGCCTTCCGCGACCCGTTCGGCATCAAGCCCCTGGTCTACGGGACGCGGCGCGACGGCCTCGTACCCTCCTACGCGGTCGCGTCGGAGAGCGTGTCGCTCAACATCATGAACTACGGCGACATCCGGAACATCGCCCCCGGCGAAGCGCTGTTCATCGACCGCCACCGGAGCGTCCACACCCGGCGGATCCGCAAGCGGCCCCACTCGCCCTGCCTCTTCGAGTGGGTCTACTTCGCCCGGCCCGACTCGTTCATCGACGAGGTGAACGTCTACCGCTGCCGGGTCAACCTGGGCAAGCTCCTGGCCGAGGAGATCCGGCGGACGGGCCTCCACATCGACGTCGTCGTTCCCATCCCCGATTCGGCGCGCGACGCGGCCATCGAGATCGCGCGGGCCCTCAACCTGAAGTACCGCGAGGCGCTGGTCAAGAACCGCTACATCGGGCGGACGTTCATCATGCCCGAGGCGAACGAGCGCCGGAGCTCGGTCCGGATGAAGCTCAACCCCATCGCGGCCGAGTTCAAGGACAAGGATATCCTCCTCGTGGACGACAGCATCGTCCGGGGGAACACGTCCAAGGCCATCATCGACATGGTTCGCGAATGCGGGGCGCGGCACGTCTACTTCGCCTCGTATTCGCCGCCGCTCCGCTACCCCTGCGTGTACGGCATCGACATGCAGACCCGGACTGAATTCGTGGCCCGGAACACCGACGCCGAGGGCGTGGCCCGGAAGATCGGCGCGGACAGGGTCATCTACCAGACGCTCGACAACCTCAAGAAGGCCGTCCGGATGGAGAATCCGGGGCTCACCCAGTTCTGCGCGGCCTGCTTCGACGGGTGCTACGTCACGGGCGACGTCACCCCGGAGATGCTCCAGAAGATCGAGAAGGAGCGCAAGGACCTCCAGGCTCACCAGCTCGAGCTGGACATCTGAGGGCGCGCCTACCGCCGGCCCCGCGCCGGCGCTGGCGGGGAGGGGGGGGCGGCGCCCGTCCGGAAGCGGATCAGGGACGGTCCCTGAAGCGGATCTCCCCCAGGGAAACGCCGAGGCGACGCGGGTCGGACGCTCCCGTCATCTTCAAGGGAATCCAGGTCCGGCTGACCGTCAAGAGAAGGAAGACCTCCCGGCCGACCGCCTCGGGCAGGGCGAGGTCGACGTCCCGCCAGAGGCTGTCGCTCAGGACGATCGTCTTGAGGAGGCGATTGGGCCGCAGGCCCCGCTCCATTTCATAGAAGGAGACCTCGACCGGCCTCTCCCGAATGTCTGGATGGGTTGCCTGCACGGGGATCGAGAGCCCGGGGGCCTTGAGAGTCACGGGAAAGCCGGCGTATTCGCGCGTCCATTGAAACATCTCCCCCGTCGGCGTCAATTCGAGCTCATAAAAACCGAATTCCCGCTTCAAGCCGAACTCCTTCGTCCGCGCGGCCAGGGACAGGCCGTGCAAGGAGCTCCAGCCCAAGCCGCCGGCGTAGACCGCTAAGGCCGCGACGCAAGCCGCCCGCATCCGCTTCCCGCCGCGCGTCGGCCCCGCGCCCGACCCGGGCTCTCCCCCGGCCGGCTCGCGCTCCCCCTCCGCGGTCAGGCCGAAGACGAAGGCGACAATCAGCCAGAAGGTGTATTGGATTTCGTAGCTCCCGATGAACGAATGGGCTTGGGCCGCGGTGGCGAAGGCCGCTCCTGCCGCGACGGCGCCGGCCAGCAGCGCGGAGGCCCGCCCCTCCGCCCGCTCCCGGCCCAGGCCTCGCCTGATGCGGCCCGCGATCGCGGCGAAAATCCAGGCCGCCGCCGCCAGGCCGATCAGCCCGAGCTCCGCTCCGACTTGAAGGACCGCGTTCTCCGCGGATTCCGGGATGACGTCCGGCCGCTCGTAGGGGGCGGCGTAGCATACGACTTCGACGATGAACGCCCCGATCCCCACGCCCGACAGGGGGAATTGCCTCATCATCCGGAGGGCCGGCTTCCAGAGGAGCGTGAGCCGGACGTCGAGCATTTCCTCGGAATTCTCGAAGCGGCGGGCGATGTTGGATTGTCTCAGCCGGGGCAGCCCGACGACCGCGGCCAGGGCGAGGGCGGCCAGGAGCACGACCGCCGTCGCGATCCGCCGCCGCGGCGAGGCGGGTCCGCGGCCCGCTCCCGCGATCCGGCGCCGCCGCACGGCCAGCGCGGCGAACACGGCCAAGCCGACGGCCAGGCCGAGGACGCCGGCTTTCGAGCCCGTGAAAACGAGAACGAACGCCGCCCCGGCGGCGACGAAGCCGGCGAGAATCCGCGCCGCCGGGCTCGGGGCCTCGAGCCACACGCCCAGGAACAAGGGAATGATCATGGCGAGATAGGCCCCGAAGGAGAGGGCGTCCTTGAGCGTTCCGTTGATCAGCCCCAGCCCGACGCTCGCCGGGTTGTTGCCCAGGGCGGGATGCCCGAGCTTCTGGAACACGGCGAAGGCGAGGGACAGAAGGGTCGCGGATCCCAGGGCGGCCAGCGCCCGGCGCCGGAACAGCGGGGATCGGAGGAGCCTCGCCGCGATCAGGAAGAACGCGCTCGCCGACAGGTAGGTCAGGGACACGAAGACGAGGCTCATGAGGGCCCCGCCGGCGGTGAGCCCTTGCCGGTTGACCGCCCGCTCGTAGATACGCCCCTGGAGGAAGGGGAAGCCGTCCGCGTAGCGCAGGAACGTGATGACGGCCGACAGCCCGACGAGAAGGCCGAACAGGGCGAGGGGCCGGGCGATGGCCCCGTCCGGGGCGCCGATGTCGCCGCCGTCCCCGCGCCGCCAGGCGACGCCCAGGAAGTAGAACAGGAAGAGGACGAGGGCGGCCGGGGCGACGGGGAGCGGCTCGTGGAGCCCGAAAAAGTAGGGGAGGTTGTTGACGAGGGGGACGAAGAAGATGAGGGCGATCGTCCCGGCCCCGAGGTTCCGCCAGGCCAGGACCGCGAGGCCGAACAGGATCGGGCCGAAGGCCAGCTGGAAGGCCGGCACGCCGGGGACGTATTTATGACAGAACAAAGCCAGCGCGGCTGAATAGGCCGCGGCGCCGGCCACGCGGAGCCTCCGCCTCCGTCTCGGAGCGCGAGCGTTTCCGTCCGGCGTCATCAGATGGGCCTGATGTTGATCTCGAACAGGCGCAGCTTCACGGACGCGTTCTGACACAACGACACGAGTTCCGATTTCCTCTTCTGGAGGATGGCGTCGTCGGTGATGATGATCAGGCTGATCGACTCCTCGCGGACGAGGCGCTCGAGGTCCTCGAACGCGCCGCGCCAGGCGACGCCGCTCAGGCTCTTGCCCTGAAGCGCCGGATCGTCGTCGATGAAGCCCGCGATCTGCAGCCCCCGGCTCCGCATCCGGCGGAGCTCCCCGACGAGGAGCGAGCCCCGCCGTCCCCCGCCGTAGATCAGGACGCACTCGCCCTCGTAGCCTTTTTCCCGGTAATAGTAATCGAACCCCCGGGCGGCGATGCGCACGCCCGCGACGAACGTCAAGAGGAGGTAGAAGTCCAGGACGAAGAACATCGTCCGCGGCATGGCGAACGGCCTCGGGAAGATGGCCAGGGCGAGGTAGGTCGCCGCCGACGAAAAGAACGCGCCTTCGGTGATCTTGACCAGGTCCTTGATCCCGGTGTACTTCCAGGTCCCGGCGTAGAGCCCGGTCAGGGCCAGGATGCCGATCTTGATGGCCAGGACCACCGGAAACGTCTGGATGAAGGCCCTCTTGACGGCCGCGTCCGAGAAGGTCCCGATGAGGGTGACCGTGCTGAAGTAATAGGCCAGGAAGATGAAGAGGAGGTCGAGGAAGACCTGGAAGTAGGTCTTCCCGATCAGGGGCCAGTCGAGGAGATTGAGGATCCGCGTGTGCCGGAAGACGTGGAATTCCTGGTAGCGCAGGCTCCGGACGCCGATGACGAGGGCGATGACGACGGCGGCCAGGAAGACCGTGACGTTGAGGTCCTGGCGGGCGATCGAGGCGAAGGCCAGGGCGCACGTCGCCAGGCAGACGCCGTAAAGGACGACGACGGCCTTGCGGTGGGAGAAGCCGAGCTTCAGGAGCCGATGGTGGATGTGGTCGGTATCCGCGGTGAAGATCGCGAACCGCCGCCGCGAGGGCGCCTTCGCCTTCGGGCGGGGGGCCGCCGCGCCGTCCGCCCGCAGGGGCCCCACGACGCGGCGGATCATGGCCAACACCGTGTCCATGATCGGCAGGCCGAGGGCCAGGATGGGGGCCAGGACGGTGATGACGACGGCGCCGCGCTGGGCGCCCTCGACGGACAGGACGGACAGCAGGAAGCCCAGGAGGAGGCTGCCGGAATCGCCGAGGAAGATCCGGGCCGGGAAGAAGTTGTATTTGAGGAATCCCAGGACGGCGCCGGCCAGCGTCAGGGAGAGGAGGGCGATGTCGACGTTCTGGTTGATGAAGGAGATGCCGAAGATCGTGAAGCAGATGATGAACGTGATCCCGGAGGCCAGGCCGTCCAGGCCGTCGATGAGGTTCAGGGCGTTCGTGACGCCGACGACCCACAGGACCGTCAGGGGGATCCCCCAGGCGCCGAGATCGACGACGCTTCCCGAGAACGGGCTCTTGAAGCTGTGGAGGCCGAAGCCGAACAGGGCGACGAGGAGGCCGGCCCCGATCTGGAACACGAATTTCTGGAGGACGCGGACCTTCTTGATGTCGTCGTAGATGCCGATGAAGAGGATGATGGTTTCCGAGACGAGGACCGGGATCCACTTCGTCCGGACGAGCGCCGGCAGGTATTCGCCGCCGAACAGGAAGCTGGCGAGGATCGCCGCGTTGAAGCCGACGAAGATCGGCAGGCCGCCGAGGAGCGGCACCGGCGTCTTGTGGATCTTCCGCCGCGAGGGATAGTCGAGGACCTTGAACCGGCGGGCCAGCCTCTCGACCAGGGGCGTGACGAGGAACGACGTCACGACGGCGATCAGGAAGATCAGGAGGTATTTATTCAAGGAACCGCTCCACGAGGCCGCGATACCGGCCGATGATCGCCGGACGCGAATAGCGTCCGACCGCCGCGGCCCGCGCCCGCCTCCCCATCGCGGCCAGCGCGGCGGGGTCCCGCGCGGCCGCGAGGACGGCCTCGGCGAGGAGATCCGGCCGGTCGGGATCGACGATCCAGCCGATCCCCTCCTCCCGCACGACGCGGCAGACTTCGGACTCGGGCGGGGCGACGGCGATCACGGCTTTGCCCGCCGCCATGATGTTGTAGAGCCGGCTGGGCACGCCCGCTCCCGTCATGCCGGGCATCAGGCTCACCATCGAGACGTCGCCCGCGTTGAGGAAGACGCTCTGTTCGGCGCGCGGCCGCTGGTCGAGGATCGTGACCCTCGTCAGGCCCCTGGCCCGGGCTTCCCGCTCCATCCAGGGCCGCTTGGCGCCCGAGCCGATGAAGAGGAAGCGGATGCCCGGGTTCTCCTTGAGCCTCTCCGCGGCGCCGAACATCGTCTCGACGGCCTGGGCCCGGCCCATGTTCCCGGCGCACAGGACCACGAACGTTTCCCGCGCGCCGAGGGTCCGGAGGAGCTCGTTGTCCGCCTTGGGCGCGGGGCCGACGACGTCCACGTCCGCCCAATTGGGGATGACCTCGAGCCGCCGGGGCCGGCGGCCGGCCCTCGTGACGACGAGCTCGGCCATGTCGCGGCCGACCGCGACGACCGCGTCGACCCGGCGGTACAGCCAGCCGTTCAGGGCGCGGAGGCCCGCGGCCAGCGGGCTCCGCTCCGGGAGCATGCGGGCGGCGATCAGGGCCTCGGGATAGACATCGTCCACCCTGAGGATGCACGCCGCTCCTTTCAGGGCGCAGGCGGCCTTGACGGTGAAGGGCAGGAGCGGAGGGCTCGTCGTCACGATCACGGCGTCGCCCCGCCGGATCTCCCTCGCGGCCCGGAAGAATATGGAGACGCTGATCGTCGCCAGGTTGACGATCCGGAGAAGGAGCTTGTGCTTGTCGAAGACCGTGCCGCGGATGCGCCGGATGCCCACGCCGCCCCGCGTCTCGACCGTCGGCGCCGGAGCGCCCCGGCCGTCGTAGATCGGGAAGCCGCACAGGACGCGGACGCGGAACTCCCCCGCCAGGCCCTCCGCCAGATGCCTCAGATAAAACGGCACGCCCACCTCGTCGGGGTAATAGGCCTCGGTGACGATGAACAGCGACGTCCTCCGTCCGGGGCCGCGGCCCCGGCTTTCACGGCGGTCGAGTCCGGCCCCGCTCATATCAAGGCGGCCCGGCGGTCAGACCCCTTCCCGCCAGACGGTCTGCTTGACGAATTCGGTGTGGCTCATGATGATCCGGGCCACTTTGAGGGACACGTTGTCGACGTCGTAATCGGGAACGATGCGCGTCGACCGGCCCGCCCCGGCGTCGCGGGAGGCGACGAGATCGACGGCGCCCAGGATCCGGTCCGGCGTCAGCCCGCTCATGACGACGGTCCCTTCGTCCATGCCCTCGGGCCGCTCGTGGGCCTCGCGGATCATGACGGCCGGAAAGCCGAGGATGGACGACTCCTCGGTCAGCGTCCCGCTGTCGGACAGGGTGCAGAAAGCCTCCATCTGGAGGTGGACGTAGTCCAGGAAGCCCAGCGGCCGGAGGAACCGGATCCGGCGATCGAGCGCCGCGCCGGAGGCGGCCTTCAGGCGCTTCCGCGTCCGGGGATGCGTCGAGACGATCACCGGCTTCTTGAAGGCCTTGGCGATCGCGTTCAAGGCCTCGAGGAGGTCGCGAAAGCGGCGCGGATCGTCGACGTTTTCCTGGCGATGGCTGCTGACCACGAAATAGCCCTGCGGCCGGAGGCCCAGCCGGGACAGCGGCCGGGCGGCTTCGATCCGGGGCCGGAAGTGATCGAGGATCTCCTTCATGGGGGACCCCGTCTTGATCACCGTCTCGGGCCGCAGGCCTTCGCGGAGGAGATAGCGGCGGGCGTGCTCGGTATAGGGGAGGTTGATGTCGCTGATGTGGTCGATGATCCGCCGGTTGATCTCCTCGGGCACGCGCTCGTCGAAGCAGCGGTTGCCCGCCTCCATGTGGAAGATCGGGATGCGGCGGCGCTTGGCGGCGATGGCGCCCAGGCAGGTGTTCGTGTCGCCGAGGACCAGCAGGGCGTCCGGCGTTTCCTTCTTCAGGACCCCGTCGAAGGCGAGGAGGACCCGGCCGATCGTCTCGGCCGCGGAGGGCCGGGCCGCGTCCAGGTAGTAATCGGGCGTCCGGATCTCGAGCTCGCGGAAGAACACCGCGCTGAGGCGGTCGTCGTAGTTCTGGCCCGAATGGACGAGGACATGTCGGAAGCGGCGGTCCAGCTCGGGGATCACGCGGCTGAGCTTGATGATCTCGGGCCGTGTCCCGACGAGGGTGAGGACGTTCATCGGAGGACCTCGTCGCTTTCGGACACATTCCTCCCGGCCAGGAGGTCATAGCGCTTGAGGAGCTTTCGGACCTGGTCGTTCGTCATGAGGTAGTCTCCCGAGCTGAACTCCCGGGCCAGGGCGGGCTTGGCCCCTTTCTCCCGGTCGAGCTCGGGCAGCATGGGGCGGATGATGTAGTAATCCCCCCGGGAGCTCGTCCGCCAGGCCTCCTCGTCCGAAACCAGGATCTCATGGACCTTCTCTCCCGGCCGGATGCCCGTGACCTTGATCTTGATGTCCCGCTTTCCGATCAGGGCCTTGGCCACCTCGACGATCCGCGACGCCTTGACCTTGGGGACGTAGATCTCCCCGGGCCGGGCCCCGTCCAGCGCGGCGTAGATCGTGTCGACGGCCCGTTCCAGGGGCAGCAGGAAGCGGGTCATGTCCCCGGTGGTGATCGTCACCGGCCCGCCGGTCCGGATCTGCTCCAGGAAGAGGGGGATCACGGAGCCGCGCGAGGCCAGGACGTTCCCGTAGCGGACGCAGATGAAGCGTGTCCGGGGCGCCAGGATGTTGGCCGCGATGAAGACCCGCTCCTGGAGGGCCTTGGTCAGCCCCATCGCGTTCACCGGCTTGCAGGCCTTGTCGGTGGACACCCCCACGACGGTCTGGACCGGCAGGTTTTCCACGTGGATCGCCCGGACGATGTTCTCCGCCCCGAGGACGTTGGTCCGGAAGGCCTCGGAGGGGAAATATTCGCACGAGGGGACCTGCTTGAGGGCCGCGGCATTGACGACGATCTCGGCCCCTTGGAGGACCGAGCTGACCGAGGCGTAATCCCGGATGTCGCCGATCCGGAATTCCAGGACACGGCGGAAGTTGTTGTAGATCACCTCGTCGGTCGCCTTCGCCTGGTGCTCGTAGTGGACCCGCATGTAGTGCTGCTTCGCCTCGTCGCGCGAGAAGATGATGAGCTTCTTGGGCAATCCCCGCTCGCCGGACAGGATCCGCCGGGTCAGGATCTTGCCCAGCGATCCCGTGCCCCCGGTGATGACGATGACCTTGCCGTTGAATCTAAGCATGGGACTCCTTTCGCGGTCCGGCTCCATAGAGGCCGGACGAGGCGAAATGCGCGTGCATCCGGTCCACGAGATCGGGCCATGAAGGCGGGACGTAGCCCGTCGCCGCCCGGAACCGGCTCGCGTCGAGGGAGCGGTTCTCGTCGACGTCGTCGGCCGGCTCGATTTCCCCGATCCGCGCGTAGCGGTCCGCGATGAGGCGGAGCAGGTCGAATTTGGAAATCGGCGCGGACGCGACGTGGTACAGCCCCTCCAGCCCGGCGTTCGGGAGGACGTATTCGGCGACGATCCGGGCGACCTCCACGGTCGGGAACCCGGAGAAGACGGCCTTCCGATAGCCGCGGACCGGGCCGCTCTGGGAGAGGAACCACTCCAGGAGGCTCCGTCCGCCGCGCAGTTCGTGGCCGATGATCGAGGTCCGAAGCGTCAGGCAGCCCGGGCCCGTCGCCTCTCCGAGGAGCTTGACCCGGCCGTAGAAATCGCGGGCGTCGGGCTCGTCGCCCTCGGCATAATGGCCCCGGCGGCCGCTGAAGACGCAATCGGTGCTGAAATGGACGAGCCGCGCGCCCCGCGCCCGGCACAAGGCCGCCAGCCGGTGGGGCAGCTCCGCGTTGAGGACGATCGCCGCCAGGGGGTCGTCGCCCAGGGGGAGCTGTTTGATCAGGCCGACGGCGTTGAGGACCGCCCCGGGACGCGAGGCCTCGAAGGCCCGCGACAAGGCCGCGGGATCGGCCGCGTCCACGCCGTCGAGGATGCGCGTCCGGAGAGGCGGGGGGACGCGGTCCGCGAGCGGCGCCGCGGCGCGGACGGCCGTCCAGACGTCGAAGTCCGGCCGCCGGGCGAGCTCCGTGAAGAGGACATGGCCGAGCATGCCCGTCCCCCCCAGGACCAAGACGTTCCGGCGCCCGTCCATGTCGCCGCCTCAGAACCAGAGGATCCCGATCCTGTGGAGTGCGGAACGGAACAGGACCCAGGCGAATCCCCGCCCTTCCTTGAGGAACCGGAACTTGGAAATGCCGTAGATCCGGGTCCCCTGGCTCCCGGGGACGTATTCGATCCGCCCGCCCGAGAGCAGCGCCTTGAACGTGATCTCGGGGCTGATGCTGAACCGGTTGGAGCTGAGGCCGATGGCCAGCATGGGCACGCGCTCGTACATCTTGAACGAATACGTGCTGTCCCGGATCTCCTGGCCGAGGAGGAGCCGCACGAGACGCCGGTAGATGACCTGGTAGAACTTGTACTTGAAGGGGATCGTGCTCGAGTCCCCCTTGTTCGTATATCGCGAGCACTGGACGAGCGCCGCTCCGGCCCGCATCCGCCGCAGGTACTCGGGGATCATCTCGATCGGATCGACGTCGTCGGCCGAGACCGAGATCGCGTACCGGCCCAGGGCGTGGGCCAGGCCGTAGCGGACGACCGCCCCGTAGCCGCGCCGGGGCTGATAGCGGCGGAAGACGCGCCACTGGATCGTTTCGTAGCGGCTCATGAGGCTCTGGGCGATCGCAAACGTGTCGTCCACGCTCGCGTCGTCGAGGATCACGAGCTCCCCGTCGAGCCGCTCCCGCAGGATCAGGTCCGCCAGCTTCGGAAGGATGATGGGCAGGCTCTCGCGCTCGTTGAGGCAGGGCACGATGATGCTCAATTCGACGGGCTTGGGATCGGGCATGGATCTGACTCTGCGATTATAAAAGAAACCAGAGGGCCTGACAACCAAGCCTCTCCCCGTCCGGACGAATCACGGCCCGGGCCCGCGCCGGAGCTTGACCACCTCGATCCGGTATTCGGCGAAGGGCTTGCGGAAGAACTTCTGCTTGCGGGCGAAATGGGGATCCCGGAGGAACCGCGTGTCGTCGTCGACGCGGTATCCGTAGGCCTCCATCAGGGTCCGCCGGATCGCCTCCCCGCGTTCCGTGGAAACCGGGTGGTAGATCGCCAGCCAGACCGTGGGCGGAAGGCCGCCGTGGGCGGCGAGGTACTGGTCGAGATCCGGGGCGATGGGGCACGACGCGCCGGACCGGGGAAGGTAATAGAGCCGCAGGACCTGCGTCCCCCCGATGATGGCGTCGTCCGGACCGACCCGCGCCGCGAGGAATTCCGCCACCTCCCGCGAAGGGTCCAGGCCGCCCAGGATATGGAAGTCGCGCCCGGCGTAGTAGTTCGCCCCGGACGCTCCCCAGCTCGCCCCGAGAAGGAGGATCGCTCCGAGGGCGATTCCCCGGCGCGGCGCTGTCCAAAAGGAAGACGCCAGGGCCAGGCAGAGGACGGGGACGAAGAAGACGTAATAGCGGGGCATGTTGTGGGAGACGAGCGGCCCCAGGAGGAACGTCACGCCGCCGAACGAGAGCGCCAGGATCCAGATGTTCGCGGCCTTCCGGAACGAGGCGAGTCCCGTCGCGAGCAGGAGGGCGGCGCCCGCAGCGCCGGCGATCGCCGGCCATTGCCAAGGCATGACCGTCTGTCCGAGGACAAGGGAGAAGGCGAGGTAGGCGAGCCCCACGAGGCCGGAGTTCGCTTCCGCCTGCCACATGGCGGGCGTCGTCTTCAACGCCTGGATGAAGGCGGGCAGGAACGGCAGGAACAGGATCAGCCCTCCGGCCGCGGCGCATCCGAACCGCGCCAGCCGGGGAACGGGCTTCGGGCCGCGGAGCGCCTGGATCAGGCAGAAGAGGCCCTGCGCGGTCAGGACGAGGAGCCCGTGATAATGCGTGACGAGCATCAGGAAGACCGAGAGCGCGTAGAGCATCCAGGCCGCCGGCCCCTGGTCCTCCATCGCCCGCAGAAGGGCGAGAAGCGAAAGGCAGGCCAGGCTGACGAACAGGGAGTACATCCGAAGCTCGCGATCGTAGATCAGCATCAAGGGCATGATCGTGTAGAGGCCCGCGGCGAGAAGCCCGGTCCTCTCGTCCGCCAGCCGCTTGCCGATCAGGAAGACGAAGACGACGGCCGGCAATCCGAGGAGGACCGACAGGAGCCTGGTCCAGGACTCGCCCTCGCCGCCGACGGCCAGCCAGAGCCGGAGCAGCAGGAAATAGAGCGGCGGGTGCGCGTTGCCGGCCTGCAGGCTGAGGACGTGGCGGACGTCGCCGAGGGACCGGGCATGGACGAGGCTCAGGTACTCGTCGTCCCAGTAGCTCTTGGCCGACAGCCCGTAGAGCCCGAGCGCCAGGCCGAGGGCGAGAAGCCCCAAGAGGATCCAGGCGCTTTTCCGGGACATGATCGGAGGCCTCGCCCGTCCAGGCGTCACCAATAGTGCGTTCCGTGGGTCCGGTAGTACGCGACGGTCCTCCGGATCCCCTCGGGCAGATCGACGAGGGCCCGCCAGCCCAGCCGGCTGAAGATCTTGCCCACGTTGGCCACGAAATCCCCCGTCTCCACGTTCTGGTAGTCCTTCGGCCACGGGACGCGCTCGACGCGCCCCGTGCCCACGGCCCGGAGGACCTCCTCGACCATGGCGATGAAGCTGACCCCGCGGCCGCTCCCGACGTTGAAAACCTCGCCGGCCGCGTCGGTCGCGGCCCCGACCGCGAGGAGGGCCCGGGCCACGTCTTCGACATAGATGTAGTCGCGGACCTGAGCGCCGTCCCCGAAAACCCGGATCGGCTGTCCGGTCATGGCCAGCCTGACGAACCAGTTGATGATGCCGTACTTGCCGTGCTTCATCTGCTGGCGGGGGCCGTAGGGGTTCGAGATCCGGACGCAGGAGGTCGGCAGGCCGTAGTTCTGGAAATACATGAGATGGTACTTTTCGACCGCCAGCTTGTGGATGCCGTAGGTCATCAGGGGCTCGGCCGGATGATGCTCGTCCACGGGATTATAGGCGATCCGCCCGTATTGCATCCGGGACCCCGTGAAGACGATCCTCGCCGGCCGGTTCAGCTTCTTGCACGCCTCGAGCAGCAGGAGCGAGCCCCGGCAGTTGATGTCCAGATCGAGAAGGGGATCGGTCAGGCTGTCGATGTAGCTCACCTGGGCCGCGAGATGGAAGATGACGTCCCGGCCCGCGATCGCGGCCTCGACCGCGGCCGGGTCCCGGACATCGCCGACGGTCACCTCGACCCGGTCCTCGATCCCCTGGAGGTTGTAGCGGTTCCCGCCGTACAAGGGCAGGAGCGCGTCCAAGATCGTGACCTTCGCCCCCAACGGCACGAGGAGCCGGGCCAGGGAGCTTCCGATCATGCCCAGCCCGCCGGTGATCAGGATGCGCTTGCCCGCGTAGAAGGCCCGGATCTCGTCCGGGACCGATTCCGAAGACCAGATGTCGTGGATTGCGCTCATGGAACCTTCCTGTTCGAAGTCGTCACAAGCTGATCATAGAGGGAAAGGAGATCCCGCGCCAGCCGCGGGGCGTCGAACTCCGCCCGGGCCCGGGCCCGGGCGCTCCCGCCCAGCGCGGCCCGCAGCGCCGGGTTCGGGATCAGGCGTTCCAGGGCCGCGGCCAGGGCCCCGGCGTCCCGGGGTTCGACGAGGAGCCCGTCGAGGCCGTCCCGCAGGGCTTCGGGAACGCCTCCCACCCGGGTCGCCACGATGGGCTTGCCGGCGGCCATCGCCTGGAGGAGGGCCAGCGGCAGTCCTTCGCTCAAGGCCGGCTGGACGTAGATGTCGATCGCGTCCAGGAAGCCGGCCATATCGTCGGTCGGGCCGGGGAAGACGACCCTGTCCCGCAAGAACGCCCGGGCGCGGACCATGGCCCGAAGCTCTTCTCCCGCCGGGCCGGCGCCCGGAAGGAGGAGGCGGACGGAGCCGGACGACGCCGCGATCCGGTCGAAGGCCTCGATCAGATAGGCCAGCCCTTTGCGGCGGTGATGGACGGACGCGGAGCCGATGACCAGATCGCCCGGGGCGAAGCCATGCCGGGCCCGCCCGGCGGCCCGGGGCTCGCGGGCGGAGCCGACGAAAGACCCGACGTCGATGGCGTTGGGCGCGACCGCCGTCAGGGGCGGGCGGATGCCGCGCGCGGCAAGGTTGTCGGCCACGGCCCGGGCCGAGGCCACGAACGCGGAGGCCCTCCGGGCGATGCCCCGGTAAAGCCAGACGAAGAGCCTCGCCTGGGCCCGCCCGTAGTCCTCGCGGACGGCGAGATCGTCCGTGTTGAGGATCGACGCGATCCGAACGGGGACGCCCGCCGATTTCCCCAGGAACTGCCCGTAGAGATCGGCCCGGAACAGGGACGTATGGAGGATTCCGGGACGGAGATCCCGGATCCGCCGCGAAAGGCGGCGGACGGCCCGCAAGTCGTAAATCCGGCCCATGCCCAGGTCCGAAACGGGAACGCCCTCGGCATCCAGGGACCGGGCCAGGGCCGGATCGCCGGGGTACATCCCCAGGACGACGTGGGCATACCGCCCGCGCATCTCGTCCACCGACAGGACGTCGCACAGAAGCCGGCCGGGCCCTCCTCTCAAGGAGGTGATGAGATGCAGGACGACCGGCTTCGTCGAGCTCATGCGCCCGCGCCTTCGAGGGGAGGCCGAGGCTCTCGCCCGGCCCGGGGGAAATATCTCGCCTTGACGGCCGCCGCGACGCCCATCATGATCCAAGGCTCGAGGGATTCGATCTCCTGCCCCGCGAGGGCGATGAAGAGGAACCCCACGCTGAAGGCCAGGACGCCGAGGAGCATGTTCTTCAGCGGCAAGGCGACGTCTTCGCGCCGCAGCCCCCCGATCAGGTATTTGAGCCAATAATAGATCATCGCCAGAAGCAGCCCGAACGCCACGAGGCCGCCTTCCGAGAGGACGGTGAGATACAGGTTGTCCGCCAGGCGCGACGGATCCAGGGGGAACGCGCCCTGCCACGTCTTGTTGCTCCCGGGCCCGATGCCGATGATCGGGCTGTGGAGGAACGCGTCGAAGGCCGATTTCGCCAGCGTGCCCCGCTCGAGCCAAGACAAGTCGTGCGAGACGTTCGTGAAGCGCTTGACGAAGATCTGCGGCAGCCGCAGGGCGACCCCCCCGGCCAGGACGATCAGGCAGGCGACGGCGATCCATTTCCGCACGTTCTTGATCCCGAGGAGCCAGGCGCCGGCGACGAAGACGGCGGCCGCCACGGCGATCAGGCCGATCACCGAGCGGTTCAAGGTCGACACCGCCAGGAAGAGGAAGACGCCGATCGCCAGGATCTTGGCCGCCCGCAGGACGATGGACGGGCTCAGGAGGAGAGACCCGAAAACGAGGCAGGCCGCCAGGGTCAGCCAGATCTGCGGGCCGTTGATCAGGACGCCCCCGCCCGTGGGGATGGCCCGGATGTAGAGCAGATCGGTCGAGGCGATGGAGGACTTGCCCGTCAGGGAGAGGAGCGAGGCGAAGTTCGCGAGGCCGATCGAGCGGACGTAGACGACCGCGATGGCCGCGGCCGTCAGGAAATACGCCGCCGCCATCTTCCGGCAGCTGCCGACGAAATCCCGGGTGAAGATCTCCCGGATCACGACGTAGAGGGCGAAATTGCGGAGGAACTTCACGACGCGGACCAGGCCGAGATCGGGATTGAGCGACCAGGCCAGGGCCACCGCATAGAAGGCGATGAACAGGAGGATGGCCGCGTCCAGATTCGACGTCACGAGCCGCGATGTCCGCTTCAGGATGACGTCATGGGCGAGCCACAGGAGGAAGATGAAGGCGATGAAGACGTCGCCGATCTTCAAGGAGCCGCCGCCGAACAGCCGGCCCAGGCTGAAATCCCGGACGGGCATGAAGAGGAGGAGGATGAGAAGCCAGGATTCCTTCGTCGTCGCGGCCAGATAGAGGACCAGGGCGGCCGCGACCGCGGCCAGCAGGATCGCGACGATCGTCATGGAACGAGCATCTCCCGGGCGAGGCGCGCAACCCGGGACGTGGCGCCTCCGTCCGGCCGGTACGCGGTCTCTTCGAGGAACCTCACCCGGGCGGCCTCGCGCTCGCCGCCCGCGCCGTCCGCCCCACCCTCGGCCAGCCGCCGCAGCAAGGCGGCGATCTCCTCCTCCGACCGGGCCGTCCAGGTCGCGCCGCTCCGGGAGTAGGGATCGGGCGTCCCCGCGTCCGGGAAATCGACGGTGACGACGGGCTTGCGCGCATAGAGGGCCTGGAGGACGGAGGTCGAAAAGAAGGTCATGAAAACGTCGCAGGCCAGGATCAGGCCGCCGAGATCGTCCTCCCGGCCGGCGAGGATCGTCCGCGGGGAAGGGCCGACGAGACGGGCCAGGCGGCTGCGGCTCTCTCCGGGATGGGGCTTGACGACGAGCGCGATCCGATCGATCGAGGCCGCGGCCCGGACCACGGCGGCGAGCATCGCCGCCCGGACGCCGGGCGAACGGAACGCCCCGACTTGGTAGGGCTGCGAGGCGAAGAGGACCATGGTCCGTCCCTCTCCCACGCCTAGCGCGGCCCGGACGCGCTCGCGACGGCCGGGAGCGGGGACGAGGAAGCGGTCGAAGCCCGGTTGACCGGTCACGACGATCCGCTCCGGCGGGACGCCTTGGGCGATCATGTCGGTCCTGGACGATTCGTTCATCGCCGCGACCTTGTCGGGAGAGAAGAACCGCCATTCCGGATAGTCCCGCGTCGAAAGGCCCTGTTGGACCAGGAGCGAGGGAATGCCCAGGGCTTTTCCCGCCAGGGAGAAGACGCGGCACCTCTGGTCGGCGTCGTCGGCCGACACGATCAGGGCCGGACGGTGCGAGACGAGGATGTGCCGCGCGGCGGCGAGGTGCGCCCCGAGCCGGCGGAGCTCGTGGGCGAACAGCCAGGACCATTCGGCGGCCAGGGCGGCCGGATCCACGGCCCGGGGCCCGCGGCCGCCGGCGGCCGCCGCCCGGACGGCAGGGACGATCGCCTTCCGGGCGGCCCGCAAGCGCCCGAGCAGCGTCCGGGATTCTTCCTCCGCGCGAGCGTCCCAATGATCCCAGATCGCATGGAAAGCCGGCGCCCCCGCGCCTGGGCCGGCGGCGGCCGGGCGAAGCCGCTTCTCCCCCGCGACCACGACGCCCCGCCCTCCGTCCGCGGCCAGGTCGTCGGCGACGGACCGGAGCACGTCCCTGTAAAACGTCGGGACGAAGCCCAGGACCAAGACGGCCCCCTTCCCGGCCGGCCACTCCCGGCACCCCCGTTCCGATCTCATGGGGGCCAGGGCGCGGCCCTTGACCCGGCTCAGGCGCCCGCGGAGGGCGCGGCGCCAGGGCGCCGCCGGCGGGCCGCCGGAGAAGAGGAGGGGGAACCTGTACAGGGCGAGGAACGGCTCGACGACGTCCCAGAGGGAAACGCCGCCGCCGAGGCGCAGCGCCGTCCTCACGTCGGTCCCGGACGCCGTCCGGAGCGCGCCCAGCCAGCGGCACAGCTCGACCGCGTGCTCGAAGCGCCGGTCGCCGGCCGCGCCGCCTTGGCTCACCTCAGGACGCCTTCTCGGCCGCCATGTCCGCGGCCAGCATCAAGCTCACGAGGTCCCGGAACTTGGTCTTGGGATCGAAGCCGAACGCCTCTCTCGCCTTCCGGGCGTCGCCGATCAGGAGGCTCGTCTTCGTGGGCCGGATCAGGCTCGCGTCCGTCACGAGGTAGTCCGCCGATCTCAGTCCCGCCCGGGCGAACGCCTCGTCGGCGAATTCCCGGACCGAATGCGCCTCGCCGGTGGCGATGACGAAATCGTCGGCCCGGTCGAGCTGGAGGACGGCCTGAGCGGCCTCCATGTAGTCGCGGGCGTAGCCCCAGTCGATGCGGGCGCCGATGTCGCCGAGCACGAGGCGGTCCTGCTTTCCGGCCGCGATCCGGGCGACCGACTTCGTGATCTTGCGGGTGACGTATTCCTCGGTCCGGCGCGGCGATTCGTGGTTGAAGAAGATGCCCGTCGAGGCGAAGAGGCCGAACGACTCCCGGTAATACCGGACGAGGTAGTAGGCGAACAGCTTCGCGCAGGCGTAGGGGCTCTGAGGGTTGAAGGGCGTGCCCTCGTTCTGGGGGACGATGTCCGTCCGGCCGTACATGTTGGACGTGCAGGGCTGGAAGTACCGGATCGAGGGATCGATCTGCCGGATGATCTCCAGGATGCGGCCCACGGCCGCCCCGGTGATGTCCGAGGAGTATCCGACCATGTCGAAGCTCCAGCTGACGTGATCCTGGTCGGCCTCGTTGTAGATCTCGGCCGGGCGGACCGTGTTGACGATGCGGTACAGGGACATCGGATCGGCCAGGTCGCCGCGATGGATGTGGAAGCGCCGGTTGAAGAGGGTCTCGTCGGCGAGCAGGTGGTCGATGTTCCGGGTGTTCCCGGTCGCCGAGCGCCGCAGCATCCCGTGGACCTCGTAGCCTTTCTCCAGCAGGACTTCGGCGAGGTAGCTGCCGTCCTGTCCGTTGACTCCGAAAATGAGGGCTTTGCGCATGTCTATCTCCGGCCGACGGCGCCGCCGCCAGGGCGCCCGTCGAGGGGGACGATCCGGAAGCGCCCGGGCAGCGTCCGCGACCATTTCCAATCCGCGCTCTGGGCGTCGAGCCGCACGTCCGCCGCGTCACGGACGAAGGCCCGGAAGACGACGCTGACCGAGTGCCGGCGGAAGCGCCCGCCCCAGGGCGTCTTCTCCGAAAGGTCCTCGTAGTATCCGAGGGGCCCCGTGACGGCGGCCGGCAAGCCGGTCTCCTCCCTCACCTTTCGGACCGCCGCCGCCGACAGGCGCTCGCCCCGGAAGACGCGCCCGCCGACGACCCACCAGCGCCCCTTCATCGGCTCCCGCCTCCGCTTGACGAGCAGGAACCGGCCGTCCGGCCCCTCGACGACGACGTCGACGCACAGGATCGGCAGGAACCGGGCGGCCCGGCGGAAGTCGGCCGGCGGGGCGATCACGGGACGATCCTGAACTCGGGCAGGGGGACGATGAACTTCCCGCCCCCGGTGACCCACGCCTTCTCGCGCTCCACGAACTCGGGCAGGAACGCCCAGGGCAGGACGAGGAAATAGTCGGGCTTGGCCCGGCGGGCCTCCTCCTCGGTGACGATCGGGATCCAGGAGCCGACCGTGTACTTCCCCCACTTCTCCGGGCTCCGCTCGGCGGCGGCCGTGATCAGCCTCGTATCCAAGCCGTAATATTGGAGGATGACGTTTCCTTTCGTCGACGCGCCGTAGACGTAGACGGTCTTTCCCTTCCGAACCTCGTCCTTGATGAAGGCCACGCACCTGTCGCGGTTGGCTTCCACCCGCCGGGCGAACGCCTCCAGCTCCGCGAGGCCGATCTTCTCGTCGATCGGCATCCCCGTTCCCCGGTAGTGCCGGGCGAAGATCCGGTAGCTTCCGCCGTTGATGTCGTTCTCCTCGATCCGGAACATCTCCAGGCCGTTGGTCTCGAAGAGGTATTTCAACGACGCCAGGGAATAGTATTCGAGGTGCTCGTGGACGATGTTGCCGACGTCGTTCGTCTTCAGCATGGAGGCCAGGCACATGAGCTGGGCGATGAAGACGCCGTCCTCGGCCAGGGCCCGCCGGGCGTCGCGGATGAACTGGTTGGGATCCTCGAGATCGTAGAACATGCCGATGGCGGTGATGGCCTTGGCCTTCCCGAACCCGCCTAGGCGGGCGATCGCCTCGTAGCCCTCGTAGTTCCAGAAGTCGTGCATGACGTAATCCGCGTTCGGCCGGAGCATATCGACCAGATTGTCGGCCGGCTCGCAGCCGACGCGATGGATCCCCCGGCCGGCGAAGTTGGCCAGCAGCGTCCCGTCGTTCGCCCCGATGTCCAGGATCGCGTCGCCGGGCTTCAGGCTCACGGCGGACGCGACCGCGTCGGCGATGTCCTTCAGCCCGCGCCGCATGGTGTCCGTGACGCCCGAGCGGTACCAATAGTGCCGCGAGTAGAGGATCTCCTGGGGAGCGGTATGGAGGAGCTGGAGGAGCGTGCACCGCCCGCACATGACCAGGTCCAGCGGGGCGGTCAGGCCTTTCCCGATCCGGTCGGGGGGGACGAAATCGTTGATGTACTGCGAGCCGAGGGAGAAGACGGGCCGCAAGGCATCGGCGCCGCACAGGCGGCAGGTCGTGCGCTTTATCGTTTCCATGGCGTGTCTCCTGGGTCGAAGGCGGTTTTCAGCGGCTCTCGAGGAAGGCCAGGCTCTGGCGGGCGACGGTGTCCCAATCCAGCGTCCGGGCCCAGGCGAGGCCGGCCGCGGCCCGCTCTTCCCGGGCGGCGGCGTCCCGGAGCACGGCCCGGAAGACGGCGGCCGTCCCGGCCCGGCTCGTCGGATCCTCGATGACGACCGCGTTCCCGTCGACCGCTTCCCGGAGCATCGGCGAGGCGATGACCGGCGTTCCGCATTTCAGGGCCTCCTTGAGCATCAGGGATTCCCCGTCGACGGTCGAGGTGCACATGTAATACCAGGCGTTGCGGTAAAAGTCGGCCAGGTCCTCGTCCGCGGCCCGTTCGAGATAGACGCCGCGGCCGGAGGCGATGAGGTCCTTCATCCGGCCGACGATGTCCACGGCCGGAAAGACGGCGTTGCGGCCGATGACCACGAGGCCCGCGTCGGGGAACTCGCCCATCACCTCCCGGAAAGCGTCGATCTTGACGTCCACGTCCCGGCGCTTGATGATGATCCCCATCGAAAGGAGATAGCGCTCCGGGAGGCCGCGCCGGCGGCGGAAGGCCCTCCCCCGCTCGGGGTCGGTCCCGGGCGAGAAATCGTCCCCCGCGGCCAGCTGGACGGTGAGGATCCGTTCGGGCGGGATGCCGTAATACGACTCGATCTGGCGCGCGTCGAACGGCGAGCAGGTGATGATCCCGCTCGCCCGCCTCGAGGAGCGCGAGGAGAAATACCCGAAGGAGAACCTCTCGGCCGGGGTGAAGTGGTCCGGATGGGTGGTGTAGGAGATGTCCCAGACCGCGATCACGGTCCTGGGGACGAACGAGATCAAGGGCACCGAATACCACGGCGAGAAGAAAAGGTCCAGCCGGCTCCTGCGGACGGCCGGGGGAAGGAGGATCTGTTCTCCCAGGATGCGGCGCGTCTTCAGGAACGCCGGCCCGGGGATCAGGACCCGCTCGAAAGATCCGTCCTTCAGGAAATCGTCCCCGGGGATGGCGCGCTGGAAGAAGAGGACGTAGCGGTGCCGCGAGGACAGCCGCGGCCAGCGCGTCAGCATCTGGGTCAGGTAGCGGGCCGGCCCCCCGCGGTTCCACTCCAGGCAACGGCCGTCGATTCCGATCCTCATGAGGCGCGCCCGCCCTTCGTCCCCGTGAGGACGTACGTGAGGCCCCAGATCCGCGCCCATCGGCCGCCGGACCGGTTGAATCGGCGCCACGCCGGGCGGGCGCGCCCCATGAGACGGGCGTACCAGGCCTCGGCGAATGGCGGCAGGGCCAGCTCCGGAAACGGCGTCGCGCAGCGTCCGGTGACCGCGCCCAGGCCGGCCTGGCGGCAGGCCTCCGCATAATCCTCCAAGGAGGCCGCGTTCAGTCGGTATTCGGCCGGGATGGACCGGATGCGGCCGAAGGCCCCCCGCACGTCGCCCCGCAGCGCGTGGGCGGAGAAGCGGGCCGCCGTCCGCTCCCAATCCGCGACGGTCTGGGCGCTGAATTTCCGGGGCACGATCGTCGCCGAGAAGACGCCGCCCGGCCGGAGGACGCGGACCATCTCCCGGATCGGCGCCTTGATGTCGGCGAAGAATTCCAGGACCCCTCCGCTATGGACGGCGTCGAAGCTCCCCTCCCGGAAGGAGAGCGCCAGGATATCGCCGGCGGCGAAGCGGCCGGGCAGGCCGTCGGCCGCGAAGCCCGCGGCGGCGAGGCGAAGGGCTGGAAGCGAGTAATCCATCATCGTGCAATCGAAGCCGGCGCGGGCCAGGAAGCGGGAGGCCCGGGCGCTGCCGCAGCCGCACTCGAGCAACCGCCGGCCGGGCGCCAGCCGCTCGAGCGAGTCCCGCAGATCCTCCAGGGCGACGGTCCAGATCTGCCCGAACCATGTCGCCTCGTCGAGCGCCCGGCTCCGTCCGGGCCCGGTCCGCTCCCCGTCCTCCCAGAACCGGCCCCACCACCCCGCATCGTTGCCCATGCGCCTCGACGCCCGCCTATTCCTTCCGGCCTTCGAAGCGGCCTTTGTCCGCGCCCTCGACGTAGGGGCCGTTCTTGATCTCGACGATGGTCGCCTCCTCCAGGACCTCGACGCCGTGGCCCGCCCCGGCGAGGAGGATGATGTCGCCCGCCTCGAGCTCCCGGCTCTCGAGGTACGCCTGGGCGAACGAATAGAAGTCGATCCGGATGCGGCCCGCCTTCAGGAAGAGGACTTCCTGCGTCCCGACCGTGTGCCTCTCCACCGGATTGTGGACGTGAGGGACGACGCGGTAGCCGACGGGCCGGATCATGTGGCCGAGCTGGAGGAGCGCGTCGTTGGGGGTGACGAATTCGATCCCCGGCCCGCGGTGGTCGCGCCGGATGATGACGGCGATGATCGAACCCTGGTTCGAGATGCGTTCAATCATGGAGCTCTCTTTCGCGCCCGATGAGGGCCTCGGCCCAGGGCCCGGGCAGCCAGGCGGGGATGCGGCGCAGGACGAAGGGCTGGCGAAGCAGGCCGCGCCGCCGCGCGACCAGCAGGCAGCCGGTCCCGCAGGCCGAGGCGTAGGCCGCGGCGATCGCGAGCCAGCGGACGAGGTCGCGCCCCGTCGCGCCGCCCGGCGGGACGGCGAACGCCAGGGCCAAGGCGACGGGCAGGCAGACGGCGAACGGCGCCACGGCCGCCGCGATCCCGCGCCCGGCGGCCGCCGGGCTCTCCCCCAGGAAGCGGAAGACGAGCGCGGCGATGAGCACGGCATAGACCGCGTTCCCCGCCAGGACGCCGACGGATGCCGCCGCCACGCTCCGTCCCAGGCTCGTCACCGCGGCCACGAGGACGGCTTTGCCGGCCGTCGCCGCGGCCAGCGCCGTGAAGAGGACCTTGCGGCGCCCGATCGAGATGAGGAAATTCGCGCCCACCGGGACGGTGAACAACAGGCCGTTGGCCGCCACCTGGGCCATCGAGGCCGCAAGGCCGGGCCGGTACTGAGGCAGCAGGTCCTGGACGAGCACGGGAAGGGAGAGGACGACGCCCCCCGCGAGGAAGGCCATGAGGAAGCCGCTCAGCTGGATGGGCGGGATGACCAAGGGCTCGAGGCTCCGCGGGTCGTTCGTGGTCCCGAAGCGCTCGATCTGGCGGGTGAACAGGACGACGGACAGCGTGCTCGGGATCATGTAGAGGAACATGCCGAGCAAGGCGCCGAACCCGTAGTAGCCCAGGTCCGCGCCGGGCATCAGCACGGCCACGATCCAGCGGTCCAGGCTCAAGAACAGGGTGAAGCCGATGGGCAACAGGCTGACGGGAAGGCCGATCTTGACGAGCCGGAGAGCCAGGCTCCAATCGGGCGGCCACGCCGGCGCCGTCCGGGCGAACAACGCGAGGGTCAGGGCCGCCGCGGCATAGCCGGCGGTCGTGACCAGGGCCACGGATCCGACGCCGAGCCCCCGCGCCGCGAGGCTCGCCGCCACGACGCCCGCGGAGGCCGTGACGGCCATGACGATGACCGAGACGCTGATGAGCCCGAACATGTCCCGGATCCTGGCGATCACGTTGTAGTAGTTCATCAGGGCCAGGACGACGATCGCCAGGGCGACGATCCGGACATAAGGCCGGGCCTCGGCCGCGCCGAGCCAAGACAGCCATGTCGCCGCCGCCACGAGCAGGGCCGCTCCCCCCCCGATCATCAGGGTCGCGGTGAAGGCCTGGCGCTGGACACGGCCCGACTCGGCGATCGCCCCCTGGCCGATGAGGCGGGGCGCCTCGAGGATCAAGCCCGCGTTCACGCCGACATCGGCATAGCCCGCGTAATACAACAGGGTGTTGACCAGGCTCCAGGCGCCGAACGACGCGGGCAGGAGATAGCGGGCCACGTAGAAGTTCCGGAAGACGGCCAGCGCGCTGCTGACGGCGGTGGCGCCGACCAGCAGAATCGTGCTCCGCCCGATGCTCGGCCGCTCCGGCGATCCCGGCCCCGGCTCAGCCGCGCCGCGCAAGGAGGTATTCCCCATAGGCGAAATCGTCCGCGTCGTCGATGTCGAGGCTGCTCGCCCGGTCCATCACGAAGGCGAGGCACGTCCCAGCATAGAAATCGGGCCGGTCGAGGAACCGCGCCGAGCGCCCCATGTAAAGGGCCCCGTTGAGGACGTAGACCCGGGGCAGGTCCTGGCGGCGAGGATAGGCCCGGCGGCCGCTCAGGAACGGCCTCAAGCCGCCGCGGTTGTCGATGACCTTCATCCAGTATGGGCTTTCGCGGGCTTCGACGACCGAGACCAGGGCATCCGCGTCCGGACGTCTGCAGAGCGCGGCCGCGGCCGCGTCGATGTGGGCCGCCGTCCGGAGAGGCGACGTCGGCTGGAGGACGACGAAATCGTCGTACGTCCTCCCCTCGTCCCGGGCGAGCCTCTTCAAAGCGTGGACGACGACCCCGGCGACCGCGGCCCGATCGGTCGCGTACTTCTTGGGCCGCCGAAACGGGACGTCGGCTCCCCAGGCGCGGGCCGCCTCGGCGATCGCCTCGGAGTCGGTCGAAACGACCACCCGGTCGACGCGCGAGGAGGAGCGCGCCGCCTCGATGGTCCAAGCCACGAGGGGCTTGCCGGCCAGGGGCCGGAGGTTCTTGTTCCGGACGCCCTTGCTCCCCGCCCGCGCGGGGATGATCGCCAGGAGACTGCGTTCCGCCTTCACAGCTTGAGCTTCTCGATGGCGTTGCGGTATTCGCTCCACTCGCCGGTGTCGATCCAGGCGCTTTGGCCGACGGGATAGACGCCGACCTTCCCCTTCGCCGCCAGGACGGCGGCGACGAGCTGGGTGACGTCGAACGGCCGGCCGGCCGGGATCAGCTTCAGAACCCGGTCCCGGATGAAATACAGGCCCGCGTTGACGAGGAAGCCGTATTCGGGCTTCTCGACGATCCTCTTCAGCCGGCCGCCCTTTTCGATCTCGCACAGGCCGTAAGGCAGGACGAAATTCCGGTGGGCGGCGACGAGGGTCACATCGTTGCCGGAGCGCCGGTGCAAGCGCTCGATGTCGTCATACTCCGCGTCGACGATCACGTCGCAGTTCGTCATGACGAGGGAGCCCTTGAACGTCCCCTCCAGCTTCTTGAGAGCCCCGGCCGTGCCCAGGGGCGCGGCCTCCTCGAGGAACGTGATCCGATAGGGCGGGGCGAGCTCCTCGAAATAGGATTTGATGACCTTCGCCTTGGGCCCGACGGAGACATGGAAATGGTCGATCCGATAGGCCCGGAAGCGCTCGAAGATGATCTCGATCAGGGTCCGCTCGCCGATCGGGATGAGGGCCTTCGGAAGGATCCGGGTGAAGGGATCGAGCCGCTCGCCCCGGCCCCCGGCCATGATGACGACGGGCCCGCTCAGGGGCGCGGGCGCCTTGGCCGCGGCCGCGCCGACGAAGCCTTCGCCCCCGATGAGCCCGACGACCCGCCGCCGCCCGTCGAGCACCGGGACGATGAGGATCTTCCGCCGGCCGATCTCCCGCTCGACCTCGGCGACGTCGTAGCCCTCGCCCACGGCGTATGTCTTTCGATAGCACGCCGCCGCGACCGGAGCGTCGAGGGATCCGTCGGCCAGGATCCACCTCCGGACATCGCCGTCGGACAAGGACCCGGCCAGCCGGCGATCGGCGTCGACGACGAAGAGGATCTTGCGCGCCGTCCGGTCCAGCTGCTTCATCGCCTCCCTGACCGAGGCGGCCTTGGGGATCAGGAGCTCTTGCCAGCGATCGGTCATGTCGTCTCCCGGCGCCCCCGGACGCGCGGGCCGCGCCTTGTCACGAGGGCAGGTCATGGAAGGATTTCTTGAGGATCCCGTCGAGCGGGTACGACTTGAGGACGCGCAGGATTTTCCGGGACGCCCCCGCGGTCCCGTACGGATTCCGGACGGCCGCCAGCGTCTTCCGGAAGCCCGGCGATTCCAGCTTCGCCAGGGCGGCCCGGATGGCCGCGCGCGCCGGCGGGCAATCGATGACGGACGCCGCCCGCAGCCGCCCCCGCTGCCTGTCCCCGATGTTGATCGTCCCCTTGCGGAAGGCCGGCATCTCGATCAGGCCGCTCGAGGAATTGCCGATCATCGCGCCCACGTGACGGAGCGTCGAGAGATAAAGGCGCTGGCCCAGCGAATCGAACGCGGCCGCCCGGCCGGCGTGGCGCGCGACGTAATCGTCGATGAGGCGGCCCACGACCCGGCCGCCCGCGTCGGCGTTGGGCTTGGTGAAGACGAGCGTCGCGTCCGGAACGCGGTCCAGGGCCGCGAGCAGCTCGCCGAACTGCCGCCCGGCCGTGTTGGCTTCGAGCGTCACGGGGTGGAAGGTGACGAGGAAGGACCGCGGAGCGAGGGACAGGCCCAGGCCCTTCTCCGTCTCCCGCCGCGACAGGAGCGGCAGCTTCGCGATGTTGTCCAATCCCACGGCCCCGACGTTGAAGACGCGCCGGGGATCCTCGCCGAGCTGGATGATCCGCCGGCGGTACGCCTCGGCCGCGGCGAAATGGAGGTGCGACATCTTCGTGATCGCGTGCCGGAGCGACTCGTCCACCGCCCCCTCGGTCGCCTCCCCGCCGTGGATATGGGCCACCGGGATGCGGAGGAAGGCCGCGGCGGCGACGGCGGCGAACAGCTCGAACCTGTCCCCCAGGCCGACGACGATGTCGGGCTTCAGGCGGTCGAAGGCTTCGGCGAAGGAGATCAGGCCGAGACCGACGGATTTCGAGATCCCGACCTCGGAGTCGGACGAGAGGAGCATCTCGACTTTCTCGTCGATGGCGAAGCCGTCCCGGGCGATGAATCGCCACGTCGTCCCGAACTCCGAGGAGAGGTGCGTGCCCGTCACGACGAGCCGGAGGACGAGGCGGCGGTCGGCCCGGATGCCCCGGAGCAGCCAGTAAAGCAGCCCGTACTCCGCCCGTGAGCCGGTGATGACGCAGATGTTCCTTTTCTTCACAGCTCGATGAGGTCGTCTTCCGAATAATCCTTCGCGGCCCGGCGGCCGATCACCAGGTCCCAGAGCATGGGCGACAGGCCGCCGGCCGGCCTCTTGGCGGCGATGTCGCGCTCGGTCAGGACGCGCCCTTTCGGGATCGCGCGGGCCGCGACGATGCTCTTCCGGACGGCGCGGATGTTGGCGGCTTCCGAGGGGGACGCTCTCTTGAGGCCGTCCCCGCGCGCCGCCTCGACGTGCCGGATGGCGGCTACCATCGCCGCCAGCTCGGCCGGCTCCAGGGAAGCCCGGTGATCGGGACCGGCTATCGTCCGGTCGAGGGTGAAATGCTTCTCGAGGACCTCGGCGCCCAGCGCGACGGCCGCCACGGCGATCTCGATCCCGGGCGTATGGTCCGAATAGCCGACGCGGAGGCGAAACGCCTCCCGGAGGGTGCCCAGCGCGGCCAGGTTCACCTCGGCGAACGGCGCCGGATACTCGCTCGTGCAGTGAAGGAGGGTGATCCGCTCCCGGGGCGTCCCGCTCGCGACGAGCACGCCCAACGCGTCCTCGATCTCGCCGAGATCGGAC
>Ga0335071_10000528_pt1 | contig 42318 bp, 43 predicted proteins | sample Lox_Sample_15_FD_206724 | JGI IMG/M metagenome (GOLD analysis project Ga0335071, IMG submission 206724) | Soil microbial communities from Loxahatchee National Wildlife Refuge, Florida, United States - Lox_Sample_1.5 | ecosystem: Environmental > Terrestrial > Soil > Wetlands | place: USA... | reverse complement strand
CATCCATTATTAGGACTGTAACTTGGGGAACGCAACACTAGATACTTATGAATAGTTATATACAGATAATACGACCAAGAAGAACGATTCTCATCATCGTCGTACGACGATTTCTAAGCCAATATTGTTTTCAACCCGGACTATGCTTCTGCCCCCTTTTGCAGCCTTTGCCGGGAGGTGATACCTTCCCCGTAAGTTTTCGAGCCGCCTGTGCGTTCCTCCTCGCCCAACCCTGCCTGAAAGCGCTTCCGTATGGCAGCTGGGTACTCGCAATAGTGCTCCGCCATGACACAGTAGGACAGAAAATGATGAATCCTGTCCGGAAACCTTATCAGGGCACTCAACAAAAGCTTCCAAAACTTCCACCGGGATGGGTAAATCACTCCGTGTCTTAATAGCGCGATCTCAACGGCACGGAGTTCTGACCACTGCGGAAAAGAAAAAGGTTTCTTGTAGGGGGCCGGACTCATACTCAGGGTATGCTCAAAGGCGCGCTCCAGGTAGAATTCTCGGTCGTATAGCACCTCGTACAATCGTATGAATTCTTGAACGATCTCACTGGTTGGCCTCGTGGGAACAAAATTGATGAAACCGGTTTGATTGCCAAAGTTGTCGTCGTAGTTTTCAAAAAGAAGGCGGCCCTCCCTTTCCAGCCGTGTCCAAAGGTCAGTTCTTGGTCCTGCCTGGAGCAGGGTTACAAACATTTCTGGTATTTGGTTCCGGATCGCAAAATCGATCAGACGCTGATCAGCTCCTGGAGGCTCCTTGTCGAATCCCACTATACAGCCAGCTATGATCTGTAAACCAGCACGGTTTATGCTGCCGCAAACTCGGTCAAGGTCGACCATCGCGTTTTGATGCTTTTTCACCCTGATAAGAGTGTCTCGATCCGTGGTCTCGATGCCCAGGAAAACCTTGTTAAAACCTGCTCGCACCATCAATTCGAGCAATTCGGAATCTCCAGCCAGGTTCACCGAAGCTTGAGTAAAAAAATCAAAGGGATGACCTCGCTCCTCCATCCACGGGACCATTTGTTTCAACAGATCTTTTGCCCTGGAGACGTTGCCCACAAAGTTGTCGTCTACGAAAAAGACGCCCCTGCGCCAACCCAGGTCGTAGACATTTTCAAGTTCGCCAAGAATTTGCTCAGGCGACTTGGTTCTTACCTTCCGTCCAAGCATCAGCGTTACATCGCAGAACTCACATTGAAACGGGCATCCCCGTGAAAACTGGACACTCATGTTGAGGTAAGATCCGGCGTCCACCAGGTCGTACCTCGGCGGAGGCGACTCCTGCAGATCGGCTCTGCTATTCTGCTCGATGACGATCCCGGATTCTCCGTGTGCCAGAGCGTCAAGGAGGTGTGGGACAGCTACTTCCGCTTCACCTTTAACCACAATATCCGCCCCTTCTGTCAACACGTCTTGCGGGAAGTGGAATGTCAATGGTCCGCCCACCACTACTATTTTGCCACGCTTCTTGCCTTCTCGAATGGTTTGGAATAAGCCGCTAAACTGAGTGGCCATGCCTGTGACCATAACGACGTCACATTGTGACCAGTCTTCTTCGGCTATGTTCCGAACGGTGAGGTCGACAAGTCTGATGTCCCAGTCCCGCGGTAGAAGGGCGGCGACGGTGAGTAGGCCCAGGGGCGGCATAAAAGCCTTCTTGTCGAGCATTTGCAAGACCCTGCCAAAAGACCAAAAAGTCTCTGGGTACCCGGGGTTGACTAACAAAACCTTCATCACTCAATCCTACTTGGCAAAATTAGGCCCGGATCATACCGCCCATCCGGGTTTCTGCCATCACTGCGTATGGTGATTCGCGTGTTGGGTTACCCCCTCCGTCCATCTCGATCCCCATCTGTGCTCAATTGGCCATCTGTGGGGACAACGAGACGCAAGTCCTGCTCCGCAAAAGCCATCTCACGCGGTATTTAAACATACCACGATGCGGTGGTGTCAATCAATCATGATCTCCGGAAAAATAACAAGCTGATTGCCCTGCACCATACAGAGTCCGTAGTGATCCACGTCAATCAAGCCAACAGCGACCTTGAACTTGTCTCAAACATCGATGAGGTGAAAGAAACAACAGATCGTACTGAAGCTCTTCGGGTTTGTACACAGGCGGCAATAAGACCGGAAATGCAGAATTGTTGGGCTGAGATTAAGTTTAGAGCGGAACGCCGTGCCGGAGGGATTCCGGCGGAGATGAGAAAGCAATAACGGAGGACGTCCAAATTGCTTGACCGAACCCAAAAAGAGAGCAGAGAGATCCCGCTTATGAGTTGACAGATCGAAATCTCGTGCTCATGGAGACCTGAATACATAAGCGCTCACAAGAAGGCGATCTAATCAAATGTATTCTCCCTTTCCGTCCTTGACCTCTATCCGGCATCCGAGTTCGAGGTCTTGGTCTCTGAGGAACATTCTTTCGTGGGCGGAGTCTCTCCAGAGGAACTACCGTCTTTTCCTCCGTAATCCGTAACGTACCACCCGGTTCCCTTGAGCACGAACGTAGACTGCGAGATCAATCTCCGCGCTTTTCCTCCGCATGTCGAGCACTTGTCAACTTCCGGGTCTGAGATTTTCTGCCATTTCTCAAATCCGTTACCGCAGCTCTCGCACCGGTATTCATAAATCGGCATTTTGACCTTCCGTTGAGATCGGGTTGTAAATAGAACCCTCCGGAATCAATCCGCAGAGCATTTAGCGCAAATCGATGAGATAACCGGTTACACTCTGGTAGTGACACACACGGAAGATTCCCAGGGAATGAATCAATACGCGAGCACAATGATGAGCGGAGCCAAAATATAATGCGTCACGCATCGCTGATCATAGATTCGTCTGACCTCGCCTACGCAGTATTTAGGCTGACAAAGCTATTTGCGCTTCCTTGTTCGCGGACTGATATCCGGCCCGCAGCGGACAGTCTACTGGTATGTATTCTCCCTTTTCGTCCTTGACCTCTATCTGGCTTACCATGTCGACCTTAAGCGACAGCGCTTTGTGCTTAATCTCATTGAAGGCCTCCATAGCCTCCTCAAGAGTTTCAGCAGAAACGTCATGATGTGACGCAATAATAAATCGGTACGTTTTCATTGCTCTACCTCTATGTGTGTTCTGACACCTGCAGCTGCCAGATGTTGCCCGTACTGTGAGCTACTGCGTGGAACCCGGGCTTCCAAATGCCCTCTCTAAGTGTCTCTCGGGCTTCTCCAGATCACTTCTGAACGACTTTATGAATTGTTGAAGGGATAGAGGCACGGACTCCTGCACGATATCTTCTGGATCTTCGCTGAAGTCCGTACCTAGAATCTAGCTAGGCAAAGACCTTGGAATATCGCAGTGTTGAGCCTTGTTGTGGGCCGGCCTTCACGATGACCAACGGTTCATTCCTTGTAACTCCCTATGAGCGCAGACACCTTGCTGGTGCCTAACGGAAGCGACGACAACAGGTTATCGGCAAGACTCCTCGCCCGTAAGTTGATCGCACATCTCAGTGACAATTATCACTCTCCTCAGGGCTCTCTGAAAACCCTTGAAGAAGCTAAACAGGACCGGGAGGTACGCACTTACGCGAAGACCCTTTTATTTTCAGAGTTATTGTTGAACTATCAGCCACCAGGCCCTGGGGCCATGCTTGCAACCTGGATCGTCGGTACTGCGCCAGGTGAACCTTTCCTCCTCCGACGAGGTCAACGTACTATACCTCTAACTTAACAAGTGGTGAATAATCTGGAGACAGGGCATGGCAGCTCGGAATTTGCAGAGGTATCCGAGCCCTTCAAAGACTACCAGCGAAAACTGCTGGGCACACCTCCACACGAAGAATGAGCGCTTGGGAATTTAATTGATATTACTGTGATTTATGAGAAAAGGAAATGGTGACAACGGCCTATTCGCTGGTCGGATAGTAAATGCATTTGCTGCAGAAAGTAGCCCACGACTGATCTAATTGTTGTTTGAGACCGTGCATGTACCAAGTCATCTGCGGATAAATCGGGTCCTTGGGATTCATCATCATGGCCCGTTGATACTCGTACGCGTATCTGTGCCATCTCGCCTGCCAAGTGCTTTCCAGCTCAAGGCACTCACCGTACTGAGGGTTAGTCAGGTCGGGCCGAAACGCGTATTCTCTAGGCATCTGCTGCTGTTGAACAGGAGGTCCTGGAGCGGGCGGTTGCATGGGCTGTGGGGGCGGAGCCTGCTGATAACCAGGCGCCAGCTGCTGCTGTGCATAGCTTTGGACCTGACACCATGCCTGCATCGGCATGCCACAAAGTACCATGCCCCACACGAACGCCGCCAACAGTGGCCAGCCTGATAGAGCTTTCACAAAGCGACAGATCATTGCCGCACCCTGCTGTGGCAGCTTAATAAAATTGATGGGTTGTAGTCAATGGCGAAAATATTAATGTCTGCGTAGACGATCTGATTAGAATCTCGCCACAGTTTCAGAACACTTCGCCAACAATATCTGTACCTTTGCTCACATGCTCTTTGGAGCACGAGATTAGCGCAAAATGTTCGGCTACAACACCTTCGCGTTAGACGTAACATATTTGAGACCGTAGCCATTCCTGACTAGAAGATCGAGGAAGAAGTCTTCAGCGCACCTTTTAATGGCTCCCCGTCCTCATATCGTTCTACGCTTCACCATTTGCATTCTGAGCGACTTTTGGAAGGAGGTAGGAGTAGAGTGGCGGGTGTTTTTGTGATTTAGGAGTGAAAATTCACAAGGGATTTGTATTTTCAGAGTTATCGTTTGAGCTATCGTCCCCCGGCTTCCGAGGCCATACTCACAAACCGGATCGTCGGTACTACGCCCGGTGATCCTCTCCCTCTCCCAGAAGGTCAAGGTACTATACCTCTAACTCAACAAGTGGTACATAATCTGGGGCGGGGCAGAGATATGACTTGAGTTCGCTGCAGAATGGTTCCTGAGTGGAAGCTGCGAGTGACTGAAAGGATTTCATACCAAAATGCTCTTACAAAGAATATTCCTTGTTGTGATGCTTGTACTCAATGGATTTATTGTAATGGCTCAGGCAGACGAAAAATGTGATGGCATTTATGGAACCGGAGCGAATCGGTTCTCGCTCGCCACAGGAAGCCCTGGTGAACTGGGCTTACTAAAGAGCCTAGCGGAAGCGTTTTACAATACCGCCAAAGCGACCATGTGTTGGCGTAAAGCAGGATCTGGTGAGGCTCTCAAACTGCTAAAGGACAAGCAGGTGGACATGATCATGGTGTATGCACCGATATCCGAAAAGAAGGCGGTCGAAGAGGGATGGGCAACGAAGAGAATGCTTATTGGATCGAACGAATTTTTCATCGTGGGCCCTCCGGATGACCCGGCCCAAATCTCGGACGCCAAAACCGCTGCCGATGCCTATTCCAGGATAGCTTCTGCTCAGGCAAAATTCTTTTCTCGTGGAGACAACTCGGGAACTCATAAGAAAGAAATGGATGTTTGGCGAGAAGCTAGCATTTCCCCTTCAGGCAAGTGGTATATGGTCACGAAAGACTTTATGACAGCTACTCTGAAGAGAGCGAATGATGAAAAGGGCTACTTCATGACGGACAGTAGTACGTGGGTTGCCGAGCACAAAGGCCTTCCCGGATTGAAGATACTCTTCCGTGGCGACAAATTCCTCGTAAACACGTATCACACCCTTTGCCAATCCGACGGAGCAACTCCAGGGGCAGCCACGGCAGGCAGGTTCATCGATTTTGTGGCATCCTCTGTAGGTCAAGAAATCATACGGAATTACGGTAAGGACCAACACGGGCAAGGGCTTTACGACGACGCAGAATACGCTAAAAAGTATGATGATTAGAGCGCCATTACGATAACGCCTTTTGGATGCACCAGTGCTCACACCTGAGTGGCCTTTCTATTCGGCTGCGATGAAGACACTGTGAGTCACTAAGAGAACTCATTGGCCAGCCAGCACCAGGTACAGCTCAGTGAAGAGCCGAAGGTGTGAACATGTGTTTCCCATGGACTTTGGCCTGCCCCAGTTCATGTACTATTCGTCAAGTTAGAGGTATAGTAGGTTTTCCACCTTGCCATCAGCTTGTTCCGTTTTCTACCCAACCTGCCAGTTCAGTGAGGTCCCGATCACGAGGGTAGAAAATTGGATGATCTGTTACGGTTTCGGAGACCAGGGTTCGGGTTGGAGTTGCCATCAACCGGAGGCGATCAGGGCTAAGCAGGCAACTTCATCGACTGCATTGAGTCTGTTTCTTCGCTTCCCGTGACAGATTGAGATGCTGACTCAGAAACCCCTCGGCAAGCGCCTTCAGGAAGTCTCCCAAACGCGGTTTGGGGACGCCATGCAGTCCATGGTACCTCAATGATTCGTAAACCCAGCCGCCCTTACGGAGGACTGTTTGACCTGACGAATCGCTCATTGCCACTTCTGTGCCCGGGGCAGTTGAGCGGAAAAATTCCCGAAGGACCACAGACAGCTCGACGAGATTGCCGTTGTCGAAAGCGATTATGGAGAATACCCAGTCCGGACTGTAGTCCGATACGGCGATGCTGACTGACTCTTCCAAGTGTCTTGTTAGGCGGATCTTGATGTCCTCCCCAATCGGACCATCACTCGCGACCTCGACCATGACCTTGACGTCTCTGCAAGATGCTCTTACGGAACCCCATTTTCGGGAATTTCCGAGTTTCATTGTCCTGGCTGACTCCTTTGCAGCTAATTCCGGCTTAGCCTTCATGATCAATGCCTTCCGTACCCTTCTAATTGGTCTGTACCATCCTGTTTTCTCTTCTGTCCACACCTGCATGGTCCACTAGAATTGCGGCATCCATTGAGTTGTCGGTTATTCCCTAAATTGTTCGCACAGCCCGAACTCAGTAAAAGCCCCTACCGTAACGCCGGCTTGCACCGCTTCATTCTAGATGATTATCCGGCTGCCAGCAGCAAGAGGGCTATATGGACTCGTTGCATGATTGGCTGGGTTCAGAGTGGGCCTGAATCAATTCTCCCATAATGCTCACCCCTATTTCTTCGGGCGACTCTGCCCCGAAGTTGGTTCCATTTGGTGAAATAACTGTGTCAAGATCCTGAGATCACAGACGGCGCTTGTGACTTGGCACATCCTCGCACTCTTTTTCGCTCCTTAGCACTATGCACCTCTTCACAGCACATGTCGTAACTCGATTTTCGTCGGTGTATTTTATCGGTTCTAGTATCAAGCATCCTTTCTCGACCGCGTTGTCCACAGCACGAACCCCTTGGAGAGCATTGAAAACCCTCCTGGAACTCGGCCATGCACCGTTGGCGCCTGAACAAATCACAACCTCAAGTCGATCCAGTTTGTGGTACCTTGTCAGCGTCGCGTAGTAGTTTACAATGCCGCCCAGAGGGAAAAGAACGTCGTCGATGTCTTCGATACCTAACCAATCTCCGGAAAGAAGTCTGACCATGTCAGGGGCTCGTCCCCTTACCCTGTCCATCCGTCTCAGCTCGGTACCGCAGCGGCAAGGGCCAGGAAGAAATCTAGACATATCTCCGGTCCGATACCGGATGAGCGGCATAGCAGTGCGAGTCAAAGTGGTGACCACGATTTCTCCCGACTCTCCGGGAGCTTTGGTCATACCAGAGATCGGGTCAACTATTTCATAATAGTGGTCCGCTTCGCACAGATGATATCCGGAAAAGGCCTCACACTCGACACCGCCTGCGTATCCCATCGCGGTCGGTGTGTATGCGGTAAAGACCTTAGCGCCCCAGACCCTTTTAAGCTCGTTGACGACCGCCGCCGATGCGTAGTCACCGGCAAGCAGGATGCTCTTGATCTGACCAGCTGGGATTTTGCCGACATCTTCCCTCCTGGCTAAAGCTAGCACCTGAGTGGGGATGCCGACTAGGCAGTCGATTTTTTGCTGCACAATTTCGCGGATGGTCACCTCAGGGTACATCACTATTCCGTCAACAATTCCGTGGACACCAGCACGCCGAAGGGCCTTCGTTAGCAAGTCTCCAGCGCTTCCCGGCTTGTCTCCTGTTAATAGGATGAGAACTCTTTGACCGGGCTTCGCTATCGCCATCATGCCGTGGTAGAAGAAATCTACAGTGAGCTCCAGATCGGCTCCAGAGAAAAAGAATCGTCTGAATTGATCTCGTGCCTGCGGATGCCTTATTGTAACGACTCGCTCAACCTGAGTTTGGGACACGCAAAGAAACCGCGTCCAATACTTGTGGAGGTCCTGAATCGTTGTGAATGGAAATGAGGAAAGATCTTCGGGATCGCTCAAACTGTCACTGGGTAGCCCAGAAAGCCGCTCGCGATAAAAGGGACTTTTTTCCAAAACATAATCTACCACCGTTCTGAGCTTTTGTAATTGATATCGGCGAATCCCTTCAGGGGTCAGTAGTTGACCTCGAAGTCCTGAGATTTTCTCCGATATCCAACTTTCGAATTGGGTTTTCTGCATATCTCGTCAATTCTCTCTATAGAGCGAACGCCCCTCGATGCTGGTCAGATTGTAAGCGCAGAAGGGCACAAGCCTGCCGTCCCGAGCCATCACATGAATACAGCAGTCTCGCAGTCGCTCCAAATCCAGGTTCCAAGCATCCTGAAATGCCATCGCCGATATAGATAGCATGTGTGTGCGAGCCCGCTGCAGGAGCACGTCCCATTGTCCCAACGACAATTCGCCATGCGCGGGCACGTAAGGAGAGGCATTCCACGTAGACCACTGTTCAGCCACACATTTTCGAGTTCTTGCTGCACCTACTTCGGCCCTTTCGGGGCCGCAATAGCATTCTTTGTCGCGGCGAACGGTAAGAGCCTTCACTTCGCCGTCGGGCATGACGACGACATTACCGTGAAACGAACAGCGAGCATTCTCACATCCCGGAGGCAGAAGATTTTCCACCCTGATCAGGCCCTTACTGTGAAACTCGATGGCGCGCATGACGTCGGGCAATGTGAGTCTTTCTTCTTCGGCCGGTACTCCCGGATGCCTTCCCGCGTAGGTAACAGGTTGAAAGTGAACTCCTCGTACCGTTGGCAGGTTCTGTAGAGCAAAGAATATGATCTTTCCCACGTTATGAAGATTCACACGTGGAACCAGGGTTGGCACAAGCACCACTCCCAGGTCCAGTTGCCTACAATTTGCAATCGCTCTCGTTTTGTTTGCTAGATAATCCCCGCCTCTAATAATTTGATAGATGCCGTTCTCAGTCCCGTCGAATTGCAGAAATATCGAGGAGAGCCCGGCTTCTTTCAGAAGTTCAAGATACTTACGGTCCGAAGCAAGCCGCAGACCGTTTGTGTTGAGCTGGATGAACTCGAATCCTATTGATCGGCCCAGAGCCACAATTTCAGGCAGATCATCGCGGATGGTGGGCTCGCCCCCGGAAAGCTGGATGTTGCACGTATATCCTTTCGATATCATGGTTTCATACCGCGCTCTGATCTCTGACAAGCCCGGATCGCTGCGGCTATTAGTACCTGAATCGGCAAAGCAAACTGAGCATCTAAGGTTGCATCGTGAAGTGACCTCGATCAAGGCGGTGCATGTCTGTTGCCGATTATCCGGGCAGAGACCGCAATCAAAAGGGCAACCATTGCTGATTTCACTCCATGCGCCCGAAACATGAAAGGCGATTTTGGGACGGGACCAAGTCTTGTACGGCGGATCTCCCCGCCAGAGCAAGGTCTTGAAATCACCGTGTTGCGCGCAGGTTTTTCGCATGAAAATACTGTCTCGATGCTCCTCAAGCACTGCAGGCAGTCTGGCAAGGCATACAGGACAAACACTCTCCGTTTCGCATATGATGCCGTTATCCCTTTGTTCCATTATCTGCCCCGGGACAGCTCGAAACTGTTTTCCAACAGTAACGACTTAACCTTCCGGTAGGTTCGGGTAACAATGTCGGGACAACGAGCCATTTGGTTCGCCGGGTCTTCGGCGAGAATTTCCCGACAGTGAATGCCGCCGTAGCACTCGGAAAACTCCAGGGTGAACCACTCGACCAGTTCATTTATCATCAGATTGAGCTTTGGATGGTCTTCTTCCTCGGGGGTTCCTCGACCAGCATAAAGGGCTATCAAACATGCTCCTCCTGTCAGCGCGCCGCAGGTGTCACCGCAGAATCCTACTCCACCCGCAAGTCCAGACATAGTCCGGATCAGATCAGGATCGGATTTCCCCTGCGCTTCCAGGCCCAAAAAAAGTAATATCTGGCTGCAATGGAAGCCTTGGCCCGTCAATTCCAGCATCCTGACCAATTCGTCCATCGTGCTTGATTCTTCGGCAGGGCTCATTTATTCAACTCACTTCGTAGGATTCAGACTTCTCGACGGCCTTGCTTCCTACAAACAGGAAGTCACCCGGTCGGGTTTGGCGCACCGCACGACGAACTTCGCTGCAATCCGCGTTGCAGCTTGCCAGCCGATGCCAGAAGGGGTCGAGAGATTCATAGGCCCAGATCATTTGAACAGCGAAGTCCCGCAGTAATTCGGAATGATCTTCGAAACACGCATTTCCAAAGCCCGCCGTGGACGATTCGTAAAACAACTGATTCTTATCAAGAGCGCCCCTCAAGCAGGAATGGGTCGAAAGGTTCTTCAATTCTGGAACAGCGGCCGGATTCCTCGCATATATATCGGTAACGATTATTCCACCAAACGGTTTTAGAATTCGGTGGCATTCCCGGAAAACTCTCGGTCGGTCTGTCACCAGCGAAAGTACGCATTCCAAGAGCACAGCCTCAAAAGATTCGTCAGCAAAAGGTAGAGCTTCGGCATCCCCCACGAGGAGCGAAAGAGCAGGGTTCTTGGCCCTACCTTGAGACACGAGCGCGGATGACGAATCGATTCCCATTGCCCGAATCGAGTGCTCGTGGACAAGGAATTCAACCGTAACGCCGTTTCCACATCCTATATCCAGCGCAACGTCGTCCTGAACTAATCGCGCGAGAGCAAGACCCCGCCGCGTCAATCTGATCCCGCCCGGACGTATACCCTCAGAAACGAAGGGTTGGTCTGCGATTTGCTCGTACAAATTTTCGCAGTGCTCTGGCGCCATTCCAGTCACTTATCCTCCAAAAGCTGCTCAATCTGGGCCATTTTGCCCGTCGCAAGCTGCTCGGGAATAAAGACTATCCCGCAACGCGGACAGCGCGGTAATTCTACGGGATACTTGCTTCCCATGTACGCCACTTCCACCGTCGCCATTTCCAGTGCAACGCCACATTTGCCGCACCACCACTCCGATGCTTCAAGTATTTCGACCCCTTGGCTCATATTCTCAGATGCTCCAGAACTTCCATTCGGTGGCTGTAGGCGTTGTGGATGACAAATCCGTCCTCGCCGGTCGAGTATTCCACCCAGTAAGTTACCGTCCCCGGCCGGTAATGAGCCAGGTAATGGCCTGTTTTCTTTTGAACAAACTTAGTCCCGGTGCTTTCGGCCCACTCAATGACTTGCAGCAGGTCTTCAACCAGAATCATTCGTTGTTCCATTAGGTCACGAACCTTGTCGGGAATATGCAATTTGATACGCTGTTGAATTTCTTGGCCCGCGCCTTTCTCACTCCACAGCTCCTTGAGGAGAGAGTTCTTCAGTCGGACCCTGTTCTCTCGCCTTTGGGAATAGTCCGGGGCAGGCTTTGGCGTAGGTCGGGTAACGCCTTCGCCAAACAACAGATCTAGTAGGTGCAAGGTCGGCTTGCCTCCAGATCGGAAGTGATCGCAACAGACCGCACAATATGTAAGCAGATCTGTATTTGTCTCGTTGATGCGCCTCTCGACAACCTTATCAGCCAGCTCACGATTCGCGAAATACATGAGGCCGCCAAAACCGCAGCACTCAGTCTTGTCGCGACTGAGGGGCAGTTCGGCTATTTCGAGCCCGAGGCTTCTGACAATTCTTCTTACGCTCTCCTGGACCTGAGCCTCATGTCTGCTCGTGCAAGGATCATGGATAGCCAGCACACTTGATCCAAGCTCCGCATCTGTCTGGGGCAATCCATGCCGGTCGAATACCTCCCACAGCGAAACCAGGCGAGCTTCGGGAAGGTGAGCTTTGAAGAGCGCGTAGCAAGAGGAGCAGGCCAAGATGAGTTCAGGACTACCCATGCCCAACCATTCAGCGCGAAATGAATTCAAGACCTGGGAAAGGCTCGCCTCTCGCCCAGCCCAGTCTGCAGGTGCTCCACAACAGCGCAACATAAGTCCCACCCCGCCATCCAGACGATCTGTCAGGTAGTTGTAGGCCTTCTTCACATGATCAGGGGAAGATCCCGAAAGCTGGCATCCCGGAAAGAACAGATACTTGCTCGATGCCATTCTTGGTTGGTGTCGAACCAGTGTCGCCCTGTCGCTGTTGCTGAACTCCATGTCCTGCAGAGCGAATTCGTGCGCGGACGGTGGCATTTTGCCTTGAGTGACCATGATGTTGCGGGCCGCTTTGCAAACCTCTCCCATGTGAAGGCTCTCTGGGCACACTTCCTTGCACAGGCCGCACAAGCTGCACGAGTTGATAAACTTGTTTCCGAGACGGTGCCCCATGACAATGGACAGGTTGTTGTAAATTTGCCGAACGTATTTCTTGGGGTACCCTTTGAAACGCTCAAGATATTCGCAGACCTTCACGCACTCCATGCACTCGCACAGGAGGCATCTTGAAGCCTCGGAGACAGCTTCCTCTAAGGAATACCCCCGGCTCGGGTCATCCATACAAACCCGCGGCAGAGGCTCGATACCGTCCGTCCTCGTGAAAAGCCGTGTTTCATAGGCCCCTTCATTTTCCCGAGAAGCTGAGAGGGAAACCTTCTGCAAAAATCTGTCGATGGAAATAGCCGCACGCCTACCATGAGAGATAGACGTTATGGGTGAATAGTCCTTCAGTTTATATATGGCGCTTCCGCCAGCGAATATGCCTGTCAAGTCTGTTTCAAAGGTCACTACGTCAACTACGGCCAAACCTGACTCCCTTGTTTCAGAGCCGAGGTCTGTTCCAGATGCGCTCCCGGTGCCGACGTAAAGAGCATCATAAGAATGTCGAAGTTCTTCCAGAGATTTGTGGACGCCAATATAGGCGTTGAAACGCACATCTATGGGCACTTTCTTCAGTACCTCGAAGTCTTCATTCATAGCTGATTGAGGTAGTAGTTCCTCAGCATAATCCCGCAACTTACCGCCAAGCCGGTCTGCGGCCTCGAACACCGTGACCCGGTATCCTTTCCTGGCCAGATCGAACGCTGCTGTAAGCCCGCTCAAACCTGATCCGACAATCGCTACGCATTGCTCTTTCTGTGCGGTGGGGGACGTACGAATATCCTGGGGAGGGGCATAAGCAAGTGCGGATCTCTCCAGGGACCTGATCGCTATAGGCTCCCCAACTTCTTGCCGCTTGCAGACGGGTTCGCAAGGATGATCGCAGATCCGGCTAATGATTCGGGTAAAGGGGACGCTGCGGCTGAAAACCTGAGAGGCCGCTTGAAAATCTCCATTGCTGATAGCAATGTTCATGGCGCGGACGTCAACATGCACGGGACACGAAGCGGTACACCACGGGGCCCATTCCTGGATACATAGGCTTTCGAGCCTTCGCAGTTCCTGTTGATCCATAATATTATTCAAGCTTGACGACCTTGGGGAGATGAAGCGATGAGATTGGGGAGCCTCGTCAGAGTGACGATGCTCCCCTCTTCGGACCTTGTCTGACTACCTCAAGGCCTGTAAACCGGCCAGCACCTTTTCGGGCAATGCAGGCAACCGCCTGATCCGTACGCCCGTGGCATTGTAAATCGCATTAACCACCGCGGCGTGTGGAGAGGTCAACGGTAACTCACCACAGCCTGCCGCGCCAAAGGGACCGTGTTCCCTTGGGCTTTCCACGTAAAGGATCTTTAAGTCATCCGGGATGTCCCTTGTGAACGGAAGACCACATGCGATGAGACTTGTGTGCTTCTTCAAGTCCTCGAAATCCTCTGTAAGCGCGAGGCCGATGCCTTGTGCCAAACCACCATAGATTTGACCATCCACGACAAGCTTGTTGTTGATTTTGCCGACGTCGGCAACTACCGTGAACTTCTCGACCTGAGTCTTGCCGCTCTTCGTTTCAACGGCTACTTCAGCCATAAATACACCGTACATATAGACCGGCATCGGACTTCCCTGCCCGTTTTCATCGCACGGGGTGCACATGGCTGCGGTCCATTTTCCGTAATACTTCAGCGGAATATTTTCCGCCTTCATTTGCTCGTATGTGCGGTAAGTGCCGTCAGGCTTCCGCATTGCGTTCAGGAGCATCTCGCACCCGTTGATTATTGCGTTTCCGGTCATAACTTGCGAACGACTGCCCCCAGCGGGTCCGCTATTAGGCGTGAAGGCAGTATCGTTCATCACCAGCTGGATCTTGTCAGGTGTAATCCCTAGAGGCCGAAGGGCTTCGTGGCAAGTTCCCAAGGCCCCCATGTCGGCTCCCTGGCCATGTTCTTCCCATGAGGAATACAATATAACACCACTTGGGGTCAGTTCCACGGTGGCTTCGGATGAATCGGGTCCATCAAGTCCACACCCGTAAACCCCTATTGATATTCCTACTCCCTTCTTCCTTTCGGGCGTGGATTCCTTCTTGGCTCTTTCGAGAGCTTCCTGATAAAGGGGACGCACCTTGTCTATCATTTCGGGAAAGCTGAACGCGTCCGGCGTCTGGCCAGTTGGTGTCGTGGCTCCTGGACGATACACATTCAGGTATCTCAGCTCCAATGGATCCTTACCCATTTTTGCCGCAAGTTCATCCATCAGGCTTTCCGAGGCAAACAAACTCTGAGGCGATCCATAAGCTCGGAACGCCGAACCCCAGGCATGATTAGTGCAGACTGTCCGACCCATCCCTCTGATATTCGGTATGTTGTACCCAGCACCGATGAACTGAGCTCCGCGAAGCGTGAGAAGATCGCCGAACTCTGAATAAGGCCCGTGATCTACGCTCCAGTCGCTTTCCATAGCGATAATCTTTCCGTCCTTGTCCGCACCGTATTTGAGTTTGATAAAGAAAGGAGACCGCTTGCCCGTATAGGTGATATGCTGCACGTAGTCATATCTGAGAGCCACTGGTTTACCTGTTGCCATAGCCGCGACGCCCAGCAAGGCCTCCATTGTTGGGCTGAATTTGTAACCGAAAGTTCCACCCGCAGGATTCTCCACGAGCCGCAGCTTTTCGGGTTCTGTACCCAGGCCCGGGCAAATCATCCCGTGATGCAGATGAATGCCGATACTCTTCGAATGAATTGTGAGCCGACCTTCCTCATCAAAATAGGCCAAGCCGACATCGGGCTCCAAAGACAGGTGAGGTTGCCTTTGCAGGTAGTATTCGCCTTCCACCACGTAAGCGGCAGACTCCATAAGGGGCTTTGTGTCAGAGCCTTTGGCCACTCTTTGCTCGTAATAGATGTTAGGAGTTCCCGGATGAATCTCAATGGCATCATCCGCCATGGCGGCAGGCGCGCTCATGTACGCAGGCAATTTCTCTAGTACGAGTTTGACCTTTTCTGCCGCGGCTCTAGCGTTCGCCTCTGTGTTTGCGGCCACAATTGCAACAGCGTCCCCGTATTGGAAGATCTTTTCATCACAAAGAATTGGGCGGTCCCACCCGTCGCCTTTGTTGGTCGGAAAGGTTATCAACCCTGTGATGCGATTCTTACCTTTCACATCTTTGTGCGTGATAACCTTTTCAACGCCGGGCATTTTCTCGGCTTCCGACGCATCTATCGAGACGATATTTGCGTGAGAGACTTCGGCCTGAACCAGCGCAAGGTGCAAAGTTCCCGGAGGCATTTTACGGATGAGATCAGCCCCATAATCGATGGTCCCCGTCACCTTAGCAACTCCACTTGGACGCGGGTATGAGCTTCCCCAGACTCTTCCGTCAGGTGGAAGCTTGTAGGCCAACTCCGTGGCTGTCATCTCCCCACGTATCACCTTTGCGGCATCCATGACCGCATCGACGATTGGCTTATAGCCAGTGCAGCGGCACGCGTTTCGGTTCTTCTGGTACCAGTCTCTGACTTGTTCTCGCGAGGGATTGTTGTTTTGATCGAGTAGAGCCTTGGCCGACACGACGAAACCGGGCGTGCAGAAACCGCACTGGGCTGCTCCGTAGACCGTCCAGGCTAGCTGAATTGGGTGGAGGTTGTCTGGAGTCCCTATTCCCTCAATGGTGGTGATCTTGGAGCCCTCGGGCACCCTTTTCATTTTGGTCAGGCACGATTTGATCAGGTTCCCGTTCATGATCACATTGCAACACCCACATTGGCCGCTCCCGCAGCCAACTTTCGTTCCTGTCAAACCCAGTTGCTCCCGTAGTACATCGGCCAGAGACACTTCCGGATCTACAACGATTGTCTTGTTCACTCCGTTCACGTCCATGTTCTTTTTCTGCATTGAAAGACTCCTTTCAAATGGAATTGACACAAAACGGTTCTATGGATGTGCAAGTTACAAACAAGCCTTCTCGAAATCCTTCGCAAGTTACGTGGGTCGTAATGACCCCCCCCAGCCACTGTCATGTTCAAGGTCCTGTCAACCACCTCAAAAATCAACAATAGCCTCGGGACTTATGTCTGAAGGGACATATGTCCACTTTGACGCAAGTGTTTTGAACAGTCAAGTATTTTTCAAGTTCTGTTTCACGCTTGCCGGTCAGGCATTTTCATCGAGTTTGGGCTGTCTAGCGAATAGCCTCCTCAGCGCAGTCAGCCGCCTCCAGGCTTGGCGTTTGCAGTGAGAGAGATCTGTGAGAGGCAGCAAGTACCAAGATTTTGAAGATTACTAATGTGAGCGCATGTAGGGGCCTAACCGGAATTGTTCGACCTTGACGCAGGCTTCATCTCCTCGATTCTCCCGATCTGGGGGATCAGTCTTGATAACAGACACGTCCACTTGCAGTAGTCGGAATACTATTGGGAGGAACTGTTGTATGGGCACACGGAAATATTTGGTTTTACGAGGCCGGCCGAGCACAAAATCCCTGTCCGAATTCGGGCCGCCTTCGTGTTTGCCCCAATTGTTGTCATACGTGGCGAAAAAATTCTCACGTTGGACAAACGTAGGTTCTCGACCGAAAAAAAAATAACCGTCACCTGTGATTTGGCTTCAGATACGACGAAAGGGGACTCAAGGTTCGAAGAAACTGCGTGGTATCTTTGACTCGCCGACGATCCCGGTTTTCACGCTGCAAGAGAAGATAACACGCGGCATCTTGAAATCAGAATGATGCTATGACGCATGAACACCAGCCATCGCCACCGAGGGGAAGATTTCTTTTCAAGAATGCTTTACTCAGAATGAATGGCTCCACTCATTTGCGGCCTTTGACTTGGAAGCGTCAAATCGGAGTGGCCTCTCAACGGGCGAACAGTATCACGAGAGCCAAGCAGACCATAAAGATCCAGAACATGATCAACTCAACGTTTCTTTCAGAAAACCTCATTTGCCCCTCACTCACCTGAATCAGCAAAGCTGGCCTTCCCTGCTGAGCGTTGGTAGCTTACAGCACGACTCTCGTGATTAGGCGCAAGTCCCTATTCTTTACCCAACATGACGCTGCTTGCCTTGATTAGGACGCTTACCTCATCCCCGACCTTGATTCCCAGTTCCCTGACCGCTTCCACCGTAATGGTGGATGTGATGGTATTACCCCCGCCAATGTCAACCTTCACTTTCGCCGCTACCATACCTTCCTGTACGTCTGTTACTTTTCCTTTGATAATGTTTCTTGTACTGAGCTTCATTAGTTTTTCCCCTCTCTGGTAAGATAGATCCGCCGGCCAATGCCTATGTCGAGAGGCAGATCCTAACCGGGTACCTTTGCGACACCAAGCTTCTCAAGTCTTGCACTATGTTACCATCATCCCCCAAAGGCCAATTGTCAAGAAGAGTACACTCCCAACAATGGCCCTGGAAAAAGTTCCACCCATGTGTGCACTCTGGGCATTTCATGGCTGCCCCTCCGCTCTGGAACGTGGTGGAAGGTGGATTGTTGAAATCCTTAAGCCCTGACGAAACGTCTGTTACAAGCACGGACCAAAAGTTTTATACACCAATCGTTACTGCGAGAAAAGGCGCGTCGCCAGAGGGATAATGCCATGCCACCGGTTTATTTCGACGGGATTCAATTGAACCACCACCATGCCCGACTCGTGGTCAATGCTATGGGTATCCTGAATGAGATTTGCATGGACTGCGGGGGCTCAATGATCGAATTAAGGGGCATTACTATCCATTCCAGCGAGAGCCCGATTACGCTCTACACTTGGTGCGCTACTTGCGGTAATTACGGCCGTCTGAGTCAAGAGTTTCCGCTGGAATGGCACCGTCGGTTTCTCGCGAAGGTCGAAACAAATTTAGATCTAGCCAGCTGAACGTTTGGTTCCTGGGATTCCCTGCAATGACCATCTTCATCTGTCGCGGCTCTACTGGAAATTAGTGGGAGTAAGGATTATCAGTTCTGGAATTCATTCTGCGTTGTCCGGTTCTCAATTTATGCAAACGAATTGCTGACTACTGAAGGGTGACTTCAGCGCTAAGGAGGATACTGCGTATCAATCTCAATCATCTTAAAAAAGGTTATCCTGCCTTGGAGTGTGCTGCTTTCGGAAATTCTAAAGAACCTGTAAGACGACAAGGGCTGAAATCTATCTTGTGTTGGGCATCTGATCAAACGATACCTATGCTCCGGGATGTTTGCGAATTTCACGTTCCTGTGGACTAAAGAATCTGTTTACAATTCATAACACAATGTATTATAAGGGGTTTTTACAATCCATTGTGGGGGAGTATTCATGACACTTAAGAAAGAAGACATAGCCCACAAAATAGCCAGTGACTGCGGATTTACGAAAACAGAGGCAGCCAAAGTCATTGAAAAACTACTAAGAATCATCAAGGAAAGGCTCATCGCTGGGGAAGACGTTATGATTTCTGGCTTCGGAAAATGGCACGTCAGATCCAAGCTTCCCAGACCCGTCATGAACCTCCGAACCGGCAAACAAATAGTCCTCGATGCCCGGAGAGTGGTTCGCTGGAGGTATTCGCAGGTGCTCAAAGCGGCGGTCAATGGGACCAAGCATGTGTGGAAATGATAAAGAAGAAACCTCGGCTGAAACGTGAAGCCAAGACAGGCATGAAGACGATGCAAGAAAAGGTTCAGAAGCTGCGCCAGGTCCTGACCGAGTTAAAGATAGAAGCGGAGCAGACCATCAAAGATTATGAGCCGTCAAATCCTTTTCGGGTGAACGTATCAGGCAAAATTGAGGGACACGAGACTGCAATTGCGCTGATTGACCTGATTGATCACCTGAAGACAAAGGACGAACAGAGTTACGAAGACACTGCGCAATAACTTTCGAGAAGAGAGGCGATTCTGCCCAGGACAGAAATCACGGAACCCTCAAGTTCAGGCGACCGGCAACGGTGAGTGAAAACGTGACCACGAATCCACTCGTGGCTGGGACGCCGCAAGGTGCATCGCCTCCAAGGTATCCTCGACAACCTTGGAAAAAGAAGACGGCACTGGCGATGCCTGAACCTCTCGAAAAGAGAGTCGTGAGAGATCCGCCTTCGATGAAAGTCGGGAGGTTGGCGAGAGATGTTTAAGTTCCTCGATCCATAACCTGACCATCAGTAGCTTTCTTCCACTCGGAACCCGGCTTCATCAGACACGCGACCTCAGGGGATTCTTCATCGAGTGAAGAGTTTGGCAAGGGGGAAGACATACCCCTCTTAAATCACCCTGTTGGTTTCGATAAGAAATACTGTCCCACAGACGGTCTGTGCGAGTCGGGGCGCGCCGATCAAAGCGCACTCCTACGGACCGATGAGTCAGGCTCCGCATATGTTGGGAACAGCAAGCTTTCGGAAGAGATGGAGGGAAGCAACTGCGCTTGATGGGTACGCCGGAAAGCCGCTTTGAAATTGGGGGTTGATGAAAGCTTCGCGGAAGTGAGCAACCGACTCCCATACCGTGTAGTTGAGGAACACACAACTTTCGCCGATGCCCCGGTGCAGTTGATTCGAAATGAACCCTGGCTGCTTCTTCATCCAGTTTGCGTCAGCCTCCCACGCCTTGAGCAAAGCATCTTCGTCCTCGGGCACCACGTGGAAGATGACGACGAGCACAACAGGCGACACGGACTCCTCGAGCTGCATCTGAATAGACACGACCTCATCGAGCGGACGAAGTTGAAGCATCTAAGCCTCCTTTGGTGATTGTGTGGACCGGGAGCCAATGGCGGCTATCGACAAGGCTGTCGGGAAGAAAACGCCATGAATCACACGAAAGTCATTTGATAATAACAGCCTCTTCCATAGTCAGTTTTTTGTCGAAATCATCCCAGAATTCCTGCTCTGACTTTCTCCAGGCTGAGCCAAATTTATTGTCAAACACCACCGCTATTTGATCGAGTGCCTTTCTCCAGACCGATTGGTAGCTCAGCTTCAGGACATCCTCCAAGAATGGGACTAAAGAACCAAGTTTTTCTTTGGGCAGAAAAGCCCGTGCTCCTCGTTCTATGGATTCTTTCAAAGCTTCCGGATTCAGGGCATGAGCGGTAAGCATCACCACAGGCATTTTTTGGCTGTCAGCTATTCGTAAGAGATCAAATCCTTGAACACCCATGATGTCAAGAATGACCAGATCGTAGGTAAAGGACACTAGGTACTCACGACCTTTTTCGAAAGAAGTAGCAGTGTCAACCCGGACTCCGGGGTAGTCTGAAAGCTCTTCCCTGATGATCTCCAACACATCTTTCTCGTCGTCAACAGCTAGGATCAACCTGTCCTTCAAGATTTCTGAATCAGTCATGTGTCTTTTCCCTTTCCCGGTAAAATATGAGCCGTCCCGCAGCTCTGCTCGTTTTGGCGCATTCCCTGCGCGAAAATGCGGGCGGCGCACTTGCCGTTGCTGAATACCTACTGAATCGACCAACCTCCTTCAACTTAGGCAGGATGAAAACGGATAATATCCGGAATTATGCCGCGGTCTTGCCATTTGGAGCGTTGTGCCACCCGTGAGGGGATGGCGGGATACCTTGGCTGACCCCAAAAGGGTCTCCGCATGGAGTCCCACACCACCGGACGCAGGCAAAACAGTCGTCATGTTGATAAGGAACAATTTTGCACTCCGTGATCGGCGATAATTAGGTAAACTCAAGGATCGGCTTGCATTTGTCCATCATGGAACTATTAGATTGCCTGTTTGAGCATCCATAGCCCCATGTGAAGCCTCGCCGATGTGGAATCACAAGACGAACCGCAGTATTGGACGAATCTCTCCCGTTGGACGAGGTCGAATTTCAACGCCTCGCATGAGGCTTCCATCCAGCGATAAAATGCTTCTAAATCATAGGGTTCAAGGCATTCTCCCTCACCAATAAGCCTTATTATTCGCGATTTGTCTTGCTCCGAGATTCTCATGGGTCCCCCCAGGAAGGGGGAATCAAGCTCATATATGGGACAGAAAGAAGAGTCCTGTTCAAGTACTCGAAATCATCCTTCAGTATCACCTACCGGTACATCTTCAGCAGAGCAGCTACACCGACCTGAAATTCCCAACCGGACTGGACTAGGCGTCTTTCATCTGTTCCTTGGCCGCAACAAGCACACCACCGGCAGCAAGTAAATATGTCTTGTCCCCCTGTTTGACAAACTGCTCAAAGTACTTGGTATAAGCATGATCGGAACCGAACATGGCATTGAGACATTCGAACGCTTTCACCCTCCAATGCTGAAATGCGACCGAATCGAAATCGGAGTCCACCACCCCCCAACCCGCTTTGATCAATTCATCGATCTGGTGTTCAATTTTCATCTCTACCCCCCGTGTGTTGAGCGACGTCCCAGTTCATCACTTAGCGAGATACCCCGCTAACCAATAGCCCCAGATTCTTTCAGCTCTTCAGGTTGGGAATGTCGGCTCCGCTGGTTCCTTGTTCTGCTCCGCTTTTCGAGTCACTTCAGCCGTCGTACGGTAGTTCGATTGATGTGTCTTTGATTTGATATTGATGCGAGTCCCGCAAAAACCACTTCTCCCACTTATGACACTATAGGAATAGACAAATTTCATGTCCAGCAAAAAAGAGGCTGGGAATCCATCACGGGACAAATTCTTTCAGATGAGGAGCGATGCTAGGGAAGCAGACTTTGTGCTGGCGTTGGCAAAACCAGGCAATCAGTATGTGTGAAATTCCACGTGTCTTCTTTGTGCCGGGAGGGATTCTGGATACAGATCACTCGGTTATCACTCCGGCTACATAAACCATTTATTCACAGCTGTTTATAAAATGGCGCTGTCCACGTCCATATTAAAGAACTTTTAGAATAAAGATTAGTATGATAAGCAACAAATTGAAATAACAGGTACTTACTAACTGCCCAGTCCCATGTCATTTCGTGTAAATCCGAGAGATTTTCATGAAGTGGCATTTTTATCCACAGGCTTCGTTGCAAGTTATCCACAAATGTTGTGGATTCTCCTATTGCGTGACGCTAGGACCGAGATCAAGCCTTCCTTTCTCAGGAGAGAGACTCACTATACCGCTAAACTAATAAGTGATATATGAACGGCCACTCGGCTCGCTTTCTATGACTCGCCGTCCTTACTCGAAGATTTTCCTCACGTTCTCCTTGTTGTCCACCCAATAGATCATCCGGTTCTTTCTCCGAAGCTCGTCTATTACACGGAACATCTTGTCCCTCTCAGGATGATACATTCTGATGTACACATAGACATGTCCTGCAGGAGCCAACTCGTAAGAATTCATGAAGCTCACAATGCGCACATCATGTGTCAGTATGAGGTCGGTGATCTCTTTGATCTTGCCCGCTTCATCCTTGAGCAGCAGCGCAAACTGCACGCCTTTTCTTGCCACCCCGCTCACTGCTATCAGAACTTTGAACACATCTGTTTTTGTTATAATTCCTTGGACGCTCCCTTGGTCATCGACGACGGGTACACCGGAGAATCCCTTTTCCAGCAACAGCTGGGCGGTCTCTTCCACTGTAAAATCGAGTGGGACCGTAACGACATGCGGGCTCATGACAGCGCCTACAGCGAGCCCTGCGATCTGAGAAAGGACATGCTGGATCTCCAGCAGCACTGCACTCGAAGGCGACGCCCTCTTGATATCGCGGTCAGTGACTATTCCCACCAGTTTGTCGTTTTCTAGGACCGGCAGGATACTGATCGAATGATCCATCATCAAGTCGATGGCCTGCTGCATGGTTGCGTTAACATCGACCGTGATGACTGGCTTGATCATCCAATTCTTGACGAGCATTCCGATACTCCTTTCAGCTTATATCCTTCCTCGGCTTTGGCCGACATTGGACGAAAGAGAGTAATTTGTCTTGACAGTGAAGGCATTCCGTTCAGCAGGCGCCCCGGTTTACGTACCCCGTAAATGTGCTACGGTCTTGTCCTTTGGCGCTTTCTCGCACCCGTGGGGGACTGAGAGGTGGCCCCGCTGAGCCCACAAGGTCTCCTGAGGTATCCCATGGCGACCCGGCGTAGGCAAAACCGACGTCATGTTGATGAAAAGGCCCCTTTGCCACTGTCTCTGAGCGTACCTCGCCCTACTTCACTGCGTCAAACGTTTTTTCCACCACACCCGTAACCCCGGCACTGCGCAGCAAATGTCAGACCCCGTGAAAAGCCGAGGCCACATGGACGTACCGACTCCGATCTTGATACAAGAGTCTCGCACCGACCTTTATCAGAAGCTCGATGTGCCACCCCGTCGGCTCCTTCATCCCCTCGCCGTGGGGATAGAATTGCCTGAGCATGTTTTAGGAGGCAGCGGAACCGGATTTCGGTGAGCAGCCGCTCTTGGTTGTTGGCGCAACAACGGTAAATGGTCCTGAGGCAGATTTCCTCCAGCCTGTAGGCCGAAGGAAATCAGCATTAATTATAATATGTTACATCAGCAGATCTGGCCGAATATCACGGGGCTTTTTCGGGAGGCCGGATTGGCCCGCGGAGACGATCTATAAAGCTTTTGGAAACTCAACTACAGGCAGTTCATCCGTCTCAAGGGTCCGCCTGGCCTGCCCTCCCCCCGAAAAAACAGCCTAGGTATCAAATCTAGGATAGAGCAAGCGGAACTAATCTATACCAGGGCTAGTCGTTCAAACATCTCGGCCAATTTCAAAACCTCGGCCCTTACATTCTCCAGTCTCCAGCGACCTAACCTGATTTTGAGTCGTGAGGACAGCTCCGGGCTCACTATCGGTGGGTTTCTGAGGAACGTTCCAATATACTGGCATGGTACCATGTGGCTATAATCATCTCTCGATTCCGGATCCCACACTCCCGTGAAGTAGTAATCTCCAGTCACGCGTACGAGGGTGCATTCGTCTTGCGTCGGCATGTTTACATACACCAGCAAGTCAGTGATTTCCAAATCACTCATAAAACCAGCCTTGTCTAAAATCATCCGTTCTTGTGATGACAACTCTTCCTTTGGTTTGGAATTAAGTTCCCGCAAATCGGCCGATCCGCCGGCCCATCCGTAGCGGGCACGCCCGTCTTGAAGTTCTCCGAAAAGAAGAGGAGTCCAGTATCTCACCCCGTCAGGATCTTTCCGCTCAGGGTATAGGGGCCGCAGAGCGAAAATATTCCACGGCTCGCTGCACTCAAGAAGTTGAAGCAAAAGCAATTGGGGCTGGACAGAGAGAAAACAACTTACGGCAGTCCACTCTTTCCCTGGGATTTTGCTGGAGTGAATGAGATCACTGAACACGTGGAGGGATGCATCCTGTTCAAGGTTATCCCACTCAATATCCTCAGCAGATAGCAGCTCGTTCTTAGTCCAAATGGTTACCAGAGAGTAGTCGCCTGCTTCTTCTGGCGCCTCAAATGTGAAGGTTTTGGAGGATTCGCGTGCAGCATAGGTGTCATCATCTGGGTATCTCGGGTAAACGAGATCGACATGTTCTTCCCTGTCCCTCATGAAAGCTGAGAGAAAACCATCAGCGGAGACATCAACTTCAGTCTTAATAGTTTCTCCGGGCAAGAACCTGACCGGTCTAAGGGTTCTCACCTCTTTCAGTGACTCATACCGAGTTCCTAGGCCAGGAGCTTCGACCAAAACCTTTGATGGCCTTTCCACAAATAACCGCGGCCGAATGCGAGACTCTTCCGGGCTCGTTCTAAGCGACGAAAACACGTCAGTCCAGTGAGGCTCATCCTCATTACGACCATTTGGCGTGATATCGTAAATTTTTCGTAGGCAGTGGTCACACTGAACTATGTGCTCATCCCACAACTGGCCATCCTTTTCTGGTAATCGGCCGAAAGCGATCTCCCTGAGAATCTCTTCAGATGGATGAGGACCAAGGCCCTCACGGAAATCATTCTCTTCGATTTCAGAGACACCAAGAGACCTAACCAAGACAGACAACTCCCTTGATCCAAACTTGAAACGTTTTGTTTTTTTCGTCATTCGCTCCACCTATCTGCTCGGCACTCCCGTGAGTCTCCTGCTTCCTCGGTCTTTAGATAACCGTCACGTTTGACGGTTCCTCCACGTCGACGAAGACGTCCTTGAGCATTTCCATTGACTCGGCGAGGGCTTGATCATCCTGGAGTTGACCATCTCTAAGCCAAATCTGAAGCAGCGCATTGGTGCGTTTCGTTTCATTAACTGATGCGTTAAGTTCTTTCGCTATCTCCACTATGTCATCTTCCAGGTCATAACCGCGTAGCAGAAGATCCAGCAGTACAGGCACTCGCCTTTCCCTTTTAGACGTGCCCTGCATACCTTTTTCATTGATGATGCGTACTATGCGACTGACAGCGTCCCGTACCAATGTGTGCTTCTCTTTGAGGTCATGTAATATATCCGGCCTAGGGACAGGAGTCGATAGAGAATGCCTCGGGAGGGCTTGGTAGTCTGAACAATAGGTTCCAGGTTTGTGAATGATTCCCGCACGGCACTCTTTGGCTTCAGAGTCGTACCATCCGCACTCTCGACAATGCGTCGTCGCTCTCATCATGTCCCGGCAAAGGTTGATTCCCGCCGTGACCAGGTAGTTACTCCAGTCAGGAGATGACCTGTGAGAACGTCGCCATTTCGTTTTTGACAAGCCTGCGATACGCTTTTGAACCAAATTTTCGTGGTACGTTAACTGAGTCTTCGGCATAATTTCAGCAATAGGATCAGGAACATATCGGTCTCCCGGGTCAGGCTTCGACGGCTTTACGCCGAGGTGAAGGGGTCCCATGTTTGAAAAGCTGCTGAACCTGCAGGCCACCACAAAGCTTATCGATGAACTCGTAGGTTCGCTGAACCAGCATCTGACCGCCTCCGGTTACCGAAGCAGGCGGACACCGCCTATGACACTGACCGCTTTGGCAAGCGCCATCAACGTAACGCAGTATGGCTGGTCGTCCTTCCGGACCAATCGGTCCGTCGACTGCTACGACCACAAGTGACCGGAGTTTTTCCGGCAACCCTGAGACCCATTCACAAACGTTCTTAAACTTACCTTCCCAGGCGAAAATGGGGCTTGCAGTGTCCGCAGACACCACCACTGGTCTAACGTTGAACGGAGTGAAAACATCAACTGTGGAGGCCACAGCCATCGAGCGCTTTTGGTGGGACCATCCAACGTCCACGCCCAACGGCCAGCGGTGTTGTTGTTGTATAAGGTCCAGTAGCTCTCTAAGGAGGTTGCTCCTACGGATGGCCATCACTCGCTCCATGCATGATGATCGATGAATTCACAACACAGCCAAGTTCGCGGTACGCGAACCTTTTTCGTGGTCCCTGCGTTCTCGTCGATATACCGTACCCTGCATTTCCTTATAGTGGACGATGGAGTTGTCGGCGTCAACCGTAGTGACCGGGAGCACTTGGGGCGTGCCTGGGATGACGTGAGAAAGGCACGGTGTCGGAAGACATTATCATATGTCCTGATGGCCAGACGGGTCAGTATCGCAATCGGCCCATCAACATTGACAAGGCCAGTCAGAGACCGTAGCAAATCTAAACATTATAACACGTTACATTTTTCTGGTTTACGCCTGTGAAGCGGTGTTTCCCCGCGGGCCGGGCTCACACCTTGAGGCCCCTTGTAAGCCCTCTAGAGCGCAAACTACAGGGCTTTTGTGTTATCCGCGGCCCACCCTTTGGGCGCACTGGTAGGAACGTACAGCGCCCTTCTCCAGGCTTCATGAAAAAGAACCTCCCAATCTTCCTACGACGGACCGTCACTCGGGAACCTGGGCAAATTCACGTAGCCTTTCCCGAAACGTACCTTTTCCCCTTTGAGTGATAAACTCTTTCAGACTCCTTATATAGGGAGCAAGTGACCCTCCGGTCCAGGCCGAGGGGCTTTCCTCATTGCTTTTAGTGGCCGACGATGTAAGCTTGTCGGGCCTCTTTTTACTTTTAAATAATCGACTCGCGCCGACACAGCCGATATAATGCTTTATATCTGAACGACAAACCTCCGGGGGGTATTCGCTCATGGCCACGAAACAATCAGATTCAACGCTTCTGGCCAGCGAGGCCATAATGCCATTGCCCATCGAAGATATATTGGACGGCTTCCCGGAGGGGGCTGCCGCAATAGGTCCTGACGCTCAATTACTGCATGTGAACTCACATTTGTCGGAGAGTATTGGGCAGTGGGCGGGCAAGCCCTGCTATGAGGCGCTCGCAGGGCTCGATGCCTTTTGCCCTTTTTGCCCGTTCGAAAAACTGGCGGCCGGCACGGCTGGGCCGGAAATTAGAGGCATACAAATTCGGCATGACAAGAAATGCGCCATCAAAGTACGTTTTATCCAGCACAAAGATGCGGCGTTAATTTTTGAGTCGGTATCTGACCTCACGCAGAGGGATCGATCAAAGGAGCGACGCGAGAAAATATCAGATCTGCTAACGAAGCTGGCACAATGCCAAAAACTATACAAGCAACTCAATGCCTGGGAGGATGAACTAAAGGTAAGAACCGCTGCGCTGGAAAAAGAAACCAGTTATTTGGAAGGAATTCTTCGCTGTTCAGATGATATGATCATAACCACCGACCTTGACAGGCGTATCGTAAAGTTCAATCCAGGCGCGGAGAGAATGCTCGGATACACTGCAGAGGAGGTGCAGGGTCTAGACGTTTCCGAGTTATGGCTGGACGCGGCTGAACGACAGAGAATTCTCGATGAGGTTTACGCCTCAGGGGGCGTCCGGAATTATGAAACTCGCCTCACAACCAAAGCCGGCGGCATTGTTGAAATATCGCTAACATTGTCCCTTCTAAGAGATCAACAAGGAAGAGCGCTGGGCACGGTAGGGGTCAGCAAAGATATCGGACGTGAGAAGGCTATCTGGAGAAAGCTCGATCTGGCCAACCGAAATTTTCAAGAAGCGGCCCATTTCATAAATCACGAAACGAAGAATTCTCTCATAGTTATGGGCGGCTTTCTACGGCGGTTGCTGGAAACAGAAGGCGATGCAGCCCGGAAAGAACAACTGCGAATTGTCTACCATCACTCACAATTCCTCGAGGCCATGAGCCGCGACTTCCTCGTCATGGCAGAACTGGATCAGAGAGAATTTACAATAAGAAAACAACTCATAAGAAATTTTCATGAAGAAGTGATAATCCCGGCCATGACCGGTCTGAAAGAGCGCTATCCCGATTCATTTGAAAGCTATGATGTCAGTATGGGAGGCGTGGGAGGCATTCAGCTCAAAGGAGATCTGGCCCTCCTCGAAATAGTATACCGGAACCTGTTTGGCAACGCTCTAAAGTATGGTTATCCCGGTGCGAAAATCGCTTATGGATTCGTGGACCAAGGAGACACTTATCTGTTTAACGTCTGGAATGCCGGACCGGGTGTCGCTCCTGATTTGGCCGACAAGATATTCGACAAATTTTATCGAGTGCGTGATGATATCACGGAAGGGAAAAGAGGGACGGGTCTAGGTCTTTACAATGTTCGCAAAATTATCGAGGCCCACGGCGGTCGGATCTGGTGTGAGACTAAGCCCGGGGAATGGATCAACTTCCTGTTTGTGCTTCCAAGAGAATGACCTTCCACAATAGGCTACCACAGCGACAACGTTCTGAATGGCCCGCCGAGAAACGTTCTGAACCTGACGGTCACATTGGGTGCCAGGGTCTTAGGGTGCCCCAATATTGCTTCTCGCCAAGAGTATGCATCATCGGGTGCGACATGAACCCTTGGCCGGATGTGGTAAGCCCAATCTTCGCAGGCCTTAAAGTCTAACGTGTTTCCCGCCCGGGCCGGGCTCACACCTTGAGGCCTCTTGTAAACCTTCTGAAACGCGAACTACAGGGCGTTCACGGCATGCCGCGGCCCGCCTTTCGGGCGAACTGGTAGGAAAGTACAGCGGCCTTTTCCAGATTTCGCAAATAGGGTGTCTCCTCATTTATTTTCGCTTCAACCAGAAGTCGAATGATCTGCCCGGGACGAAAATGTCAACTCCGATCGAGGGCTCCGTCAATGGATTCGTCAGAACGTGCGGCTCATTGCCAGGTATATACACGGCGTCCCCCTCATTCAGGTCTTTTTCCTCTTCGTCGGTGGTGATCACCATCTTGCCCTTCAGCACAATTATTACTTGGGTATTGGGATGCTCGTGTCGAGGGGACGCATGGCCTGGAGGTTTGACGAAATGCTCCACGGAAATGTCCGCTTCACTGCACAGACTTACTCGCTTCCAATCTTTCTCAGGCTCGTAACTCTCGGCCTTGTCAAAACGGACTACTTTCATCTGATCTCCTTCTTGTCTGGGGGTCGCCGTGAGGATGACCGGTTGCGAACCACCTTAGCACCTAGCAGGGCAAGTTGATGCTCTTATCAGAGCTGTTGCCCCACCAAGCGCAAAGCGCCATCGCATTCGATTACACAACCGGTCATGAAAGAGTTTCCGATGAGGAAAACAATCGCGGTAGCGACATCTTCCGGTTTTCCAACGCGACCTACTGGAGTAGCTGCGGCAAAGGCCTCAAATGTCGACTTCTTATTTTCTTCAGGGAGCCAGTTCCACCATGGCGTATCGATTACCCCAGGTGCTACTGCGTTGACCCTACGCGGCCTGAGTTCTACGGCAAGCGGCTTTACCAAACCTTCGATGGCCGCATTGATCGCGGCAAGACCGGCGGTACCAGGATTTGCAGCTCTCGCTGAAATCGCCGAAACGAATGTGATGGAGCCGGCGGAACTGAGATAGGGGATTGCCTCCTGCGCCAGGGAGAAGTGCGTCCAGAACTTTGCCTCGAACCCACTTCGTAAGTCAACCTGCGACAAGGATTGAATGGTACCAGCCCCTTTCCCGCCCGTTAGAGAGATGACCAAGTGGTCAAATCTTCCGACTTTGGCCAGTGCATTGGCTCTTTGCTCTAAATTCGCGGCATCAAACGGCACTGGTTGGACATCGGGGCCAAGCAATTTGCTTGCGGATGTCAACTTGTCAACATCTCGGCCCGTAATGATCACAGAGGCTTCACACTCGACGAGCAGTTTAGCGGTCGCCAGACCGATTCCGGACGATCCCCCGGCGACTATTACGCGGGCACCATGTAGATTAAACATCCGTGACCTCTCAAGTTCTAGCGTTTGAATTCACCGGCTCGTATGAACCGGTCCGATGGAATAAAGGGCTAAACCAGGCTACCCTCCGAGGAATCGCGCTCTTCAAACACTTCCCTCGCTGCGGAGAGCCCGTTAAGAGCCGCAGGAAAGCCATTTGCATTATAATTTCTATAACTTCTTGTCTGCTGCAGCCAACATTCAATGCTGCATCGATGTGATACTTCAGCTGTGGCGCAGCATTGCCAAGAGCTGTCAATGCTGCCACCACGGCAATCTCGCGTGATTTGAGGTCCAGTCCGGGTCGTGAAAAGATGTCCCCGAATGCAAACTCAATGATGTAACGAGCAAAATCCGGTGCGATGTCCTTTAAGTTTTCAACAATACGGTCACCGGCCTTCTCATCTGTCTCTCTCAGTTTTTCCCAGCCTCGCTGGTAACGATCTTGCATTTCCATTGTTCTCCTCATGATTTCTTGTCTGACGTCTCACGTCAGTGGAGTCCCCGTCCAACACGAGACGGAGTCCAACGTGCAGAGCTTTTCTTTATGTAGGAGAAATATCACTTGCATAGGCTACGTGCCAGATTTTTCCCGTCTCGACGTCCCATGCTTGCCCCCCCCGGCTAGTCTATATTTTCGCGTTAATTGTTCATTTTTGCCTACCAACAACGCGTTGCAACGCGCTCAATCTGCATTAAAAGTGTCTTTTTTCACTTGAATCGTTAAATATAGGCGCTTTTTTCGCGCTTTATTGTCATATTTTTGCGAATTTTGCGGAAACTTTACGTTTTTTGCGCGAAAATAAGGTTAGGGGAAAAATCAACTAAATCAGGGAAATACGAAAAAACATTAAAAAGTTTTGCTAATACCGGATTGCTTGAAAGGACCATATATGCAGATTCTCGCCATAGGTCAGCCGTTCGATCCTGCGTTCAACCAATGGCCGGAAGGCTGCCATTATAACTACGATGATTCAGGGCACTGGCTCCACTACTTTTACAACAATCCCAGCGAACAGGAGATATCGAGCATCCAGAGAGGTGAAGCCCTCTTTGGCCTCTATATTAGCGGTCCGGTAATCTTCCTGCTTCACAGATTCGGGAAAATGCCCTGGAATGATGCCCCGTATAGCTGGTGGCTTGTGGCACAGGAGTTCAGAAAAATCCCCGAAATAAGTGATGAACTCCACGCCTTGCTGAGAGTCGTCATGGTGGATACTGCCACCGGCCTGGTGGTAGCGCTTCGCGGTCTCACCTTTTCTGCTGAGTTCACAAGGTATCTCCACGAAGCCATTGTAAATCAGTCAAAGCAGCCATGTTCCCTTTCGCAGCACGATCTGATCGTCCGCGAGGTCTATTTGACGCTTAGCACCCACGATCTGGTACGTCGGTGTGAGATTGTATGCAAAGGAGGAGAGTAGCAGTGAAAGCGGTTGGATATGTGCGAGTGAGCACCGAGGAGCAGGCAAGAGGCGGCATCTCTTTGGACATGCAAAGAGCCAAAATCCGCACGTACACGGAATTGCATGACATGGAGCTCATCGGGATCATTGCAGACGGGGGTATCTCCGGTTGCAGTATCAAAGGGCGGCCGGGCATTCAGCAGGTCCTGGAAAAGGTGAGGAACAAGGAAATTCGTGTGGTCGTCGTCCACAAGCTGGATCGCTTAGCCCGCAATACCATTGATGCCCTGGAGATGGCTCAGTTGATGGACAAAAAGGGGGTGGCTCTACATTCAATCACGGAAAGGCTCGACACCAAGTCCGCAATGGGTCGCTTCTTTTTCACGCTCATGGCTTCAATCGCAGAAATGGAGAGAGGAATCATATCCGAAAGGATTCAAGCCGCCATGGATCGCAAGAAGGAGAAGGAGGAGGCTTGCAATAATAATCCGCCCTATGGCTATCAGGTCATTTACGGTCGAGTGATACCTGATTTTCAAGAGCAGAAGGCCATTCGAAGAATCCTCGAACTCCGGCATCAAGGAAACACCCTGTTCGGAATTGTCGAGAATCTCACGAATGAAGGGATTTTCAACCGTAAGGGAAAGCCATTTGGCAAGACGCAGATCCACAACGTGCTTTGTAACTCGCCCGCTGTGTCGGCGGCCAAAGCCTGAAGTGGCCTCTAAGCTATGCGCACAAGCCCAGTGGTCCTGCGTAACTATCTTCGAAAGACTCTGGAGGAATGCATGAAGAAGAAGGATTCGGGAAAAAAGAAGGCCGGCGGCTCTGTAGAGCTCCAGGTCACAAAAGAAAAGGACCTGACTAAAGATCAGTTTGAGAAAGCTACGGACTCTGACGGGCCTGACCCTGATCAGGTCCTGTCACAACCTCCGGACACCACCGAACCGGCCCGGCCGGCGATGAGCCGTATGCAAGACTACCGGATTCGCGACATGCTGGTATTCGCGGACGCGGCAGTTGCCAAAGACCCTGACGGGATATTCGATGTGCTTGCAAGGAATTTCGAAACACCCGGCGGAGTTTCCTGGTGGCTCCACAGGGTGGGTTATGGGGAGAAGGCCCAATACGCCAAAGGCCGAGACCTCGTGGAGTACATCCGGAAAGTGTCACACGAGCTTCACCGGGACCTGAAAGATATAGGGAAACCGAAGGCCCGCTGGTGAGTCCAGTCGCCTGGAATTCTGGCATTCCATTGAGCCGCGGTTAGATAAGGGACCTGTTAGCGGTATTCGCAGGTTCCGCGAGAAAGTCAGGAGGACCATGCTGTACGACACAGAGGAGTTGCGTAAGATCGCTCGAAGAATGCGGCAGGTAGCTCAAAAGAACCTGAGGAAGTCCGGTTACTTGTCGCCTGTCGGCCTTGCCTACCGGTCCGACGGGTACATAGACACGTTCACCTTCCAATGGGACACCTTGGAAGAGAAAAGAAAATCCCAGAGGGAATTCCAAATGGAGCTCGTTAAAAGGGATGCCAAGGCAGCGGTCGTCATTTCTGAAACGTGGGCCAAGTTCGCGGATGATGGTCCCATTGATCCTAGGGACCTGAACCGCTCGGTACGGGACATGCCTGGGAGAAAGGACGCAATCCTGGTGGAGGCTGGTTCTCCTTTCGGCAGAGTTGTTATCGTCCAAACTTTCACCAAGATCAAGCCGGGCAGGATCTTATTTGACGACCCCAGAGAGTTCACCGTTGCTACGGGTGGCCTGACGAGCGAATTCCTTGACGCGATTTGGCCGGTACGGCCGACCGGTCAAGAGACATGGCATTGACCATTCAAAGGATTCCTCACCAGTTACGATTTCTCCTCCACTTGATTATTACATTTAATATCACCAAGTTACAAACCCACCGATATTTTTTGAAAAATTTCCGGCGAATTTCGGAGGTTTTGAGTCCGCAAAAACGTTCTTTAAGGAACGACGATGACACTCGAGCCTCTGCGCACAACCGAAAAAGTGGCGGACTTGCTCCGGACATCGGTTCGGACGGTTCGTCAGGCATGCGAGGAAGGCGAGCTCGACTATGTGATGGTGAGCGAGAAAGAACGCCGCCTCTTCATCCCCAAGCGATGTACGGAAAACTGGAGGTTTTGATCATGATAGAGACGTGCTGGTTTTATCGATGCCCCAAGTCTGAGTGCAACTGTGTGGGGATCACCAACAACGTGGTGCTGGAGCACAGGTATTCCGACGGAGTAGTCCCGTGCCCGAAATGCGGTCAGCAGATGGAGAGAATTCGGGAAGCGCTCTCCGGAGAATACGATCTTGAGGCCCAAGAGGAGATTGCAAGACTGGCGATACCGATGAAGCCTACATTCGCTTATTCCTCGGAAGCGGAGCACAACTTTTACGCCGCGATGTACGGATTCAGCTATCCGTACTACCCCAATAGCCCATCAAACAATGCTGAGAGTCCCGTTGACGGAGACCCTGCCAGCACTTCAAGTGAAAATCTTAATTTCCTCACGGAGATAGATGTGGCTCACATGTTGGGCGCTCCTATAAAGATGGTGCGACAACTCGTGAAAAAGGGGAAGTTGCGCTCCATCAAACTTGGAAAACGGAAGCAAGTCTTCACTCGCGCATTGGTCGAAGAATTCATTCAACGGGAAGCAGGGTTGAGCCCAGCTTCAGGGATCTGTCGGCAAGCGGCTGGTCAGTTCAGACCTACCAACAGACCTATTTCCTTGGAGGAGTCCCGCTCTTTGTTGAAAGATCTTCGAAAAAACAACCTTGAGCCGGATGAGGAGTGTAGATCCGTCCCTGCAAGAACAAGGAGTTGAAATGTCTTTGCAATTCAGGAAGGAAACAGGAAAGTGGCGAGTCCGGTTCAAAAGAACCGGTCCGGACGGAAAACGGGAAGATATCCGTGTCACTTTGGATAACGTGACCAGCGAAAGGACTGCCAGGAAAATCGAAAGGGCCCTGAGCGCCGCCATCAAGTATAAGGATTATCGATACCTCGATGACGAGTCCAGGCGGGTCTGCATTCAACTCTTCAAGAATCGCGGCTGGACCTTGCCCCCGGCCCTTATAACCTCGGTCGGCCATCAGGGGGCCGCAGAAGAACTGACACTCATCAAGGCGATTGAATACTGCATGTCCGACCCGGAAGTGCTTATTCTCAGCGATCCTTCTCGGTACGAGCAATCTTTTGCTCACATCCTTGCGTACTGGGGTCCTGATTTTCCGGTCAATTACATCAAGGTCCGTCAGATCAAGGAGTACATGCTCAAGAGGAAGAAGGAAAAAGCAGCGAACGCTACCATCAACAGGGAACGGGGCGTGCTCTCGAAGATGTTCAAAGTCCTTATGCAAGCCGAACTCACTGACCGGAATCCGGTACGAGAAACCGCCCCCGCAGATGAGCGGGAAGGCCAGAGAGATGTGTATCTTTCATTCGACGATTTTAGCAAGATAGTTGCGGAGTGTCCCGCCTGGACGAGGCCTATCATTCGTTGCCTTTACTTCACCGGCATGCGTCGGAAAGAAGTCTTGGATTTGACATGGGAACAAGTCAATCTCAGCAAACGGCTTATAGTCTTAGGGTCGAGCCAAACAAAGGAACGGCGTAGCAAACGTGTCCCCATTCATCGGCTGCTAATACCGACTTTTAACGAAGCCGGTAAGGTGAGGTCTTTGATTTACAATAAGATATTCCTCAACGAGGATGGGAAGCCACCCCATGAGGACTCGGTCACTCGTGCCTGGCGCAGCGCAGTAGAGTCTCTGAAATTCAAGGCACGTCCTACCCCCCATGATCTCCGGCATTGCTGGAAGACCAATGCCATGCGGAGCGGGGTGCATCCCCTCATTGCAGACGCAATCGTAGGACATGGGGACCGCAAAAAGACGGTTGAGAGCTTATACTTATCGATCAGCGACGCTGACCTACTGAGCGCCATTGATCGGATGACATTTGACAAGGGCGACACGGAAATTTTCGTGAAGATGCGAGGATCTTGCTGCGACTCTTCACAACCGATACATCTTCACGATAAGGCTGACTAATGAAATTGTTCGCCTCCTCATCATTATTCAGTCGGGGCCATCCATTACCAGAGCAATGCTTTTGCGTCTCCAGGCTGCTGCTCCATCCCAGGGGGTGCGTCAAGAATTTTTCAGGACTTGGTGATCGCCAGCACGCGATGATTTCAGACTGACGGCCCTATTGGGGCAGTTATCGACACACTTGAAACACTTGATGCAAAGTTGCTTATCATAATATCCGTCTCCAAGCGGAAGCCCTGCCAGGCATTTCTGCCTACAGAGTCCGCAGTGAGCACATTTTTCGTGGTCCACACTTGGAATTAATAAGGCGTTTGCACGTGCCCCCATACTGTGGATCAAACCTGCCGGACAACAAGCTCTCCAGCCGCCAACAAAGAAATAGCCTGCGATCAATGGGATCAAAAGGAAAATTAGATCCGCGGAGACTCGTAGGTGGGTAAAAAGATCGATTATGTTTCTGGTGACAACTCCAATGGGGCAGAAGATGCTGATAAATGGGTATTTGAATATAACTATTCCGGCAAAGGCTCCCAACAAGAGAGCGAGGCCATCCTTGTAGGTCAGCTTTGGAAGTCTTGCACTCACAAACGACGATAGACTGGCTCGCCAAAGATTCACCCGCTCCGGCATAAGGCTGCTGAGCACTTGATCAGCCCAGTCACTCACGAACATTACAGGACAGACCCAAGAACAAAACGCCCTACCCAGGACTGCTGCCAGCACTATTCCCACAAGTGCAAACGGAAACAGATCCCAATGAATGGTGCGGCTGTTCACACAGATTTCGAGAAAACCTATGGGGCAGACCAACCAGGACATGCCAATATGAAAATAGCAGAGCGATCCAGTTTCGAATCGAAGCACCGCACCGGTCGCCAAGGCCAGAATGATTGCAACTCCGAATCCAGTTCTGATTTTCTTAAAAGTCATGCCCCTATTCTCACCTCATGTTGGGGGGACATGTCTATGCACTTGGGAGGGCACACGTGAGCACACAGGCCGCAACCGACACACAAGGAATTGTCAATGTAAACCTTTAGGTGGGAATGTCTGTCCGCCAACGCTGATGGAATGTCTAGGAGCCTTCGGTAAGGTTCACCATTAGGATTGGGAAACAGAACCGCGCCTTCTATGGGGCACTCACGAAAACACATCATGCAGTTGATGCATTCCGTCTCTCTGACCAGCGCGCTTCCCATGCGCACGAGCTTGATGTCCGCCGGCTTCACCAGGGCACCTGTGGGACAGGCCTCGGCGCATTTCAGACAAGACCGTCTCCAGGCAATACAGCCGCCATGTCTTGTGTTCAGCCTGGAGGTCCCGATATTCTTGAGGTCCCAAGACAATCCAACAAAGTCCAGGGCCCTCGTCGGGCAAACTTCTACGCATACTCCACACTTGACACACTTCCTGTACAGGTGTTCTTCGGCAATCGCGCCCGGAGGCCTGACATACCGGCCGTCGGCGGACAGTGCCAAGCACGTTCCTGCGAGCCCTGCCATGAGTCCGGCTTCGACCGTATATCTGAGGAATTCTCTGCGATTCATAATTTACTGCGCACTAGTTGCTGGACGACCCCTCCTCCAACAGATTGCACCAATGATCAACAGAATTACGAAAAGGACTCCATATGTCAAAGCCGGCCTGGACTCATACTCCTGAAAGCTTCCAAAGACTGCGCTTGCCGTGGCAACTGCCAGGATGAACCAGCAGATCCACAGTCAAGTCTTCCACCACTTTGTATTCGCCACGTGATTCCAAATTGCCCTAAACAGACCTCCGAGGGCTTCTGAAATCGATTGATTCTCAGCCATTGTCATTGCCTCCTTCATTACGCGGAGTGGTTATATGCCTGGTGTCTCTAGATTTCCTTTCTGGGATCCATACCAAAGGGAGACATTTTCATGTTCCACACGACATCGGGATCTCTCATCTGGCCGTATCCGAAAACGTCATCCATATATGCCCACAATGGATTCAATTGTGGGGCGGTATTGGTAACACCTCTAACGAACCCATGGCCCCAGAAACTACCTTTGGTGTACGTGCACACAGCCTGACAATTGACACAGGACGCGCCGGATTCGACCCACAGGCGCAGGCACTTCCGCCCATCTGTGAACCACTTCAATGCTCCGGAATTGCTGGTGTCCACGGGCGCATTGTAGGTTCTCTCTCCGAACCCGATGCATTTGGCCGGACAGTTTTCGGCGCATTTCGTGCAACTCTCGCAAAACTTTGTCAAACCAAAATCAATGGGACCGTCGGGAACAAGCGGCATGTCAGTAAGAACCTTCCCGATTCTCACGGCAGCGCCGTAATCGGGGGTGATCAGAAGACCGTGTCGTCCAAGTTGCCCGAGTCCCGCGTCGATCGCTAGCGGAATGCTCAAACCGGTATTGTTCATTGTCGGGATCGCATTGTATCCAAGGGTCCGGATCGCTTCTGCCAGTGCTATGTCAATGATTCCTATCCGAGCATAACCCATGTTTGTGGCTACGCTGCTTTGGACAGACGTGGGACCTATTTGCGTCGCTATCCGGTTCATTTCTGCGACGGTAACAACGGCATATTTCACGGTTTCCGGGATTATCAATTCATTGTCTGTTTCGTCCGTTTCTTTCACATCCTTGAAAACAATCTTTTTGGTTTGGGGAGCATCCGGCGCATACGGATTTCTGCACGTTTCCTCGTAGATCCATTTGCGGTTGAGTTTAGCTATGCCGACTCTGTTTGCGCCGACGAACCGTGCAATCTGTTTTATCTTCTTGGTTAGATCCGCGGGATCCGGATCAGGATCGGGATTGCCGCGGAACATGGGGGGAACGTTCATCGGTTTCCAACTGAGAAGGCCCTTGTTTTCAAGACCTTCTCCATACGGTCCTGAGACCCGATTCCATGTGGACGCGGCCATCCAAAAAGCCACGTGCGCTCGCGCTTCTTTGGGGCTCTTCACTGGAACATTCTTCCCTATTTTTGATTCCTTGACATTGGTGAGCATATTCTTGAACCAGAGCTGCATCCAAGGAGCCCCGAGTTCCTCGGAGACCTTTTTGAAGGCAATGTCCTTTTCCGAGAAGCGTTTCAGTTCGGGCTTGCACTGGTAAATCTGCTCAGCCCCTTCAGCCGTTGCCGAAGGAGAAGCACTGACGGTAGGCGTCGGAGCAGCCCCGACCAGAGCCGCTGCCGTGGTTCCTGCGAGAACCTTCGCAAAACCTCTGCGGGAAATCCCGGTCGCCTTCTCTTCGGCTCCAACTTTGGTCTTCTCAGACATTTCTCCTCCTTTCGTAGCAAAGGTTCTATTTTTCGGGTTTACTTATGTGTTCGCAAACTCTGTGGGACCGGAAGATATCGAACTAACGCCATATAAGCTTTATCCTTAGTTTCTCCGAACAAAACTCCTGAGAGCGACCTCAATTTTCGGCAGTTATCATGCCTCTCGTCAACCTTTGGAGGTGGATCGTTTGCCCGAGATTGCATTGTCCGATGGACCCGTATCGCTTGCCGTTGTCTACGAAAAGCCTCGAGGGGCAGAATTGGACCACTTCACCTAGAATAGAGAGTTATATGGGATTCCTGAGAATACCCCGGCAACTGCCACGGGTCAACATAATCTCAGGAGGTGCGCGTCATTGGAATAGAGCGCCGTAACGTAAGGCCAAGGGCCGTTGGATGCACTCAGCGTGATGGGCTATCGCCACAGGCGAAGAATTGGTAGAGCAAAAGCTGAAGATTAGCGAGCTAATAGTCTTATTTGCAATCGGAGTCGGGTCTGACTCCAGTTCACGGCGTTAATGAGCTTAATCTGTCCCGCGGACCTCCTCCAACTCAGCCTTCTATTGGGCAATCAGGATTTCCTTGGGAACGTTCACGGGTTCTCTGACCCCCACCATACACATGAGACGAGCCAATTCCCTGGTTAAGCCGCCGATTAGGTCAGTGATGCCGTTTTCCCCTCCTGCGGCTAACGCGTAGAGAATTGGGCGGCCCAGGCCCACCAGTGAGGCCCCAAAAGCCAGACCCTTCAGCACATCGCTGCCACGGCGAAACCCGCCGTCCACAATGATTTCAGCCTTGCCTCTGGCAATATCCACGATCTCGTCCATCACCTGAAAGGGGTGCGGCAAATAGTCCAGAGTGTGCCCCCCATGATTGGATACGACCACGATGTCAACCCCCGCCTCGATGCACTTCTTGGCATCCTCTGCGCTCAACACTCCTTTGCAAACCAAAGGAACAGACGCCCTCTTTTTGATCACTTCGATATCCTTCAAAGAGAAAGGGGTGCAGTCGAAACCCATTTCCCGATCGCGAATCTTGGTTCCTCGGCCGGCGTCGATTTCGATACCCACCCATATAACGCCGTCTTCGATCACCTTGTCCAGCGTCGCATGAACCTTGTCTCTGTCGGTGAGCGGCTTCACATTGGCTACCAGCGGAACTCCGGTGGAAGCTATTTCTGCTAGGTTGTCCGGGATTGGGGTTCCGGTCCACATGAGACTTCCCGCTGTTTTCAACCCTCGTGCAAGCTGCATCAAGGCATCTTCTGCGATGGCAGGAATCGGCATGGTCATTGCCGACATGATCACCGGCGTCGAAAGCTCTACTCCTAGGACGCGGCACGTAGTTGACACGTCAGGAGCATCTACGGATTTCTGGCGGAACGTGAAACGGTCAATGACCTGGCGATCGTTTTCGCGAACAAAAGCCGTCTCGACATAGTCGAGTAGAAGCCCGTATTCCTTTGTCCGGAAGAATTCCTCGCCCTGTTTGTAGATCTCAGTCAAATCCATGCCGATATCCTTTCTGACAAGTCGATTTGCTCGGTATTATGCGCTCCTGTGTACTGTGGTCAATCCATTCAGTAGGTCTGCGAGCTTACCAAAGGAATTTAACGGAGGGGTTGTCATTTCGTAAGCCTGGCTGGCACGTCGTCGCAAAACACTTCCTTTGGTCGCGAAAAGGTCCCCGTGTAGTTTCCCACAAGACCCAAGAGCGGAAAAATCCTCACATCGATGAAACATCCTGATTTTCCTTAGTGTTAAACGTAACGCGCCCTATACGTCTGGTCAACTAGAATCTCGAAAGTCCCATCCATGCATAGCGGAGTTCATCCGTTAATTGCAGACGCGAGCGTCGGACATGGGGACCGCAAAAAAAAACCCTTCAGAGTTTGTACCTGTCGATCAGCGACGCGGATCTTCTCAATGCTATAGACCGAATGACATTTGACAAAGGCGAGACGGAGATTTTCGTGAAGATGTGAGGATATCTCTGGCGACGCCTTACGACTCGTTGACTGGGTCGCGTGCGATGACGAGAGCTCCGCAATAGGATAAAATAATAATTTGGTGCAAGGTGACGACAGTTTTGCCTGTGTCGGGTCTCCTGTGAGGAGCCGGCTCAACCTTTTCATCTTCTGGGGAACCATCCTTCACCTGATTACGGATCCGTAGACGCCAGGAATGGCAAGGCTGCCGTATAATTCGGGCTAAAAAACCTGACGGATGTGGGCAATTGAAATAGAGGTGGAAACGGAATGATTAATAAAGCGCTGAGTTTTGAGCAAGGGCCGATACGGCCACCTAGTGAGGCCGGAAGCTTGCTTATACGGGTCACAAGAAACTGTCCGTGGAACAGGTGTGCATTCTGTAGCACTTATAAACGCAAAAAATTCTCTCGTCGCCCGCTGGACGGGATCAAAGCTGACATCGATGCTGCACGCGCCGTGAGTGACGAGATCAAGCAGATGTCCTGGAAAGCGGGCGATGGCGGGCGACTTACTCGGCGAGTCCTCACGTCTGTCATGCAAGACCCGACGCTGTCGGATTCTTTTCGTTCCGTGGCATTGTGGATGGCTTCCGGTGGGGATACCGTATTTCTTCAGGACGCCAACTCTCTGATCCTCTCAACCGAAACTCTGCTTGCGATACTGAACCATATAAAACAGAGATTTCCGGAAGTTCAAAGAGTCACTTCTTACGCTCGCGCGGGTACGCTTAGGAGCAAGAGCGTCGAAGAGTATGTCCGTCTGAAAGAGGCAGGACTGTCGAGGCTTCATGTGGGCATGGAATCCGGCTCGGATAAAGTTCTGAGGTTGATTGACAAAGGGGCGCGCGCCGATCAGATTATTGAAGGTGGGAAAAAAGTGGTCGAGGCAGGAATATCTCTTTGTCTGTACATAATGCCCGGAATTGGCGGGATTGATTTGTCACACGAGCATGCCACGGAAACCGCCC
>Ga0335071_10000527_pt1 | contig 42333 bp, 48 predicted proteins | sample Lox_Sample_15_FD_206724 | JGI IMG/M metagenome (GOLD analysis project Ga0335071, IMG submission 206724) | Soil microbial communities from Loxahatchee National Wildlife Refuge, Florida, United States - Lox_Sample_1.5 | ecosystem: Environmental > Terrestrial > Soil > Wetlands | place: USA... | reverse complement strand
GTCGACGCGATCCAACGCCGGATGACAGCTTACGTCCGTCTGCATGCACCTTTCACCTGCAATAGCCCCGATTTCCAACAGCATTGATGCCACGCTCCCCTCTTGGGTAAACTGGAGCCATGGCGAAACGTACTGAGGATTCGCTCTGGTTTCCGCAGAAACTGGGCATGAGGCTGGCTGAGTTGCCAGCCAAGAGCGACGTGCGCGCTGTCCGACAGGGGCCTCCGAGGTCAATGACGAGTTGCTCGACGCTTCCGGCCGGAAGGTGCTGGACCTTCATCCCGGCGCGAATGACGTGCGGGCGCTGTCGTCCGGCGTGTACTTTGTGCGGGAGCAGCCACAAGCCTCAAGCCACAAGCCGCAAGCTGTCCGCAAGGTTGTCGTGACTGAGTAGGTCACGACCGGAGTCCGTCAGACTGCTCGCCAGATAGCCGGGCAGGCGACCCGCCTTGGAGTTCCCCGAGTTATTCTCCGGGTAATCCTCCCGATAGCTCGGTAGATTGCTCTCAGGATTACTTCCTGAGCAATTCTCCGGGGAATTCCGCGAGCAATCCTCGGGACAGCTCTCCCGATAGCTTCCCGGGTAGATCTCCGACTAGCGGGGAGGATAGATTTCCGGGTAATCCTCCGAATAGCTGTCCGGGTAGCTCTCCGAATTGCTCCTCGAATAGCCTTCCGGGTAACCCTCGGAATTGGCCTCCGGGTAACTCGGGGAGTAATCTCCAGAATAGCCGGGGGGATGGGATAGGGGAGATTCGGAAAGAGTGAATAGTGAATTGAAAAGAGAGAAGTTAGTGGATTTCCGGGTCGGAATTCTTGGGGACTTATAAGAAACTGGCCGCGTTCCGTTGCACGCGAATCTGCGTCCGTCTGTGGGCGAGTAGTGGCCAAGTGGTCTGGGGATCCAGTGGCGGATGAAGAGCGGATGGAATCTGTGTAATCTGCGAAATCTGTGGATAGTCTCATCCGGGTCGGACTTGGGACACGATCCCAATTCCTCGACGGAATTGGGTCATGTCCCCGTCCTTGGCGCTCTTGGCGTCTTTCACGTCTGTGCCATCTGCGACATCTGCGTAATCTGCGGTTAGTCTCCTCTGTCGGGTTTGGGACACGATCAGGCGCGAAGGCAGGATGCAGTTCCGATGGTGCCAAATGGGGACAGTCCCACGGAGCGCTTGCGTCGGACTCAGCGCGGTACAGTCCCCATTTGGGCGGTCATGTCCCCGACTTGGCGGTCTTCACATCTGCGACATCTGCGGTTGATCGTCTCGGCGCGGGTTGACTCTCAGGCGGTCTTGGCCTAAGATTTCTAACTTACCTAAGGAGGACCCTTGCCTAAGAAGACATCAGCAGTTGTCAAGCAGAAGCCCGTCACCGTCTCGGTTATCAAGGCCGACATCGGCGGCTACGTGGGCCATTCGGCGTCGCACCCTGACATCATGGAACTGGCCGAGAAGCATCTCGACAAGGCCATGGCGTCGGGCACCATCGCCGACTTCCACGTTTCCGCGTGCGGTGACGACCTTGAGCTGGTCATGACCCATTGGCTGGGGAATGATTCCAAGGTCATTCATGGCCTGGCCTGGGACGTTTTCTCCAAGGGCACCGAACTGGCGAAGAAGCTGAAGCTGTACGGCGCCGGGCAGGACATGTTGGCCGATTCTTTCTGCGGCAACGTGAAGGGTATGGGGCCGGGCGTGGCCGAGTTGACGTTCGTAGAGCGGAAGAGCGAGCCGATCGTGGTCTTCTGCGGGGATAAGTGCGCGCCCGGGGCCTGGAATTATCCGTTGTACAAGATGTTCGCGGACCCGTTCAACACCATCGGGCTCGTCATCGACCCGAGCATGCACGACGGGTTCAAGTTCGAGGTGCACGACATCCATCAGGGGCGGGACATGTTCCTTTCCTGCCCGGAGCAGATGTACGATCTGCTGTGCCTCATCGGTTCGCCCGAGAACTACATCATCAAGAACGTCTACACCAAGGGTGGCGAGATTGCCGCGGCGAGTTCGACCCAGAAGCTGGCCCTCATAGCTGGCAAGTACGTGGGCAAGGACGACCCGGTGTGCATCGTGCGCGGTCAGTCCGGGTTGCCTGCCATCGGCGAGATTCTGGAGCCGTTCTCGTTCCCGCACATCGTTTCCGGCTGGATGCGGGGCTCGCACTACGGGCCGCTGATGCCGGTGTCGGTGCCGCAGGCGACGCCTTCTCGGTTCGACGGGCCGCCGCGGGTCATCGCGCTCGGTTTCCAGGTGAACGAAGGCACGCTAGTCGGGCCGCGGGACATGTTCGACGACCCGTCGTTCGACCTTGCCCGCCAGCAGGCGAATGAGATCGGGGAGATGCTGCGCCGGCATGGGCCGTTCGAGCCGCACCGGCTGGGCCTCAAGGACATGGAGTACACGACCCTGCCGCTTGTGCTCGACAAGCTGGTCGGGAAGAAGAAGTAGCTACCGCGGTCGAGCTCGGCGCTCGGACTAAGTCCGAATGACGAAGTCCGAATGTCGATTCAATGACCAAGTGGCGAAATGCGGGAGCCGAAGGGCGACGCGTTTGTTGGCGCTGTCTCCGTTTGGTCATTCGAGTTTCAATCGTCATTAGAGCTTCGAACTTCGGGCTTTGGAGTGACAAGGTAGATAATGGCTGATAATGAGACGGACACGTACAAGCCTGGCGGGCCGCGAGGTCGCGTATGAGTAGCGTGCGGACGCAGGGCGACGTTGAGGCGGTACGGCGGCTCGGCGAGGCGAGGTCGCGGATTGAGCAGGAAGTCGCCAAGGCGATAATCGGGCAGAAGGTCGTGGTTGAGCAGGTGCTGACCTGCCTGTTGGCGCACGGCCACGCGCTGCTCATCGGTGTGCCCGGGCTGGCCAAGACGATGCTCGTGAACACGCTGGCCCAGGTCCTCGACCTGTCGTTCAACCGGGTGCAGTTCACGCCCGACCTGATGCCTTCGGACATAACCGGCACCGAGATAATCGAGGAGGACTCGACCACCCGGCGACGGGCCTTCCGGTTCGTCGAGGGGCCGGTGTTCGCCAACGTGGTGCTGGCCGACGAGATAAACCGGACCCCGCCCAAGACCCAGGCTGCTTTGCTGCAGGCGATGCAGGAGTATCACGTGACCGTGGCGGGCCGGACCTATCCGCTGCCCAAGCCGTTCTTCGTCCTCGCGACCCAGAACCCGATTGAGTTGGAAGGCACCTATCCATTACCTGAGGCTCAGCTCGACCGGTTCATGTTCTCGGTGTTCGTAGACTACCCGAGCCCGGCCGAGGAGATGGATATTGTGAAGAGCACGACCTCGGCGTACGTGCCGGATCTTTCCCGGGTGCTGACTGCCGCGGAGATAGCCGAGCTGCAGGGGCTGGTGCGCCGGGTGCCGGTGGCGGACGAGGTCATCGCCTATGCGGTGAAGCTGGCCGGCGCCACCCGGCCATCAGCCGAGACGAGCCCGCAGTTCATCCGCGATTGGGTGAGCTGGGGCGCGGGGCCGCGTGCGTCGCAGTATCTGATTCTCGGGGCCAAGACCCGCGCGATGCTCGATGGCCGGTACACGCCGGCGATTGACGACGTGAAGGCGGTCGCCCGCCCCGTGCTCAGACATCGCATCGTTACCAACTTCGCGGCCGAGGCGGAGAATGTGAAGGCCGATACGGTTGTGCGGCGATTGGTGGAGGAGCTGTGAAGAACGTATTGAACATACCGCTCGCTTCGCTGAAGCAGGGGCAGAACAAGCTGAGCTTCAAGCTGCTGCCGCAAGACATTGCCCTGCGACCGCGGGAGGTGGCGGAGAATCCTTCGTTCGAGTTCTTCGTGGGCCCGGTAGAAGTATCGCTTTCGATAACCCGCAGCGGCCAGCGACTGATAGTGGCGGGTTCGGTTTCCTACCGTGCCAGGCTCGAGTGCGCGTACTGCGGTTGCGAGTATGAGTGCGACCTGAGCGAGCCACTGGCGGCCGAATTCCTGAGTTGCGACGATGCGGGTGTGGAGACCGACCGGAACGCCGAGTGCGAAGGTGAGGGCGGCCTGCATGGCAGCTGGCTTGACCTGCTGCCGATGGTGCACGACGCAATCCACCTGGCCGTGCCGATCGCACCACGCTGCCGTCCGGATTGCCGCGGAATCTGTGCGGCGTGCGGCGCGGATCTTAACAAGGGTCAATGCCGGTGCGTACCCGCGGATGAAGCGGGCACCGGCGCGGGGCTGCGTTCAGTTTGACTTATAAGCGTTCCTGGCCATACTGATAGAAGTGAACGTTGATCTTTCCAAGTACATCAGAGATGAGACTCCGAAGTATACACCGACGCCGCCACGAGAGATTCCTCTCTACAACAGGTGGGGCAAGGCGATCTTCCGTCTGCGCGGGACGGAAATATACGACTTCAAGGGCAGGCCGCGCGGATACGTGGTTGGTACGTCAGTCTACGACCTGCGCGGCGAGCATCGCGGATTCTGGAAGGACCTCATTATCTCGGACCGGACGCGCCGGATCGTCGGTTTCTCGCCGGGCGCGAGCATTCCGGGACTGAGCCTGCCGCTGGTCGAGTTTCCGCCGCTGGTTTATAAGGACTTTCCGGCTCCGAAGCCTCCGCCCGGACTGACCGAGGTGGACTTCCAGGGGTTCGTGGCCGCCTGGTCGGTGATGCAGTTCGAAAACATGCTGCCCAGCTTCGACGAGAACGAGTCTGACGACGTCAGGACCGATGAGGAGGACGAGGAGGAGTTTTGAGTCGATTCATGATTCTGGTGACGGCCTGCATCTGCCTGGCGGCGGGTGCAGGTTTCACCGTTCAAGGCAACATGAGCGAAGCCTGGGTCCGTAGCTCGCTCAAGGTCATGGCCGGCGAGGGCGGCGCCAAGCTGCTGTTCAGTCTGCCCGAACACTCGGGTGCCACGGTGGTCGCGAAGCCGGATACGGGCGCGAGCATCACTGCCAGGCTGAACATGCCCGGGGTCGTTGACTTGCGCGTGCCGACGACCTACGAAATCACGGTAACTCGTGATTCCGGGGCCGGGCAGTGGACGTGCAAGACTATGACCGGAGACCCGGTGCTGCTCGGGTTCGGCAGTTCCGCTGACGCCAAGCACCACGCGCGTGCTACCTGCGCCGCTACCGGCGAGAAGGAGTCCTGGCGGTTCACGTGGCCGCAGGACGCGACTTTCCTCGTCCGGGCGCTGGACGCATCGGGCAAGGTCACGGACGAACAGGATTTGTCCGACAGCGACGAACTCGATTTGTACAACCGCAACACGTACACGCTGGAGGTCGCGCCGACTGATGGTTCGGGCGAGTTCACAGCGACAAAGTCAGAATAGGGAAAGAGGAGGCAACATGTCACGGACGAGTATGACCGCGCTGTGTCTGGTTCTGGGGTTCCTGGTCGTCACCGGAATCGGCTGCATGAAGTGCGGCGAGAACGTGTCGAGGAAGGTCACCGAGAAGGCGCTTGAGGCTGCGGTCAACAAGACCACCGGCGGCAAGGCGACAATCGACGTCGGCAGCGACGTCGACATCTCCGGCCTGCCGGCAGCGCTGCGCTATCCGGGTGCCAAGCCGACGGCGCGCTATTCGATGACGAGCGAGCACGGGACCGGCACCGTGTATACGCTGGAAACGACCGATCCGTCCGCGACGGTCGTGACTTTCTACAAGGCTGCGTTCGCGGGCTGGAAGCAGTCGATGATATCCGAAGGTGAGCAGGGAACCACGCTCGTCTACGGCAACGATGCGACCAAGGAGTGGACGAGCATGACCGTCAGCAAGGGCGACGGTGGCAAGACTACCATTGTTCTGACCTACACCAAGGGCCAGTAGTCGGGGTATCGAGACTTTGCGGCAGGCCTCGATGAGGCCTGCCGCTGCTGTTGCAGAGCGCGGTGAGGCCGTCTTGACTAGCGCGACAGCGCGTTTATAATCGCCCACCATGCCAAAGCCCGAACCCCGGCGACCGTCACCATCTGCGGGCAAGTCCCATCCTACCTCCTGCCAGAGGACCGGCGTGATCTCGACAAGGGAGCTGTCCGCAAGGGGCGCGGTGCCGTCCGAGGAAAGGCTGGCAGCCGGCCCGGTGGTGATGGTCGAGTGCATCGAGAACATCCCCTGCAACCCCTGCGCCTATGCCTGCCCGCGCCAGGCCATAACCATCAAGGGTGAACTGACCGACACGCCCGAGGTCGACTTCTCCAAGTGCAACGGCTGCACGCTCTGTCTTTCCAAGTGCCCGGGGTTGGCGATATTCGTCGTGCACAAGCACTTCTCCAAGACCGAGGCGGCGGTGACCATACCCTATGAGCTGCTGCCGAGGCCTGAAACCGGCGCGCGGGTCACCGGTCTGGACCGGGCCGGTCGAGCCGTGTGCAAGGCCAGGGTGTTGAAGGTGCTTGATACCAAGGCCATGAACCGATGCGCCGTCATCACCGTGGCCGTGCCGAAGCGGTACTGGAACACGGTGCGGAGTATCAAAGTCGCAGCGACCAACTCCTGATGACCAATACCCAATTCCAAACGAATGGCCGCGCCTCGGATGTAGTCGGGAATTCGTTGGGCATTAGGAATTGGCAAATGGTAATTCTCACTCTGCTTGTGCTTGCGTTCCCGGTTCAGGCGCTCGTCCCGGACCTGCCCTTGTCGCTGGCCGGGACCGACAACGCGCTGGCGGCGTTAGCCAACCCGGCCGGACTCGGGGTTCGACCCGGTTCGGAAGTCTACGCTTTCTACAATTTCGAGCCCGTGCTCTGGTCCGATTTCTTCTCCAACACCACATTCCTTGCCAGGTCCGGGCCGCTCGCTGCCTACTGGGAACCCGAGCCGGCGCGGTACGGCGTCGCCCTTGGCATGGGCGGCAGCGGTGTCTATGGTGGCCTGCGATTCAGGCATGACTCGCTGAGCCGGTGGGACTTGTCGGCGCTGGTGCGTCCGGTGAAGCAGGTCTCGGTCGGCGCAGTCTGGGACGACCTGAACCACGACTGGGGCCGACTGGCGGTCGGGGCGGCAGTACGCCCGCTCGGCAACCGGTTCACCTTGTTCGGCGAGACGTACTTGATCACGCCGCTGCAGCCGATGGCGGGGTTCGAGGTGGAGCCGATCGACGGGTTGACGCTCGGTATGAAGGTGCTGTCGAGTGACCAATTTGCGGATCTGCATTTCGCGGCAACGGTCTCGCTCGGGCTGGGCAAGGCCGGCGTCGGTGCGGCAGGCACCGAGGGACTCAACGAGGTCGGTGGCTACCTGCGGGTTGGAACCGCGCCGCAGCGTTCCCTGTCGCCCGCCGGGAATCGATACGTCGAGTTGAAACTCAACGAGGAGATTGCCGACCGAAAGCCGGGCTTCAGCCTGAGCTCGCAAAGCGTGCGCACAGCCTGGCAACTGCTCGACCTGATTGACCGTGCGCGCAGGGACAGCAGCGTCAAGGCCCTGGTGCTCAGGATCGACGACCTGAGCACGAGCTTTGCGCACGCGCAGGAACTGCGGCAGGCGCTGGCCGCATTCCGGGCGCGAGGCAAGAAGGTCATCGTGTACGCGCCGAGCATGGGAATGACGAGTTACTATGTCGCCTCAGTGGCGGATCGGATCTGGACCCATCCGCTCGGCGATGTCACGATTCCCGGCATGAGCATGGGGACGATCTTCCTGAAGGGGACGCTGGCGAAGCTGGGCATCCAGTTCAACGGCACCCGACACGGGAAGTACAAGTCGGCCATCGAGACGTTTACCGAGGACTCGCTCACCGCACCCAACCGAGAGCAGTACACGGCCTACCTTGATGCGCCCTACAATGAGTTCCTGGCGGCGGCAGCGCAGGGCCGTCACGTCAGCCGCGACAGCATCGAGGCACTGGTGAACATCGGCTTCTTCAACTCCGAGGAGGCAAAACAGAACGGGCTGGTGGACGATGTCTACTACCACGACCAGGTCGACAGCGTGCTGAAGAAGGAACTGAAGGGGCTCGCCAAGGTCAGCGAGAATGACTACCTGGCCGAGGCGATTCCAAATGATGACTGGACTCCGAGGCCGGCGATCGCGATTGTCTATGCCACCGGTGACATCACCGCCGGCGAGTCACATACCGACCTGCTCAGCGGCTCGACGACGATGGGCGCGCAGACTATGGTGCAGGCCGTGCGTCAGGCGCGCGAGGACAAACGAGTCAAGGCGGTCGTGCTGCGGATTGACTCTCCGGGTGGCGACGGGTTTGCCTCGGACATGATCTGGCGCGAGCTTGAGCTGTGCCGCAAGCAGAAGCCGGTTATCGTCTCGATGGCCGGAGTCGCGGGCTCGGGCGGCTACTACATTGCCTGCAACGCGACCCGGATCTTCGCCCTGCCGACCACGCTCACCGGTTCGATCGGGGTATTCGACTACAAGTTTGTGACCGAAGGGCTGTACAACAAGCTCGGGGCGCGGCGTCAGGCGGTAACGCGCGGCGAGCACGCCGGGGCGATGTCAGATATGCGTGCGATGACCCCGGAAGAAGATTCAATCATGCAAGCGCAGGTTGATTACTTCTACCACCAGTTCGTACAGAAGGTCGCGACCGGCAGGAAGCTCTCATTTGAGCACGTTGATTCGATAGGACAAGGCAGGATATGGTCGGGGCTCGACGCGAAGCGTGTCGGCATCGTTGATACGTTGGGCGGGTTCCTTGACGCGATCGGGTACGCGAAGAAGGTCGCGAGACTCGGGGAGTGTGACTATATTGTCCTGCCGGCAGCCGGTTCCGGGCTTGGTTCTATGGTCAGTGACTTCGCCCAGGATCAAGTGAAGAAGGCCCTGCAGTGAAGTCCAAAGTCCGCAGGCCAAAGGCCAGGGCCCGGAATCGCCAATCGTCAATCGTCAATCGTCAATCGTCGGTGGTCGTCTGCCGCTGCGAAGAAGTGACCGAGGCCGAGGTACGCCGGGCCATCCGCATGGGTTATCATTCCCTTGAAGCGGTCAAGCGGTATCTCCGGACGGGCATGGGACATTGCCAGGGCCGCGGGTGCCTGAGGCTCATCGCCCGGCTGATACAGGAAGAGACCGGGATTCCCGCGTCAGAGCAGCAGCAACCGAGGCCGAGGCCGCCGCTTAAGCCTCTGCCCTTGGGGCTGCTGGGGTCATTCGTGTCGGCCGAGTCGGATACGCCTGACCGGACCGACAAGGAAGGCGCTGTCCCATGAAGCGTTCGGCCGACGTCGTCGTGATCGGCGCCGGCATCACCGGCGCGGCCACCGGCTACTATCTTGCGAAGAGCGGCCTGAAAGTGCTGGTGGTGGAGCGCGGATTCCCCTGTGCCGGTTCAACCGGCCGGTGCATCGGCGGTATCAGGGCCCAGTTTACCCACGACCTGACCATTAGGGTCATGATTGAGAGCGTCCGGATGTTCCAGGGCCTAAGCGAGGAGCTGGGTGAGGACGTCGAGTGGTTTGCGGGCGGGTACCTTTTCCTTGCCTTTGACGAGACGCGGAAGCAGGCCTTCTTTGATGCGATTGCTATCCAGAAGACTTATGGCCTCGACGTCCGCTTCGTCCCGCCGGACGAATGTGTGAAGATTGCTCCCGGGCTTGACCCGGTCGGGCTGCTGGGAGGCGCGTACTGCCCGACCGACGGACAGGCCAATCCGTTCAAGGTCACCTACGGTTATCTCGAAGGCATCAAGCGGCTGGGTGGTGCGCTGGTGATGGACTGTGACATCAAGCAGGTCAACAAGGTCGGCGACAAGGTTGTCTCGGTCACAGACGCGAAGGGCGATGTGTACGCCTGCAACATGCTGCTCAACGCGGCCGGCTGCTGGGCCGACGAGGTCGGGACCATGGCCGGTGTCAGGGTGCCGGTCACTGCCGACCGTCACGAGTCCCTGGTCACCGAGGCGGTCGAGCGCGTCTTCAATCCCATGCTGGTCGACTATCGGCCGGACGGCTGTTATTTCGTCCAGCACTCGGGCACCGGCCACTTCATCGGCTGCTATACGCCGGTACCGCTGGTGCCCGGGCACAACTATGACGCCACCGACGAGTTCATCACCGAGATGCCGCGCCGAATGGTGCGGCTGGTGCCCAGGCTGGCAGGCGTAAAGGTGCTCCGCCAGTGGGCAGGCTCTTACGAGATGAGCCCGGATGGGAATCCCATTTGCGGCGGCACGTCGCTGCGGGGCTTCTACGTCTCCAGCGGCATGAGCGGCCACGGCTTCATGTTCGGGCCTGCCTTGGGCAAGCTGATGGCCGAGCAGATGGTCAAAGGCAGCGCTTCGATTCCGCTCGACGAGTTCTTCCTCTCCCGCAGCTTCGGCAAGGCCGAGGCGATGAAATAGGGTAGAGGATTCCCATCAGAACCTTGCGTTCAACAGCCTGACGTCGACCGACGTTCCGGCACGGCGGTCCGGCCGCCATGATACTGCAGGCAGGTTGAACCGGCTAAGCCAGGCGTTGCCGGGCGGGGTCTTCGGTCGGCTGAGGTTGTAGCCGAGAACCGCACCGGCAGGAGGTATCAGTGCCGCCGCGACGTAGATGGGGGAGCTCTTGATCGAGCCCGGCGGCAGTTTCTCGACCAGAGTCCCGACCCAGGCGACAGTCAGCGCAACCGGCGTTGCGGCCAGTCCACCGACCACGGCCCCGTCCAATGTGCCCTGCTGCATGACCAGTTTCGCTGCCGCCCAACAGCCGACGCCGCAGAGCAGCGGGTAACCGAGGCTACCTCCGAGCACAGTCCCGCCGAAGGTCTTCCAGACATTCTGGGATGGATCATACAGTTTCGTCAGCAGGAATCCGAACCCGGCAGCACACGCAGCGCCACCGAGCGCCGCGCCGCTCCCTTCCACGAGGAGGATGCCGGGGTCGATGGGCGGGACTTCGCGCGAGGCGTCCGCGCCGTACAAGCTGCCTGACAGCAGAGTCACCAGGAGCAGACCGCTGACTATCCTCACTGTTCTCTTGCCCGGCACTCGACATAGCTGGTGATGCGCTGGGCATACTCCTCGCCCAGCACATAAGGTACGTTGTCGTGGCCGGCCCCTACGGCCCAGCACATGTCGATGTCGGTGTGCCCTTCGGCCGCAGCCAGCAGCCGCTGGGCGTGACGTGCCGGCGCGAGCGTGCTGTCCACCGTGCCCTGCATCATCAGGACCGGAACGCCGACACGCGCAATCCGGCTCTCGTTGTCGAAGTCGGCGTAGAAGTCTGTGAGCATGCTGCCCGGGATGTCGACCACAGTTCCCTCCTTGACGAGCGCCTCGGCCGAGGCGGGAGGAGATTCCAGTATAAGTCCGAATGGCGTGACCGAGTCGGCCGCAAGATAGGTCGTAACGAAAGTGCCCATAGACCATCCGTAATAGACGATCCGGTCGGGGTTCACCTCGGGTCTAGTGCGCAGGTAAGTAAGTGCGGCCCGGCCGTCGGCAAGGCATGCGTCTCCACGTTCCTCGCCTTCGCTCTTGCCATAGCCCTGGTAGTCAAAGATGAAAACACGATAGCCCATGTCCCACAGTAGCTCCACCCGGCCCCAGTAACGATTGATGTTGTCCGAGTTGCCGTGACAGTAGAGAATCGTGACATCGTTCAGGGCCGTACTTTCCTTGGGCTGAACCAGAAACCCGTAGATGTGGTTGCCGCCTGACGAAGTGAGTCCGACCTCGTGATAGAGCGAATCCGGGATGATGCCGCGTACGTGCCACGCTGCCGAGTCGATATCGCCGGGACGCAAGTACTCATCGACAGTCGTAGGCGAGAACAGGAACCGGTCCAGCTTCAGGCAGTTCGCGCCCAGGAGCAGGAACGCGGCGGCGAGCGCGAGCCGAACCGGCCTAGCGATACCAGCCTCCGAAGTGGTATGTTATCCCGCCCACGAAGCCGAGCCCGCCGTGGTTGGCGATGGGCAGGCTGTACTTGACTGCGCGCGGCTCCGCGCGTTCGTATGCCGCGTACCACTTCAATTCAAGGCCGACCGACAGTTCGCGGCCGACCGAGAAGTTGTGACCGACGTAGGGTGAGAAGGTCATGTGGAAACTCGGGCGAATTTGGTAGAGCGTATGGACGCCGAAATACGAGAGCGAGTGGTTCGCACGCAGATAGCTGGCGGTGACGTCCGCCTGCGGCATGAATACTGTGGCGCTTCTGCCGTCGAATTCAATCAGCCCGATTTCACCGACGGCCACGCCCACGCAGGGTCGCCAACCCGCCTGGTCGAGGAAATGATAGCTGGCCCCGCCGTCGAATCCGGCGACACCGAACGCGGGCATCAACAGGTGGGCGCCGACATTGACGTTGAACCGGTCGGTGACGCCGTAGCGGAACCGGGCAACCGGGTAGGGGACGGGCAGTTGTGCGCCGGACAGATTCACGACCGGCCCGCCGGCCTCAAGCGCCAGCGCGGACTGGCCGCGGCGCAGAGGCCAGTACGCGGCCGCGGTTCCGCAGCCGCAGAGCCAGCATGCTCCGAGAGCCGCGGTGAGCGCGACTCCGACAGCCAGCGCGAAACGACGTTCGGACTCGTGGCCGACCCGTTGCGCGCGCGCCTTCATTGCGTCATGCTATACCACAATGGCTGGCCGTCAATGCCTGGCCAGTTGATCGCTACTGGCTTATGTCTGTATCCCATCTAGTGACCTGCGAGCGTTGCGATTCCGTCGGAGCGTCAAGATGAGTCCGAACGTAATGACCAGCGTCAGTAGACTGACGAGTGAGCCCAGGCGAATGAGCGAGCCGTCGTAGTACATCTCGACATGGTGGGAGCCGGCATTCAGGGTCAGACCTCGCAGCACGTAGTCAACCGGGTAGATCGTGGCGGGGCGTCCATCGACCAGCGCTTTCCATTGCGGCAGGTAGACCTCGGACAGCACGAGAATGCCCTGCACGTCGGTCTGAACCTGCAGTTCCATCCGATTCGCCTCGCGGCGGGTAATGACGACATCGTTTCGAGTTTCGTCGTTCGAGCCGGACGGGAATCCCGGGTCATGCTCCAGAATCGCGACGCCGCGGTAGTCGAATGTCCCGCCGCGGACGGTCTCGAGCGCCGCGCTGTCGGATGTCGCCACCTGATACTGGTAGACCATCCGCGCCCGTGGCAGGTAGGTTGGATTGGGGATCAGCCGCTGGCCGGTCGGGTCGATCTCGTACCGGACATTGAGAAGGTCGAGAATGTGTCTGTCGCCGCCGACTTGTGCGAGCCGCGCGACCACCCATCCGGTGTAGCCTTGAAGCATCTCGACGTGGTCCAGATTCCCGCGGTTGCTGCCCAGGCGAAAACGGCTGCCTCCGCTCATACTGGTTCGGAAGATCTCCTGTTTCGATTCCTGCCGGATGTGGTCGACGGCTCCACTCGGAGCAAAGGGAATCTGTGTCGGTCTGACGTGCGAGGCGTTGACATCGTGCCCGAACGCGAGCAGGTCCAGGAACGTGACCGCGACCACAAGCCAGTATCCGGCGACCGGCGACCAGTTGCTTCGGGTTCGCCAGAAGATGATTCCGGTCGCTACGACGGACAGCACCGTGAATATGAGCCACTGTCTTGTCAGGTTGTCGAGCTTCGGGTCCCAGAGGCGGTGCTGCCCACGCAAAAGACCGCTGGCCAGCAGAGCCCAGACCAGAACCGCCCATCCGGCGCACAGGGCGACCGGTACCAACCAACGCCGGGCCCGGGGCTCCGCTCCCTCGCGCAGGAACGCGTCCATGCCGAGACCGGCCATGACACACGCCGCGAACGTAAATAGATCGCTCAGGCGTGCCGGAATCCTGAACAGGCTGAACCCGGGCAGAACCGCCATCGCGATTCGGTACACGGGAGTGTAGCAGCCGAGCGCCAGGACAAGCGCGCCGAGCGCCAGCAGCGCCAGAAACCAGCGCAGTGACCTTGTCCGGTCCGTCAGGGCAAACCCGCAAAGGAGCAGCGGCAGGACGCCAACGTAGATTACGGTTTCGACGTAGCTGTAGTCCACGGCCTTGAGCGAGTGCGGAACCGGACCGGGCAGCCCAGTCGGTCCTGTGACGCTGCCGAATGCCTTGGGTACGAGGAGAGTGAGCAGGTGGCCTGGGTACAAGGAGCAATCGGTGAGGAAGGCGACGCTGCTCGAACTTCGGTCCGAGTACCTGACGAAATCAAGAATCGGAAGGTATCGTGCGGCTGATATCGCGACACCGACCAGGCCGACCAGCGTCAGTACGTAAGCGCCGCGCAGAAGCGTTTTCCATCCCTGTGTTCTCCAGTTCTTAACCACGAAGGCGACAACATAGAGCGCCAAAGCGTACGCCATGTGCATGAGCATCTGCGGGTGTCCACCGAGGGCAGCCAGTCCCATCACCAGGCCCGCGCCCAGCGCGGGCGCGAGGCGGCGGTGGTTCAGAGCCCGACTGACCAGCAGCAGGGCTAAGGGAAACCAGGCGAGTGTGACGACTACGCCGGGCTGCGTGGTGCGCGCGGACATGAATCCGCTGAGCATGAAAGTCAACCCGGCGTAAGCCGAGGCCCGATTCGATAGTTTCCACTCCCTTGCCAAACCGTACGTAGACAGCCCGGCAATCAGGAGGTGCAGGATCACCATCAACTCGTAGACCCAGTAGCTCAACCGGCCGTCCGGTCCTACGAAGAGAGACAGCAGCCAGTTGGGCGGGTAGGGAACCGAGTCCCAGGTCGGGAAGCCCGCGGAGATGTACGGCGACCAATAGGGTATGTGGAAATGGTGCAGTGAGCTGGCAACGTAGGAAGCGGTCGGATAGAAGTCCGCGGCGTCGCCCCAGAAGAAACGGAACCCGGCAAGCACGGGGAAATAGAAACCTATCAGTGCCGCCGGGATCAAGAACGGGAGCCAGTCTCGCGTCCGCTGTGTCATGAGCAGTTTCTTACGTCTGGGCGGATTCTAGAGCACAGGGACGGGTGTGTCAATGAAGATGAGGCCGGAGACCAGGGGCTGAGGATTCAAGACCGAGGACTGAGGACTCGGAATTGAGGATTGAGGACTTGCTGTTGCCCGGCACAACAGCCCGGTCACTCGCTGCCTCAGGGCAGCACGGTTGTGCTGCAAGCGTGAGAGCCAGCCGGGCCTACGGCTGCACAAGCAGTGCTGAAGACGCAGTAGGGGCCGGTAGGCACACTATGCTTGTTGTTCCAGCCATGTTGACATCCGGAATGAGTTGCATAGACTAACGCCCGCCCGGGGTCGTCAGTTGAGCCGGGCAGTCTGTGGTCATCCTGCTTCGAGTTACCGTTGTAGTTCATAAAGAAAGGTAGAATCGACATGAGGAAGAACCTGCCCCGGACCGGACTGTTGATTTTGCTGCTGGCGACCTTCTGGGTCGTTGGGTTCGCGCAGCCGGCCGCGATGAGCGCCCAGCCGGTGCCCGCGCCCGTTTCCGAGAGCGCTCTGGCCGTGCCGCCGCCCGGCGCCGCGGTCGCGCCTGCGGGTGAGCCCGCAAAGTCCAAGAGCGAGGCCGACATCGAGTTGCCGAACCTGAAGAAGATTGAGTTCACAGTGTTCGGCTCGCCGCACAGGGGCGTGAACCTGATGTACATCGGCCTTGGGGTCTGCGTGCTCGGGCTCTTGTTCGGCCTGCTTCAGTATCGGCGCGTGAGCAATGCACCGGTGCACAAGAGCATGAGCGCGGTCTCAGAGACCATATGGGAAACCTGCAAGACCTACCTGTTCCAGCAGGGCAAGTTCCTCATCATCCTGTGGGTGCTTATCGGCATCTGCGTCACCTACTACTTCGGATTCCTCGAACACTATCTCGGCATGGGCAAGTTCGGGCCGCTGCTGCTCATCCTGGCCAGTTCGATTCTAGGCATCCTCGGTTCGTACGGCGTGGCCTGGTTTGGTATCCGCATCAACACCATGGCCAACAGCCGGGCGGCGTTCGCCTCGCTGAAGGAGTACCCGATTGGCGCGACCGCGGTGCCGATGAGTTCGGGCATGAGCGTCGGGCTGCTGCTCGTGAGCGTCGAGCTCTTCTTCATGATCTGCATCCTCGTGTTTCTGCCCACGACGCTCGTGGGGCCATGCTTCATCGGCTTCGCCATCGGTGAGTCGCTGGGCGCATCGGCGCTCCGTATCGGCGGCGGCATCTTCACGAAGATTGCCGACATCGGTTCGGACCTGATGAAGATCATCTTCAAGCTGCCGGAGGACGACCCCAAGAACCCCGGCGTGATTGCCGACTGCACCGGCGACAACGCGGGCGACAGCGTCGGCCCGACCGCCGACGGCTTCGAGACCTACGGCGTGACCGGAGTCGCGCTGATTACCTTCCTGGCGATGGCGCTCTACGCGCCGGTCGCGGCGATGGTCAATTCCGCGGACCCGGTGATTGCGGCGCACGCCGCCGGCTATGCGAAGCTGTGCGGCCAGCTCATCATCTGGATCTTCGCAATGCGTATCCTGATGATCCTGACGTCGCTCGTATCCTACTGGATCAACGAACGGCTGATGATGGCCCGGTACAGCAAGGTGAAGACGTTCGACCCCGAACACCCGCTGACCCAGCTTGTGTGGCTCACTTCCATCCTCTCGATTGCGGTGACGTTTGCCGCCACCTATATTCTGCTGAGCGCGGATTACCCGAAGCTCTGGTGGGTGCTTTCGACCATCATTTCCTGCGGCACCGCTGCCGGCGCGCTTATCCCCGAGTTCACCAAGTTCTTCACTTCGACCAAGAGCCGGCACGTGGATGAGATTATGAAGAGCGCGGACCAGGGCGGCGCGTCGCTCGGTATCCTGAGCGGGCTCGTGGCGGGCAACTTCTCGGCGTTCTGGACCGGGTCGCTCATCCTCGGCCTGATGTTCATCGCCGGTTCGCTGTCCGGGCAGGTGTCGAGCGTGATGCCGGCGACGCTCAGCTTCGCCGGCCCGATATTCGCGTTCGGCCTCGTCGCGTTCGGGTTCCTCGGCATGGGCCCGGTCACCATCGCGGTCGACAGCTTCGGCCCGGTCGCGGACAACGCACAGAGCGTCTACGAGCTGTCGCAGATTGAGGCCGTGCCGAATATCAGGGAAGAGATAAAGCGCGACTTTGGGTTCGAGCCGAACTTCGAGAGCGGCAAGCAGTTCCTCGAGATGAATGACGGCGCGGGCAACACGTTCAAGGCGACGGCCAAGCCGGTGCTCATCGGCACGGCCGTGGTCGGCGCGACCACGATGATCTTCGGCATCATCCTGTTGCTCGGCAATACCCTGCCCGGCGGCATCAACGCGGTGATAAGCCACCTGAGCCTTGTGAGGCCGGAAATCGCGTTCGGGCTGCTGATGGGCGGTGCGACCATCTACTGGTTCACCGGTGCTTCAATGCAGGCGGTCGTGACCGGCGCGTTCCGCGCGGTTGTCTACATCAAGGAGCACATGGACCTGTCCAAGCGCACGGCCGACATCAAGGACTCCAAAGAAGTCGTGAAGATATGCACGCTGTACGCCCAGCGCGGTCTCATCAACATCTTCGTGGTTGTCTTCTGCCTCGCGCTGGCGCTCTCGTTCTTCAACAGTTTCTTCTTCATCGGCTACCTCATCTCGATTGCGTTCTTCGGCCTGTTCCAGGCCATCTTCATGGCTAACGCCGGCGGCGCCTGGGACAACGCGAAGAAGATCGTCGAAGTGGACCTGAAGCAGAAGGGCACCGACCTGCACGCGGCAACCGTGGTCGGTGATACGGTCGGCGACCCGTTCAAGGATACTTCCTCAGTCGCCATGAACCCGGTCATCAAGTTCACGACGCTATTCGGCGTGCTGGCTACGCAGATTGCCGTGACGATGACGAACCACACGCTGCGCGCGGGCATCGGGGTCGTGCTGCTGGCGGTGGCACTGGTCTTCGTCTACCGGTCGTTCTACTCGATGAGAATCCCTGCCCAGAAGGGACTGAAGTTCGAGAAGTAGACCGCTTGGCTGCTACTCGGGCCCGGGCTCAACCCCGGGCCCTTTCTCTTGCGCACGGGCCGAGAGCAAGAGCGCTGGATGCCGTCGCACCCTGGGGGCCATCGCCACTATCGCGCGGGATTGAGAGAGAGGTGACGTCTTGCCGCAGCTTCCGCTTGCGGCGTAACTGGACGGCTACTTACTAATCGTTAGGTCGCTACTGCACAGCTCTTTGCCGTTTCTCACAAGAGAAACGTGGTATCGACCCGGGCTCACCCTAGGAAGTGCTCTGCCGCCGTAGGGGTTCAGTTGCCATATCTTGAATGCCGCGAAGTCAGCCTGTTGCCTGACATCGCCCCAGGAAATCGCCCATTGGTAGGTGTTGTATGGGCTGATGAACTCCGGCTCGACGAAGGTTGTCTCTCTTGTTCCACTCTCAGTCAAACATGCGACTCGGAGATCGATGAAGTCCCGGGGCAGCCAACCGCGCACGATGGCCGTGAACTCCCTGAAATCAGATTGGTTGTAGTCAGCATGCGAGCGCCCACCGCCCGGGGCGTAGGTTGGTATCTCGCCATCGCCAAGCGAATCGTACTTCAGCGATGTTCCGGCCTTGGCCCAGATCGCCGACAACACCATGTCGTCAGACCACGTGGGATAGAAGCGCACGGCAGGTTTCTCACGAATGCACCCTGTCATCAGAATCGATACGGCAAGGATGGTCGCTGCAAGCCACCGGAGTTGCGTCTGCCGTTTCACGCGAAGAGGCGAAGTGCGGTGTGTTGACTGAGCCGAACAGCCGGGCTGGAATGTGGGGATGTGTGCGCGGTCGGTCCTCAGAGCAAGTCGTTTCATGAATCCATGTTAGGACTCGCGGCCGGGGTTATCAAATCCGCGGGCCTCATGCCCGGGGTCATCTTTCCCGTCTTCGTCGGGCTCCGCGGCCGAGGGTCGAAGGCGGGCGCGGTCGGGCGGTGAAGAACTGCTACCCATTGGCCAGAGGTTTGTCCCGGACGACGGGCTGAGGCTTCGTGGCCATCTCTTGCCGAATCTGGTCCGCCCTCTGCTCGATTCGCCTGAGCCATTCGACCCGGCTGAGGCCGAGCTGCTTCCGTTTCTGCTCTGATTCCCACCTTGTTATGTGTAGCCAATCGATCCAGTCGAGGCCTTCAATCTTCATAGGTCAACACCTCCTCCGTTGTGCGGATGCGAAGAGCTCGATGACCCTTAAGCCGGTGTTTCACCGAGAGAGGATACAATCGACCTGATGGATGTCAAGGCGTCGGCGGCCGGCTAGGGGTCTGGCCCAGAGACCGCCTTGCTGCGGGAAGTCCTGCCGGGTTCGTTCTGTTCGGGTCGAACAGGGGCAAGTGCGGGTCAGGTGCGAGGCGCCACAGCTATCCTCAGCCCGCGCAGCCGCAGCCCTGTTTCGCGCGTGAACTCGAACATCCCATTCGAGCGGCTCATACAGCCCGCATGATACCAATAAGACTCATACGGGTAAGTGGCGAGAATCGGGGATAAGAGACGGAATCATAGTCAGTTAAGATCGCTCGGCGAGTCGCCCTGGGGGTCGTCCCGGGAACGGTTCGGACCGTGGTTCCCAAGGTTATCCGGAAAGGGACTCTGATGGTGACTCTGGCCGCGATTGTTGCGGCGATTTGGAGCGCGACCTGTGAGATGATTCTCAAGGTGAGTTAGAGCGTCGCTTCCTGAAGCGTCTGGAATGCGATTCACGCGGCCACCTGCATCGTCGTTCTGACGACGACTCGCGACGCTGCCTGCGGGATGACATGCAGGGCCGCTTGCAGGATGACTCGCGAGGCGGCTTGCCGAGCGATCTGGAGAGGACCTCGTCGAACGCTTTGATAGCCCGCAGTCAAGGAATCGGGACGGTAACCGGACGCGACGGTCAGCCGTGAGTGATCCTAATCAGATGTGGGGTTCCTATTCCGGGTTCTCGTGCTGTGGTCGCTGGCGGGCGCGGTCGGCTTTGTCGGCTTCGGCTTCGAGGCGGCGGAGTTCGTCATCGGAGAGGCCGAAGTAGTGGCCGATTTCGTGGATGACGACCTCGCGGACGAGCTTCCGGATTCCCTCGGCAGTGCGGGCGAGCCGCTCGATTGGCTTCTGAAAGATGAGGATGCGATCAGGCAATACGCCTCCATACCAGGGGCCGCGCCCGGCATAGGGAACGCCCTGGTACAGGCCGAGCAGGCCCCATGGATTTCGGCTCAGCTTGCTGTAGAGTCGTGGAGAGGCGATGGGCTGAATCTGGATAGCGATGTTCTCAAGGCGCGAGCGGAAGTCCTCGGGTATCGAGGCAATGGCCTCGTCCACCAGCTCGCTGAACCGCTCGGCCTCCATCAGATAGCAGGGAACCGGACTTCAGCCACAAAGACACTAAGACACGATGAGCTGGGCATGGACACACGTCTTCGACCGGACCGAACTTGGTGCCTTTGTGTCTTGGTGGTGAACTCCTAATCCGGTTTCTGGCCAGAGGGCCGTGAGCCGAAGATGGCAGTGCCGATTCGGATAATGGTCGCGCCTTCTTCGATACCGACCTCGAAGTCGGAACTCATGCCCATCGAGAGACGTGGTAGAGGGGTTGAGAAGCGCTGGCGACAATCCTCGGCCAAGGTGCTTAGTAGCTTGAAGCAAGGGCGGGACGCTTCGGGTTCCTCAATCGCAAGGCCCGGGCCGATTGTCATCAGGCCGTTCAGGCGCAGGCGGTCGAGTTTCAGGACCTCCGAGACAAGGTCAGGGACAGCAGCGGGTTGGACTCCATGTTTCGAGGCCTCGCCGGACGTGTTCACTTCAACCATGACTTCAACGCGCCTGTCCATTTGCTCGCACCGGCGCTGAAGCTCAAGAGCGAGGTGGGGCGAGTCTACGCTTTGGATAACATCGAACAGCTCAAGCGCCTTTTTTGCCTTGTTGGTCTGAAGGCTGCCGATGAGATGCCATGATGCTGGAAGCGTGACTTCAGGTTTCTTGGCCGCGGCTTCCTGCACACGGTTCTCGCCGACTTGGGCGACGCCGGCCCTGATGGCTTCGGCCACTTCGGCTGGGGTCCGGGTTTTGGTGACGGCTACGAGGGCGATATCGGAGCGAGCGCGACCGGCCCGGCCGCACGCCGAGTTGATCCTCTGTTCGAGCGCGACCAGATTATCCGTGATGCTCACTGCGGGCCGGGGCTAGCGGGCTTTCTTCTTGCGGCTGAGCAGTTCCTCGTAGACGGCAAGGTGGCGGTCGGTCAAATGGCGCACGTCCCAGTTGTCCATGACGCGCTGACGGGCCGCCTTGCCCATCTTCTCGCGGTCCTGTCCGAGCAGCCAGATGACCTTGTCGGCGATGTCCGTCGCGTTTCCGGCCTCGAACAGGGCGCCTGAAACCCTGTCCTCGACAATCTGGGGCAGGCCCCCGACCCGCGAGGCGGCAACCGGGGTCTCGCAGGCCATGGCCTCCAGTGCGGCGATTGAGGTTTCCTCGTAGAATGAAGGCACAAGCGCGACGTCGCCGGAACTTAGGAACGGCGGCATCTCAGTATTCGGCCGCTTGCCGAGGAAAGTAACCGCGTCCTGCAGTTTGAGGTCCCGGACAAGCTGTTCGAGTTCGGGCTTGAGTACGCCCTCGCCGACAATGTAGAGGTGCGAAGGATATCGCGCGAGTATCGCGGGCATCGCCTCGATGGCATGGCGGACGCCCTTTTTGGGTATGAGCCGGGCCGAGAGGACGAGAGTCTTCTTGTCGGGTTCGCCGAATGCCGGAGCGACCCGGTGGAATATCTTGGTGTCGCAGGCGTTTACGTACGGCTCCACCTTGCTCGAGGTCGCGACCCGGCGGGCGGCTTCGGCCTGCGGCAGGCTGTTGGCGAAAATGTGGTCCACGTCCCAGTATAGCAGCCTGAGCCCGGGCCTGAGCAGTGCCTTCTTGACGAACTTCTGGAAGCGCGTCTCGTGGAGGGTGATGAGTATGGGAGTGCCGTAGAGCAGCTTCACGAAGGTCAGGGGCCAGCCGGAAGGGAAACTCTCGCCGTGGACAATGTCGGCGCCTCTGGCGACACTGAGCAGTTTGAATACCGACCAGCCGGTGTAGATGAACCAGCCGACCGGGTTGCGGCCGAACCAGGCCGCGCGGTGGACATGGATTCCGTCCATCAGTTCGTAGGTGGCGAGGCCGGGCAGAGACTTGCCGCAGACGATGTGGACATCATGGCCCCGGTCGCGCAGCTCCCAGGCCAGGCTCATGATGTGACTCTCCATCCCGCCGAACTCGGGTAGGTAGTAGACGGCGTGGAAGACGATCTTCATTGCGGGAGCGACGAGGCGAGAGGCGAGAGGCCAGAGGCGGGAGCGCGGAGCGCGCGTGGAGTCACAGCCGCGTTAGACCGCCTGGCCACCGAGCGTTGTCACTCGTGTTCGCCGGCTCCGGATGAGACCGATGACCAGAACCACGCAGAGGAAAATGATGCCAAGCAGGGAGACGTACGAACCGAGCTTGTAGTACTTGGATTCGTAGCGGAACGCCACGTCGTGTTGCCCGGCGGTGAGGGCCACCGCTCGGAATGTGTGGTAGGCCTGAAGTAGTTCCGACTTCTTGCCGTCAACGTAGACCTTCCAGTCCGGCACGTAATTGTCGGTCAGAACAAGCAGGCCGGGCGCGGTCAGGCTGGCTTTGACTTTGACCTCGTTGCAGTCGTAGCTCGAGACCTGTGCGGTTCCCGCCGACGAGTCGGTGCCAGCCGCGAAACCGGGGTTCTTGTAGAGCAGGACGGTCTGCGCCGGGTTGAAGCTGGGCTGTGTCAGGGTGTTCAGGACTTCGTCTTTGTCTCTCACCACCCTGTAACCGGAGGCAATAAAGGCGCGGGGCAGAACGGTCTTGTTGCGATAGACGGCATATTTCTGGCCGGCAAAGACCGGCTCGAACCGGGACTGGTTGAAGTATACCCGAATCTGCTGAATAACCTGCCGGGTTCGTTCGTCGTAACGTGACACGTCCTGCGGCAGAACAACGCTTATCACGTATTTGACGTTCGACAGGTCCATGAAGTTCTGAATCAGCATGTTGTCCGGACGGAAGAACACACTTGAGCCGGCTCCGGTGAAATCCTGGTAGTCCTGCAGCGGGTTGGGCATCTGGCCGGCGACACTCTGGATGCCGTTATACGCAAGAATCCCGTCGTCGGTGCGCTCGTACTGCCAGGGGAGGACCCGGTAGAGCGAGGTATCCTGCTTGAGAAAAGTGACGGCTTCATCGGGGGTGAAGTACGCATCTGGCGACGGAACGCCGCGGACATATCCTCGGGAGGGATTCCAGAGATTCAGCGACAGTCCCATGTCAAGGATCATGACTGCGGCAATGCCGGCGGCAAAGGCAGTCGGGGTCGCCCTCCTGCTTACCAGCAGCCGCACCAGCATGAAGGCGAGCGCGGCAAAGACGACCGCGAGCAGGAAGCCGCTGAGCATGTTGGGGTAGTTGTTCGCCAGCGCCTGAAGCTTCTCGGACGTGTGAATCGTGGTCGAGCCGAGCAGTGACAGCAGGGGCCCCTTGAGCGTTGCGAAGAGCAGAAGAAGCGCGACCGGAATTGCGCCAAAGGTCAGCACCGTCTTCGTCGTCTTACCGCCATCATCGTCTTTCAAACGTCGCAGGACATGGTCGATGCCAAGCCCGGCGAGGACAACCAGCGAGAATGCGGCAAGGAAGAATATCATCGCCGGGCCCCGGAACTTGCTGATGCCCGGGAAGAGATAGTAGGGAATGTAGTAGAAAGGCGTGTTGCCGCCCCAAGCCATCAACAGCGCCCCAACGAAGGAGAAGGTGAAGAACTTGACGTTGCGGTCCTTCCAACGCCGCCAGACAGCGACGAACGCGAAAAGCAGAGGTATGATGCCGAGGTACTCGCTATGGAGCTTGAACACGTTTGCGCTCCAGTAGCTGTCGAGTCCGCCCGAGAACTTAGGGGTAAGGAGATCGAAGGTCTCGATGATCGGCATCGACCAGGACGAGGCGTAGGCGTAGCCACGCTCGCCGCCACGGGAGGCAAACGCCATATTGCCGTAGACGGGCAGGTACTGTATCGCTGCGATGGCGGCGCCGAGCCCGGCTCCAATGCCGAAGTAGGCGGTCAGCTTGACCACCGTGGATACAGATTTCTCTTGTGTTGCGGTGCGGATGACCATGAACAGGAACCAAGCGAACAACATCAGTCCGGTGTAGTACACTTTCTGTACGTGTCCGGAGAAGAGCTGCATTGCGATGACGAAGCCCATCAGGGCAAACCACACAAACTGCCGCCGGGTCATGCCGCGGTGCAGGAAGAACAGAGCGAGCGGCATCAGCGCCGAACCAATCAAGCGTCCGTCATGACCTGCGTACGCAAGGGTTATCAGGCTGCCGGCAAACTCGTAGGCGAGGCCGCCGAGCGCGGCCGGTAACACCGAGAGTTTGAGTTCGCGCAGAAACAGGTACGTGCCGAGGCCGGCGAGAAAGTGATGAATCACGAAGGTCCAGGTCCAGACCACGTGTACCGGCAGGAAGAGGCGAAGCAGCAGCGTCGGGTAGAACATGTCGGCAAAGAAGCCGGCGACTGTCGGTTGACCGCAAAGGAGGGCCGGCCACCAGAGAGCAACGTTGCCGTGGGTCCTGATGTATGTGGCCATGAACTCGCGCCACATGTAGCTGCCCGCGCCAAGCCAGTCAGTGCCGAAGAGCATGTTGCTGCCGAACAGATACTTGCCGTAGAAGAGGATCGGCAGCACTGCGAAGAGAACTATCGCGATGCCGTTCAGACGAGAATCCGGTATGTCCGGACCAAACTGTCTTGCGGGTTCGGGTTTCTGTGGTTGCTTCTCTTTCTGATGTTTCATCGGGCCCTCAGCTTACCGAGTCTGGGCAGCAAAGTAAAGACCAGAGCCAGCAGACCCTCCGTGCCGGTAATCCAGATCCTTGAGAGAAGAGCCGCAATGATGGCTATCGGTACCGGCATGACCAGTTGCAGTGCAAATGTGAAGATGCTCTCTCTCACTCCGAGGCCTGCCGGGCTGATCAGGACGATGAACCCCAGAATCCAGGAGAGAGCGAACGCACCGGCGACCATGGGCAAAGTCGAAAGCCCGATGGGGTAGAAGGAACGGACAAGGAGATAGCAGCCGAGGCCTTCGATTATCCACATGCAAACATACAGTCCGAGGATGCCGACCAGCCTTGCGAATGACATTCTGATTCTGAAGACGGGCTGTCGCAGCCATTTCAGAATGAGGCCGGTGGCCCAGTTCAGGACCGGCGGATACACCGCGACCACGCAAAGCGGAGCCAGGAGGAATGCGAGGTACGCACGGCTCGGTATGATGCCGCGGGGCACGAGCGCGACCGCCAGGGCGAAGAGTACCACGGCGCCCAGCAGGGACAGCGCGATTTCCATGGCCGTGCTGACTGCAGTCTTGGCTTCGCTGACTCCGTGTTTCTTTGCCAGGTACATTCGCCCGACCGTGAACCACAGTTTGCCGGGTATGTACTTGCCGATTTGAGAAACCGCGAGCACCGAGACCGAGTTGAACAGCGAGATTCGTTCGCCCAGTCCCTGCAATAGGACCTTCCACGTTAAGCCGTATACGACCATCCATATGAACATCACAAGGAAGGCCGAAACCAGCAGCGGGACGCTCAGCCTGGTTTCGTTCCAGGGTATCTTGTGCCAGTCATGGGCAAGCTTTGCCACCAGAAAGTAGAAACAGGCTACCACGACTAGCGTGCCGATTGTCCACCTCAGCAGTCGGCTGACCCTGCTGCGGCGTGGCATGTCAGATCTGGTCTTGTCCGGCTCGCCGGAGTTCGACCCCGCCGGTGCAGGTGAGGGTGACATCAAGGCTCCTGCGTTCGTGTCTCCGCCGCGGAGCGGGCCACACGCAACAAAGTGATCAGTGAATAGGGAAGGAGCAGTTGATGCGGCGACCTTCGCCGCGCTCGGCTACTTGAGGTCGGCCGCTTCGCGGGCGAGCCTGGACTTTAGTCTGCCCGCGGTTTTGTGGTGTACGATTTGCCGCTTGGCCGACTTGTCAATCAGCGACTGGACTCCGGGCAGCAACTTCGCTGCTTCATCCTTGGTCTTTGCCGCCGCAAGGTTCTTCAGTGCGGCCTTGAGCGTCTGCCGCTTGCTGCGATTGAAGTCACGGCGTCTCTCGCTCTTGCGAGCCTGCTTCTGGGCCGATGCGATTCTCTTTGCCAATACTCCTCCATCGAGTACAAAAGGTGCCGGGACACAGAATTGAACTGTGGACACCGGGATTTTCAGTCCCGTGCTCTACCAACTGAGCTATCCCGGCAAAGCAGGGCCATTCTAGGGCAAAACATCTGGATGTCAACCAACAGCAGGTAGGTCAAGGCTCGGGCGCGATGTGCGCCGAGCACGGTCAGGGCGCCCAGGGGCCGGTTTCTGCGGCTGGTCTTCTTCGTATCTTGAGGAGGAAGTAGCCCCTTGTACCGGCGGCGTGGCGGGCATCGTAGGCCGCCAATCGGGTGAGAATGTAGTTCACGAAACCGGCCGGCATGAGGTCTTGCAGTGCTCGTACCGGAAGATACCAGAAGAGGTATGCCGGCGCATTGAGTTCCACCAGTTGACACTCCAGGTCCGTGTCCTTAAGGAATGTCCTCAACTCATCCGCGGAGTAGCCAAAGCACTTGTCGTGCGCCCATTTGCGGGCGACCCATGCGCGGAGGAAGTTGGGGAACACCCTGATGTCCTTGGAGGGGGTTGTCACGTAGGCGGTTGCGCCGTCCTTGAGCAACTCAGCGATGCGGTTGATGAAAAGCGGCTCGGTGCCGGTTGGGATGTGCTCGATGACGTCCAAAGAGAACACGCGGTCAAATTGACGGCCCTCGAAGTTATGGGTTAGGAAATCGGCCTTGACATAGTCAATGCCGTCAAACGTCGGTCTGGCGTCGGGGTCCACCAGCATCTTCGAGCGGCACTCGAGCCTGGACAGGACGTATCCGTCAAGTCCGCCGACGTCGAGTACGTCGTCGGTTGCCCGAACCTCGTTCCAGAGGCCAGAGAAGCCCAGCATTCGGTAGCGGTAGTACGTACCTAGTCTCATGTGTTGGTAATCGGCTCGAGCATGCCCGAGTCGGATTAGGCTATAGGCCAAGATTCAACTGTCAAGGACGTGCGCGTAGCGCCACGGCGCTCCGGCCGCGGTTCGCTGCGCCGGTGGTTCGACACCAGGCGTGGTGCCGGCGCGACGCAGGTAGCGATTCGGGACCGCAACTTAAGTGTTGACAAGTAGCGCTATTTGGCTATATTGTCCAGCTTTCGCTAGGATGGCGACTGGGCCAACACAGAGGCCCCTTTTACAACCGGCAGAAGCAGAAAGGCAGACGAGCTAGACTCGACGGTATTGTTTCGTAACGTGAGATCGGTATGAGCTTAATAAGAAGTGCAAAGAAGATACGGATCAAACTGAAGGCGTACGACCACCGCATCCTCGACCAGAGCGCCAAGGATATCGTGGAGGTCGCGAAGCGCACGGGCGCCCAGGTATCGGGACCGGTTCCGCTGCCGACCAAGCGCACGCTCTTCACCGTGCTCCGTTCACCTCACGTCGACAAGAAGTCGCGCGAGCAGTTCGAACTGCGGGTGCATAAGCGCCTCATAGAAATATCCAACGCCACTGCGGAAATGGTGGATGCCCTGATGAAGCTGGAAGTGCCGGCAGGGGTGGAAGTGGAGATCAGGTCGGCATGATCGCGCTCATCGGTCAGAAGGGCGACATGGCCCAGCTCTATGATGAGCGTGGCGTGGTTGTCCCGGCGACCCAGGTGAAGGTTGGTGAATGCGTCGTCGTCGGGAAGCGCACGCAGGACCGGCATGGCTACGATGCGCTCCAGATCGGCTTCGGCGCTGTATCGAAGCGGAAGTCATCGAAGCCGCTGCTTGGTTTCTACAAGAAGGCCGGAGTGCCGCCGGCCCGGTCCCTGCAAGAGATAGAAGTTGACAAGGTCGCTGACTACAGCGTCGGTCAGAAGCTGGGCGTGGGCGTGTTTGCGCTGGGCGACACGGTGCACGTGACCGGCATCACCACGGGCCGCGGGTTCACCGGTGGAATGAAGCGCTGGGGCTGGCATGGCGGCCCGGCCTCGCACGGCTCAATGTTCAGCCGCAGAATCGGCTCGCTCGGCTCGGGCACGACTCCGGGTCGCCCTCTGAAGGGTCGAACGCAGGCTGGCCATTACGGTGTCGAGCAGGTGACTATCCGGAACCTGTCAATCGTCAAGCTTGAGCCCGAAAAGGGCGTCCTCTACGTGAACGGCGCGATACCCGGCCATCGAGGAGGCCTGGTCTTGATTCGGAAGAAGGTGTAAGCGTTGGACTTGCTGACCATCGGCGGCGCGGTGAAGGGGCAGGTCGAATTGCCGGCCGGTCTGTTCGACCAGAAAGGCAAGAAAGGCCTGGTCTGGGAGGCGGTTAAGTGCTACCTCGCAAACCAGCGCCAAGGCAACGCCTCCACCAAGACCCGGGCCGAAGTTTCGGGCACGGGCAAGAAGCCGCACCGTCAGAAGCACACGGGCCACGCGCGCCAAGGTTCGAAACGCTCGCCGCAGTTCGTCGGCGGCGGCATTGCCTGGGGCGCGAAGCCGCGTGACTACGCTTACGAGTTACCTAAGAAGTTCCGCCGGCAGGCACTGGCACTTGCCTTGAGCGCAAGAAAGAGTGAGCATGCGGTCACGGTTGTAGAGGACTTTGAGTTGCCCGAACCCAAGACCAAGGAGATGGTCAAAGTGATCAAAGGACTTGGCCTGGAAGGCAGAGTGCTTCTGCTTACGGGTGAAACTTCCGAACCGATGAAGCGCGCCAGCCGGAATCTGCCGGATCTTACCGTGATGGCGGCGGGGCACGTAAGCACTCACGCTGTGATTTCGCACCAGCGGATAGTGCTGACCGAATCAGCCCTGAAGCGCCTCGCAGCAGGAGTGCAATGATGGAGCCGACGAGAGTCATTCTCAGCCAGGTGGTCACGGAGAAAGCCGAGCGGCTGAAGGCAGAGCAGTCTCGGTACACGTTCAAGGTGTCGCCGGCGGCAAACAGGATTGCGGTGCGCGACGCGGTTGAGAAGCTTTTCAAGGTCCATGTGCGGGACGTGCGTGTCATGAACTATATGGGCAAGATGCGACGCATGGGTCGTTTCTCGGGTCGTCGTCCGGACTGGAAGAAGGCGATTGTGACCTTGAAGCCGGGCGAGCGAATCGAAAGTCTGGAGCGCTAAGTGGGCGTGAAGAGCTACCGCCCGACAACGCCAGCGCGGCGTTACTTCATGGTGCCGACTTTTGAGGAGATTACGCGGGATAAGCCGCATGAGTCGCTACTGCGTCCTCTGGCGAAAACCGGCGGACGTAATAACACAGGCCGGAAGACGAACAAGTGGATTGGCGGCGGTGAAAAGCAGCAGTATCGCGTGGTCGATTTCATGCGCGACAAGATTGGGATAGCAGGTAAGGTCGTCTCGGTCGAGTACGATCCGAACCGATCAGCTCGGATTGCACTGGTCTGCCATGCCGATGGCGAATACCGCTACATTCTGTGTCCGCAGGGCCTGAAGGTCGGTGACACCGTGAATTCAGGCAGAGGCCTGCCGATCCGCGACGGCAATGCAATGTCACTCGTTGACGTTCCAGTCGGCGTCGAGGTTCACAACATTCAGCTCTATCCGCAGAGCCGATCATTTCTCGTGCGGTCGGCCGGCACTGCTGCCCAGGTCCTCAACAAAGAGGAGGACATGGCGGTGGTCAAGCTCCCGTCCGGTGAGATCAGGCGATTCCACCTCGGTTGCCGGGCGACCATCGGACGTCTCTCCAATCCTGAACACAAGGACATTTCCATCGGTAAGGCCGGTCGGTCACGACACATGGGCATTCGGCCGGTCTCGCGGGCCGTCGCGATGAACCCGATTGACCACCCAATGGGCGGCGGTGAGGGCAAGAGCTCGGGCGGGCGACATCCGTGTTCCGAGCGTGGGATCCCGGCCAAGGGATATAAGACACGCAACCGTAAGAAGAAGTCTAGTCGGATGATTGTCCAGAGGAGAAAGAAGTAGTGGGGCGTTCAATCAAGAAGGGTCCCTACATCGACCAGAAGCTGTTTCGCCGCGTGCGCCAGCAGGTTGAGGCGGGGGAGAAGCGTACGGTTAAGACCTATGCGCGGCGAAGTGTGATACCGCCTGAGTTCGTAGGTCACACCATAGCCGTTCACAACGGTCGACAATTCCTGCCGGTGTATGTGACCGAACGCATGGTTGGGCATCGGCTGGGCGAATTCTCGCCGACTCGGACTTTCCGACAACACTCGGGTGTACGCAAGGAAAAGGCCGAGGAAAAGAAGAGCTAGGGACTGACAATGATTGAGGCTTTTGCTGTCGGCCGCTTCCAGCCGGGTTCAGCCAAGAAGCTGACTCTCGTCGCGGACTTGATTCGCGGTCGGGATGTACCCACAGCGCTGAGAACGCTCGCATTTCTAGTCAAGCCTTCGAAGGCTCCGTTGATGAAGACGCTCCGCTCGGCAGTGTCCAACGCCATTGTCAAGGCGGGAAAGGCGAAGCTCAAGGAAGAGGACTTGGTCGTCACCGAGGTACGAGTCGACCAAGGACCGATCTTGAAGCCCAAACGCTGGCAGCCCGGACCTCGTGGTATGGCCACACCGATACGTAAGCCAACTATTCACGTCCGCATACGGGTCGCAACCAAACAGGGAGTGAGAGTCTAAGTGGGCCAGAAGACACACCCGATCGGCTTCCGGCTCGGGATCAGCAAAGATTGGAAGTCATCCTGGTTCTCGAAGAAGGGATACAGCGGTTACCTGCACGAGGACCTCAAGATTCGGCGTTATGTCGAGACGAAGCTGAACGAGGGAATGATCTCCGATGTCCTGATCAAGCGAGTGGCGAACCGCACCACGATTACTATCTTCACTGCCAGGCCCGGGATGGTGTTCGGTACTCGGCGCCAGGCGCTTGATGCATTGCGCGACGAACTGAAGGCCCTGATCGGAAGGGACGTACAGATCATGGTTGAGGTGGTGCGCGTGCCCGAGCTCGAATCGAAGCTCGTGGCCCAGAACGTTGCTCGCCAGCTGGAGCAGCGCGTTGCCCACCGCCGGGCCATGAAAAGGGCAGTGACGCAGGCTATACGTCTCGGCGCTCCGGGCATCAAGGTCATGGTGGCGGGCCGGCTCGGCGGTCACGAGATTGCTCGTACTGAGTGGTATCGTGAAGGGCGCGTGCCGTTGCATACCCTCAAGGCCGACATCGACTACGCGACCGATGTCGCTCGGACCATTGCCGGCACGGTCGGTGTTAAGGTTTGGATATATAAGGGTGATGCGGCCGCCGGGGAGAGGGCCTGAGCGATGTTGATGCCGAAACGGGTGAAGTACCGCCGGGCGATGCGAGGTCGCATGAGCGGCAAAGCCACACGCGCCAACCGGGTCGACTTCGGCGACCAGGGCCTGATCGCGCTCGAGCCCTGCTGGATTACTGCTCGCCAAATCGAAGCGGCGAGGATCTGTCTGTCGAAATCGCTCAAGCGAGCAGGTAAGATGTGGATCCGAATCTTCCCTGACAAGCCGGTTTCCAAGAAAGCGGCGGAATCGCGAATGGGTAAGGGTAAGGGCACACCGGAGTTCTGGGTGGCGGTTGTCAAGCCGGGCACAGTCATGTTTGAGCTCGGAGGACTAACCCCGGCAGAGTCGTCCGATGCCCTGCGTCAGGCTGGCAGCAAGATGCCCTGCCGCACCAGGGTCGTGGTCAGAGGAGAAATGAGCTATGAGGGCTTCTGAGCTGCGCGAGATGACGCGGGACGAGCTTCTGCGCAAGCTGGCGGAGCTGAAGGACGAGCAGTTCAAGTTGAGATTGCGGCGTTCCGCAGAGGCGCTGCCGAATCCGCTTCGACTGCGACTGCTCCGCCGTGACATTGCCCGCTGTCTGACAGTACTGCGTGCGAAGGAGATTGCGGGTGAGGCAAAGCCCGCGGCCAAGAACAATGCGTGATAGTCGCCGAACCGTGGTTGGCAGGGTCGCATCGGCCAAGATGCAGAAGACCGTTGTGGTGACGGTCCATCGGCTGGAAATGCACCCGAAGTACAAGAAGCACATCCGAAAGCGAACAAAGCTGTACGCGCATGACGAGCGGGCCGAGTGTCGAGAGGGCGACCGTGTCCAGCTCGTCGAGACCCGCCCGATGTCGCGGCTCAAGCGCTGGCGAGTGGTAAAGAAGCTGTGATACAGGATTTTACTCGGCTCGTAGTAACCGACAATTCCGGCGCCAGGCTGGCGATGGTCATCCGCGTCTACGGCGGTTCGAGGCGAAGATTCGGCTGGCTTGGCGATACGGTGATGGTGACGGTGAAGGACGCGTTGCCCAATGGCACGGTTAAGCGCGGCGAGAAGTCAAAAGCAATCGTTGTGCGTTGCCGCAAGGAGCACCGGCGGCCTGACGGAACGTACGTACGATTTGACGACAACGCGTGCGTACTTGTCGATGACAAGGGTGAGCCCAAGGGAACTCGGGTCTTTGGACCGGTGGCGCGCGAGTTGCGTGAGCGGAAGTACACGAAAATCGCGTCGCTCGCCGCCGAGGTGGTCTGAGATGTACCTGCGCAAAGGCGACCTCGTCGAAGTGCTTAGTGGCGAAGAGCGCGGTCGGCGCGGCAAGGTCCTCAGAGTCGAGCTGAACAAAGAGAACGGAAGCTATCACGTCTTCGTTGAGGGATTGAACTTGGCCAAGAAGCATCAGCGGTCCCGGGGCACGGGTAAGCCGGGAGGGATCGTCGACCTGCCGAACTCGTTCGATGCCTCGAACGTTGCAATGCTCTGCCCGAAGTGTGGCAAGCGAAGCCGAGTCAGACGCGAACCCCACGAAGGCCGGCGGGTTCGCATCTGCAGGAAATGTGACGAGATTATCGACGTATGACGCCCAGAATCAAACAGGACTATGTGAAGCGCGTTGTGCCAGCGTTGGTCGCGCGTTTCGGTTACAAGAACCGACATCAAGTGCCGAGGTTGCTGAAGGTCGTTATCAACACAACCACTAAGGACGCGGTCGCCGATGTGAAGGTGTTGGACCTGATCAGCGAGGACATCGCCACGGTTACTGGCCAGCGGCCATGCCGCACGGTGGCCAAACGGGCGCTTTCGACCTACAAGATTCGTGAGGGACTCCCGCTTGGCGTGAAGGTGACCCTTCGTGGAGACCGGATGTTCGAGTTCATCGACCGGATGTTCAACTTCGCCTCCCCGCGAATCCGCGACTTCCAGGGCTTCAAAGCCGATTCCTTCGATGGCAGGGGAGGATATACAATGGGACTGCAGGAGCAGGCGATCTTCCCGGAGTTGGAGGTCTCGAAGGTGAAGAAGATATTCGGCATGAATGTTACTTTCCACACGAGCGCCAGGCATGACGATGAGGCAAGGGTGCTTCTGGCCGAGCTGGGCCTACCGTTCGCGAAGGGCAAATAGCCATGGCACGTCGGTGCTGGATTGTTAAGTCGCAACAGGAACCGAAGTTCAAGGTACGCAAGCACAATCGGTGCCTGCGCTGCTTCCGATCGCGCGCGGTATACCGGGAATTCATGCTCTGCCGGCTCTGCTTCCGGGACCTCGCACTACGCGGCGAAATCCCGGGCGTGCGCAAAGCCACCTGGTAAGGAGGAGTATTGGATGCTTTCGCTGATTTCCTGACGCGCATACGGAATGGTCTTCGCATTCGCCAGAGAGAGGTGTCCGCACCTTACGCGCGCATGAAGTACGAACTGGCGCGGGTGTTGTTGGAAGAGGGTTTCATCAGCAACTTCCAGGTCGAAGGCGAAGGGCACGGCAAGCGCATCATCGTCAGCTTGAAGTACGATGAGGATGGCGCCTCGGTTATTCGTGGCATCGAGCTAATGTCGCGTCAGAGCCGTCGGCTGCACGTCGGTGTCGACAAGCTGCCTAGCATCATCGGCGGTCTGGGCGTCGCGATACTTACCACTTCCCGCGGAGTGATGACCGACCGTGACGCGCGACGCAAGCGTGTCGGCGGCGAAGCTCTCTGCAAGGTCTGGTAGCAATGGCCAAGTCATACCGTCCGTTGGCAGTGCCGGCCGGTGTCGACGTGAAGGTCCAGCCGGACCAGGTGGTGGTGAAAGGCAAGTTGGGGACGCTGACGATCCCGGTGGTACCCGGCCTTACAGTGAAACTCGCGGACGCGCACATATCGGTGGATTCGGATCCTTCGGTGCCGCGAGTGCACGTCGGCACGCTACGTGCGCATCTCGGCAACGCCTTCGACGGAGTGGTCCAAGGCTACCAGAAGGTGCTTGAGCTGCGTGGCATGGGCTACAAGGCGCAGAAGACGAAGGACGGCATTCAAGTCACATGTGGTTTTTCCCACCCGGTTGATTTCTCACCGCCGCCGGGTGTCACGCTAGATGTTAATCAAGTGCCGGACCCCGATGATCCCAAGCTGCAGATGTTCGAGATAGCCGTCCGCGGCATCGATCGCCACGCAGTAGGACAGCTTGCCGCCATCATCCATCGCACCAAGCCACCGGATGTCTACCGTGGCAAGGGCCTCAGGTACAAGGGGCAGCACGTGCGCAAGAAGCAGGGCAAGCGCGCGGCCGGCACCCAGCAGGCGTAGGTTTCCCGCTTCAACCCGGTTTGCGGTGTTCGTGTGAGCGGCGTGCTTGACCTGTGCCAAATCCGGAATAGTATTCTACCAGAGGGCCCCATCGTCTAGTCTGGCCCAGGACATCTGGTTCTCAGCCAGAAGACTGCGGTTCAAATCCGCATGGGGCTATCAGGCGGCCAGGCGGCCGCCTCTCTCTTTCAGGACTCGTGCGTGTCGTCGAACGGGTTCAGGAGCCACCGCCTGGCGCGCTGTTCCCGAACGGGGTCGACACGACCGCCGGAAGCCGGTGACGTTCGACGACAGAACGAGGCTTCCCGTGTCTCGGCTTGGGCAGGTACTCAACCTTCAGATTGTGCAGGCCCGCGAAAAGGTTCGTCCTGATGCGCGGGTCGTCGGCGTAAAGCCGGTTCAGAAACCGACGAACCGACGACCTCGAGCTTGAGCGGCCGAACGGGCAGCGATTCCGGATCGCTCTGATTCCAACGGCTCTTGCGTAGCGCCGGACCAGGCCTTTGTCGACGTAATACAGCGGCCGGACGATGGCCAGCCTGCCGCTGAACAACGGCTGGACCGGCAGGATTGTGCGGGCTGAGGACGTGAACAGCAGGTTCATGAGAAAAGTCTCATTGACGTCGTCCAGAATATGCGCGAGGGCGAGTCTTGCGCTGCCCTGCTTGTCGCAAAAGGCGAACAGCGCCTTGCGCCTTTCACGGGCGCAGGCATAACAGGAATCATGTCCGCTCTGTTTTGCCGCTCCGTGTACGTCCGTGCGCAGCACCGTGCAGGGGACTCCTATCGCCGCGCATGCACGCGTAACCCGTGCGGTGCTCCACCCGTCGAACCCCGGGTCGACGTGCACGGCCTGCAGTTCCCAGCAATGTCCGTCGCCCTGGTTAATGGCATTGAGCAGGTGGATCATGCAAAGGCTGTCGACCCCGCCGGAGACACCAGCGACAATGCGTTCACCTCTCGCAACCAGGCGGCCCGAACCAACGACTTTGCGGGCCAGCCGCGATACGCGCCTGGTGATCCAGCTCACGAGAAAGGGCAGGCCGAAATCGAGGTGTGTGGGGGCACGCAGTCAGTCTGGGACGTCGGAACCTTCAGGCGTTCCGGCTGATGGCCGACCGGCAAGTCGGGTATTGGAGCAGGTGACTCCAGCCGCCGTCCGCTTTCTCAATCGGGCAGTCGCACCTGCGGGTACTTGGCGAGCTGGTCGTAGAAGAGCTTCTGTATCTGGGCCAGCCGCTCCTCGGTCCTTGCCTCGAAACGCAGGACAAGCACGGCCTGCGTGTTGGACGCGCGGATCAGCCCCCAGCCATCCGGGAATACGACTCGCGCTCCATCGATGTCGATGACCTCATACTTCCCGCGGAAATGGTCGCGTACCTCATCGACGATTCTGAACTTCAGCTCATCCGGGCACTCAGCTCGCAGCTCCGGAGTGGTCGGATATGAGGGCATGTCTGCGGCCAGACTGGAGAGCTTCCTGCCGGTAGAGGAGATAATGCTCAGCAGACGCAGTGAGGCGAACAGGGCGTCGTCGTAACCGTAGTAGTCATCGGCGAAGAACATGTGTCCCGACATCTCGCCGGCCAATAGCGCGCCTTCCTCTTTCATTTTCGCCTTTATCAGGGAATGCCCGGTCTTCCACATCAGCGGCGTGCCACCGATATGCTCAATGTACTCGACCAGCCCCTGCGAGCACTTCACTTCAAACACGATCTTGGCGCCCGGGTGGTTCTTGATGACCTCGGTCGCGCAGATGCCGAGCAGGCGGTCGCCGTAGACCGATTTCCCTCTGTCGTCGATGGCGCCGATGCGGTCGGAGTCGCCGTCGTAGCCGATGCCGCAGTCGAAGTTCTTGGCGAGCACCAGGTCGGTAAGCTGCTTCATGTACTTCGGCACGGTCGGGTCCGGCACGTGGGCGGGAAACGTACCGTCCGGACGCAGGTTGATATACTCGGGCGTGACTTTGGTGCCGGCGAACAGCCGTTCAAGCAGAACCCCGGCGCAGCCGTTGCCCGGGTCGAATGCTACACGCAGCTGGTTACTGATGCATACCTTCGACCGGAGAGTGTCTACGTAGTCAGGAATGACGTCCTTGGCACTCAGGACGCCCCTGCCCTGCCTGAACCTGCCCGATTCCATCAGGCGACGCAGGGATTGGATTTCTTCCCCGTAGATGGTCGTCCGTTCCAGCCCCACCTTGAACCCGTTGTACTGCGGCGGATTGTGACTTGCGGTTACCATCATGCCGGCGCGCGTGTCGAGATGGAACTGCGAGAAATAGAAGACCGGCGTCGGTACCACGCCGATGTCAACGACGTTCAGCCCGGTTGACAGAAGGCCGGCGGTCAGCGCCTTCTGAATGCGCGGGCCGGAAAGGCGAATGTCGCGACCGACCGGACAGAGTGTCGCGGCGTGCTCGAGTGCGTAGGTGCCGAAGGCCTGGCCGAGCCGGTAGACACCATCGTCCTCAAGCTCGGTTTCCGCAATTCCTCGGATGTCGTATTCCCTGAAGATCAACGGATTCATGATCTAATCCTACCAAAGATGCGGCGCCGGGCAAATCGGGCTGAGAAACCGGACGCGCAGAGGTGGACCCTGCTCACGGCTCTGCGGCCTGGTTCTACTTGATGACGTAGCTCAGGAGCAGGTAGTTGATTATGTATGACGTGTCCGGGAGCGGGCCTAACTCGGCCAAACCGACTCCGGGCGCGTAGAAGTAGGTGCTCGCGATGTTGGCTTCGACCTCGACGCAGTGCTCAAACGTCCCGGCGGGCACGTTGAGTGTGAAATCCCGGTCAATGACTCTGAGCGTCTCCCGTGGGTCGTTCGGCGAAGGCCACGTCGAGTCCTTGTCGAACGGTTCCCTGAGCAGCAGCAAATAGCTGCCCGTGTCCTCCGGCGTGCTGTCAATTCGAGTGCTGTACATTCTCAGCTCGCCGTTCCGGTGCACGTACCAGTGCACGGTGTTCGTGTCGCCGGGGTCTGGCGACTTGTAGTACGTCAGCCCCTCCAGGATGAGGCTGTCGGTGAGCTCAATCACCGCCGTATCGCGGGGATTTGTCCTGGCCAGGCACCATTGGTTCCCTACTGCCAAAGGGAAGTAGTTCTCGACCGTGCGGCTCGGACCGGACGGCCCGCAGCCCGCGAGCAGAACCGCCGCCGATGAAACAGTGAGGGCCAGTCTTACGAGCGGCCCACAGGAGTACGGGCGACTCCGGTTATCCATCCTCTCTCCCTTCTTGAGCAACAGCACGTATGGTGTCCATTCTCGAATTCCCACGGACTTGCCGAACGGGGCACGGCGGGATTCTGGAACTTGCGGGTGGGGGTGTCAAAAGGCCGGGCGCAATCGAGGGGCGAGCCCCAGGCATCGCCTCACCCATCAGAATCGCACGGTCAGAAGCCTGGCGTCCACTGTGACTCCCGGGCGCTCGCCTGCCTCGCGTTGTCTCTCAAACCGAGCCGCGAGGCTCGGCGGCAGGAATCTGCCCGGATGGTAGCCGTAACCTCCGGGACTCACCTGCCGGTTGTATCCTACCGTGGCCAGAACCGGCGCTCCGGCGATGAGGAACCAGATACTGGCGTCCCGCCAGCCGGAATAGGCTACCCGCTTGCCGATAATCGCCGCACTGCCCACGACGACCGCCGGCACGAAGGCGAGACCGTACGACCAGGCAGGGCTGCCGTCCCAATGTAAGGCTTGTCCGACCCAGCCCGCGCCGGCAGCGCTACCGGCCGAGTAGGCCGCCGCAGTCACACAGCCCCACGCGATCAATGATGTACTCCAGCCTTCGCCGTAGCTCCAGTCGTCATCCAGTGTTTGCGTGGCGGTCACAATCGAGGGAACCAGGGCGAAGAGCACACCGGTTCCCACCGCGCCGAGTCCCTCTAACGTGTACGCAACCGGCCCGGGTCTGGGTTCGGTGGAGCCGAAAAGGCCCTGGTCCAGTTGCGCCTGGGCCGGAGCTACCAGCATCCCAATGAAGACTACGAACGGAACCGTTTGCATTCGCATTGTCTTCCTCCTCTCAGAACTACACGAGCGACAGCCGCGCGGCCACGACCAGACTTCAGGGCTCGGTGTCGCCACAATCGGAGCTGCTCGTCCTGTCCGTGACAGGATTCTAGAACTCGCGAGGACGGATGTCAACCGATGGAAGGGGCTGGGGGATTAGGGCTAGGGTCCAAGGATGAAGGCAGTCGCTGTCAGCCGTCGGCTGCTAGGTCGTGCCGGACAGGACGCCCGGCTTCCTTCTCCTAACTGCTAACTTCCTCACTGCTCACTCGCTGCCTCTGGCGGCGCGATGTCCCGAAGCTCCTGGATGGGGTGTCGGCCCCAGAATCCCCCGATGGCGGCGATACTCTTCTCCTAGCTCTCCCAGCTTGTGTGTCTCCGGTTCTTCCAGTCTATCAGCATGATGCCGACTCCTGGGCGCTGCGCGAGTACGTTCTTCGCATACTCTGCCAGTACCCGGCCGGCTGCTTCGTAGTCGGCATCATCTTGATACCGGAAGTACCGGGCCGGCCTGTTGCGCCAGTGGCCCGCGCTGGAACATGGGTACGGAATCTCACCGGAATCAGGAAAGCTGAACTCGGTAAGGTTCACGCGGCTTCTGAGAGAATCGAGGAAGTCGTCGTACACCCACGTGTCTTCATCCGTCGTCCCGCAGATGTACGCAAACGAGTTCACCGGGTGACGCCAGTAAAGGTCCGGTGCAGTCTGGGTGAAGTTCCCTTCGATGGGAGACACGCGAAGATAGGAGTCAGTGACCGCCAAAGCGTACCAGTCGCTGTCCCAGCCGTGTGTGATCTGACACAGGTATTGACCGTCGCCTACGTCCAGAGGCCAATCGGAACTCGCCGGGCCCGGCACTTCGTAGAGGACATCCGGGCATTGAATTCCCCAGATGTCGACTGACACATATGGGCCGATTGCCCGAACGTCCGCGGCGATGGTCCGTTGGATGTCCGGGTACACTTTCTCGGTCGACATCGAGAGCTCAATCCTCGGATACCCGCTGTCGTAAGGAGGGGCGTAGTTCTCAACGACATCGAATGCGACCCCGCCCTGCAACGGCTCCAGGCTGACCTTTGAGCAGCCTCCCGCCGAGAACAGCAGCGCGGTCAGCAGGCTGAGTGACAGCACGTTCTTCACAAGAACTCCATTCGGCCAAGGCTCACATGCATATACCTGCCCGTTGGAAGACTCGACCACGACTGGATTGTAGAACTCGCGGGCGGGGGTGTCAACGGAGAAGGTGCTGGGGTGCTCCCTAACCTGAGCGGCGTCTTCCATTTACCCTAAGGAGATTCGACGCTGTTCAGCCAGTAATCCATGATGAGGTCCTTGGTATTTCTTCTCGATGCCCCTGAGAAGTGGCCATACAGGGTGGTAAGACACCACTCCTCTTCCTGTTCGTTGACCTTCACCTTGAGTCTAACGTCATAGGATACCCCGCCCTTGATCTCCTTTATTTTGGCACCATCCAGGAAGGCAATCTCGGGGAGGGTACCTCCACTCCCAACGGCCAAGATGAAGAGGACCTTTCCCAGCTCGGCCATGTTCCCTTCGGTGACCAACAAACCATTGTCGAAGAGCAACCGGTTGAACTCCCCGGGCATCCAATAGCGCTTGTGACCGGCGATAGCAATCATGTACGGATATTCCGCCCCGCAGCTTCTGCTTCGGTCGATCCCTTGGTAGAACCGAACACCCGGGAAGACACGTTCCACTGGGGCAGACGTCACTTCCTTGAACGGGAACAGGTATTTGAGTAGTCCCGTATCGTTGTTCTGCGAGGAAAGGTAGTCGGGCACCATCCCGGGAAACCTCCGAAGGATATCCATTACCTCGCTCGTCGAGGCTGGCCGCACGGTGACCTTGACCTCCTCTGCCGGTTTTTTCAGTGAGTCCTCGGCCGACATCCGTCCCGATGCGCAGGCATCACTCGAACCCATCTTCATATCTATGCTTGGAGTGTCAACGTGTACCCAACCCGGAAGAGAGTCGACCGTAGTGGGCAGGTACACACCGAGCGCTTCCTTTGCGCTTCTCCTGGATACGAACGAGAATTGACTGTGTCAGACGTTGAAGTACCACTCCTCGTCCCGTTCGCCAATCCTCACCCTCAGTATGGCGTTGTGAGGTTCTCCGTTTGTCATCTGCTTTGTCATCGTCGCACCCAGGAATGTGATACCGGGGAACGAGCGCATCTCAGTTCCGAGAGACGAGACGACAAATGCCTCCGCCAGTTCTACTATGCTGTCATCACTTACCTGTAGACCATTGTCGAGAAGCAGCCGGTTGAAGTCCCAGAACAACATGTACCGCTTGTCTCCAGCAAACGCCCAAAGATAGAAATATGGCGGATCCTTGCGGACTTGTTCCTGAAAGAACCGGGCTGCAGGGAAAGTGCGCTTCAGCGGAGCCGCTGTCATTTCGATGAATCCGTCTAGGCGGGCAAGCGAATCCATTTCGTCTCTGTGGGGGGTGAGATAGCTGGCCGCCATCACGGGGAACTTGCTGAGGATGTCCGTCACCTCGCTCGTCGAGAGCTGTCGCATGTTGACTGCCTCTTCCTTCGGCGGCTTGCGGCCCCACGCCGCGGCCAGAGAGAACGCGAGCAACAAGAGCAGGACGCCGATCCTCATCGCGGACATGATGGAACTACGGGTAGAAACGGGGACACAACCTAACTCGGGACCCGTCAAGTCCGGGGCGGGATATTTCACTTGCCCGACTGCGGCTTGTCGCGGGCGACGGCAGGATGGCCTTGGTCTGTCAGTTGGGCCATCATGGCGTCGGCCTCGGCATTGACCTGACGCAGCCATTCACGCAGGCTCTTGCCTTCGCGGACCCGGCGTTCCTCTTCCTCGCGTCGCATGTTGTGCAGCCAGTCGAGCCAATCTTGATTCTCACTCTTCATAGCGCACTACCTCCTCGGGAGTTCTGATGCTGACGGGCGGGTAGCCTTCACGTACGTTCACGGCGTTGAGTTTCCGTCCTGCCCACTCGTTCGCGAGGTGCTTCAGGTTGAGCGTTACCAGTACGTCACATTCGGACACTGTCGCATAGGCGGCGTGAAGCGCATCGGCCTCGAATGCAGCGGGAATCACTCCTTCGGTAACATACAGGGAGGCCAGTCTCTCCGCTTTCTCATCGTCAGTCTCAAGCAGTTGGGCAAGGCGGGCAAGCGACAAAGTCCCCGTTCGGCGCGGCTCGGGGGAGCGATTGAGTTCGCGTAGCGTCAATCTTGATACGACGGCATTCAGGATGCCCAGCTCGAGCTGCCTGAACAATTCCCGCACTCCCTCTCGTCTGAGCGCGTTGCGCGGTTCTTCGCCGTAGTAGAAACCGAAGACCGAGGTCTCGATGTACAGCAGTGGCCGTTGCTTCACGTCCATAGGATACCTCTGGTCAGACGGATGTCAACACGACTGCCCCGTTCCTGACGACGAACTCAGCGGCGTTGTTACCGCAGCGGACACCGGAGAAGACACTCGTCTTGGAGGCGACTTGGGTGGAGGAGCGGCGCGGATGTGGTGGCGAGTGCGCCAGCTGGAACTCTGGCTGAAGCCGTGGCTGGTGCTGTTGCTCCGGCCGTTGCTTGAGCCGTAGCCGGAGTCGTAACTCTGGCCGTTGCACGCGCCGTTGCTGTACCCGTAACCGGAGCCGGACCTTGGGCCGTAGCTGATGCCGTAGCGGTTGCTGTAGCTGTGGCCGTTGCTGAAGCTGTAGCCGGAGTTGTAGCTGGTGTCGTAGCCGTGGTCGTAGCTTGCGCTGTAGCAGTCGCCGTTGCTGGGGTCGTAGCTTGTGCCGTTACGGGAGCCGCAACGGTCGCTGTAGCAGCGTCCGCTA
>Ga0335071_10000526_pt1 | contig 42335 bp, 37 predicted proteins | sample Lox_Sample_15_FD_206724 | JGI IMG/M metagenome (GOLD analysis project Ga0335071, IMG submission 206724) | Soil microbial communities from Loxahatchee National Wildlife Refuge, Florida, United States - Lox_Sample_1.5 | ecosystem: Environmental > Terrestrial > Soil > Wetlands | place: USA... | reverse complement strand
GAGGCTGGAGCTCGAAACAGGGCGGAATGAGGCAGGGCCATGTCCTTGCTCCGCCCGAGCCCTCGGGAGTCCGCTTCCCTCGGGGGGAGGCGGGCAGACGGGAACATCCTGGCGGCCGGCGAGCCACCGCGGAGCACCGCCTCTTCCACCCGTTGCCCCGTTCTGCGAGCGGCCCCATGCACCGTGGGACTCCTCGAGGGACCCGGCGAGAGGGGCCCGCGGGCCTCCCCGGAGCGGTCGCGAGGCGCCCCGCGGGGCCAGGCTGAGCGCCACCGCCGCGGACCCGGACCTCCCCGCCCTCCCGGCGCCGTGCGCCGTGGGTCTCCCGACGCAGTCGAGGGCGACCCCATGGGGCTTGCAACATAGGGCAGGCGCTCACCTATCCCCCTGGCGCCTCCGGGGGTGGAACGGGAGGGGTTTCGAGGAGCGGCCCAGGCCACGCATCAGGCAGCGGCGGCCCGGGCCGGCGATCCGCCTGGAGTCGCACCGAGCCTCGCCCCGCGGTCCACCGGGGAGCCGGTAGGCCCCGAGGGGCTTTCCGTTCCTTGGTGACGCCCCTGGCTAGAAGGGCGATGATGAACCGAATCCGGATCGCGGAGCGGCCTGCCGTCCTCGGCAGGGTCGCGCCTGCTCGGGATGCCACGGGCCCGCCTCAACTCACGGCGCCCCAAGCGCCAGCGGCGGGCCGCCCGGCCCCGGAAGTCCGTCCTTCCCCAGGCCGAGCCGGTCGTCGTGGCCCTCGGCGCCTCGGCCGGGGGACTGCAGGCGCTGGAGCAGTTCTTCGGCCACCTCCCGGGGTCGAGCGGCCTCGCCTTCGTGGTCCTGCAGCACCTCGACCCGACCCGGCCCGGCCTCCTGCCCGAGTTGCTCCAGCGCGCCACCGCGATGAAGGTGGAGGAGGCGACGGACCAGACCCGGGTCGAGCAGGGCCACGTCTACGTCATCCCGCCCAGCAAGGTTCACGTCCCAGGCCACCCGCCTCGTCAAGCTCATCCCCGGCGACGTGGGGCGGCCGGTCACCGACCTCTCCTCCGACCTGTTGCACCCGGACCTGTCGAGCGACGTGGAGGAGGTGCTGCGCACGCTGGTCTTCCGCGAGCGCTCGGTCTGCACCGCCGATGGGCGTTGGTTCACGGTGCGCGTCCTGCCCTACCGCACGCTGGAGAACGTCATCGACGGCGTGGTCATCACCATGGTGGACGTCACCCAGGCGAAGTCGCTCGAGGCCGAGCTGCGGCAAGGCCGGGACCGGCTCGGGGCCCTCCTCGGCCGCCTGGCGCCGGACGTGGCGATCCTCGATGACCGGGGGCGCGTCGTGCCGGCCGAGGTGGCCTTGGAGCGGGTGGAGGCGGCCTCCCCGGAGGACCTCTCGGCCTGGCGGATCGCGGCCCGCGCCGAGGCTCGGGGTGAGCCGCCATGACCGGGAAGCGGGCCGGCAAGGACGCAGGCCGGCTGCGGGAGCGGGCGGAGGCGAGGCTGGGGACCCTCCGCGAGACGGGGGAGTCGCCGCTCGACCTGGAGGGCTCGCTGCGCCTCGTCCAAGAGCTCCGGGTCCACCAGATCGAGCTCGAGCTCCAGAACGAGGAGCTCCGGAGCGCCCGGGACGAGCTCGAGGCGTCGCTGACACGGTACGAGGACCTCTACGACTTCGCGCCCGTCGGCTACCTGACGGTCGACGCGGGCGGAACCATCCTGGAGCTGAACCTGGCGGCGGCGACCCTCCTCGGGCGTGAACGGGCCGCCCTCTCCGGCGCGGACTTCGCGAACTACCTGCCGGCCGCCGAGCGAGACGGCTTCCGCACCTTCCTGGCCGCGGCGCTGGTGAGCGATGTCAAGCTCGCCCACGACCTCATCCTTGGTGGGCTCGCCCCGGGGCCCGTGCCCGTCCACCTCGAGGGGCTCGCCGCCGGGCTCCAGGGGAGGGAGGCTGGGCGCTGCCGGATGGTGCTCGTCGACCTCACGGAGGAGCGTCGCCTGGAGTCGCGGCTTCGCCTGGCCCAGAAGCTCGAGGCGGTGGCGCTCCTTGCCGCCGGCGTGGCCCATGAGATCAACAACCCGCTCGCCTACCTGATCCAGGGAATGCGCGAGCTGCAAGAGGATCTCGCCTCCCCGGCGCTCGACCTGACCAAGGCCACCGGGATCGTCACGGACGGCCTGGACGGGCTGCTGCGAATCCGAGACATCGTTCGCTCGCTCAAGGTGGCCTCGGACCCGGAGACGACCCAGCGCGCCCCGGTGGACGCGAGCGAGGAGCTCGGGTCGGCGCTCCGGCTCGCCGCCGGCCAGCTCCGCGACCGCGCCCGGGTGGTGACCCACCTCGCGCCCCTGCCCTGGGTCTCCGCCCGGCCGCGCGAGCTCGGCCAGGCCTTCCTCAACCTCCTCCTCAACGCAGCCCAGGCTTGCCCCGAGGGCGGCGCCGACCGCCACCAGGTGACGGTGTCGAGCCACACCGACGCCTCGGGCTGGGCCGTGGTCGAGGTGACGGACACGGGGAGCGGAATGGCGCCGGCCGTGCTCGAGCGGCTCTTCGAACCGTTCTTCACCACCAAGCCCCAAGGCGTGGGCACCGGGCTCGGCCTCGCCCAGGTACGCGCCAGCGTCACGGCAGCAGGCGGGCGCGTCGAGGTGGCGAGCGCGCCCGCGGCGGGGAGCACCTTCCGCGTCCTCCTCCCGCCGGCCACGGGCGCGGGTTTCGCCTCGGGGGCCCGGGTCCTGGATGCCTCCCCCGTCGCGGTGCCGGTCGCCGCAAGGAAGCTCCGGGTGCTGGTGGTGGACGACGAGCCCATGGTTGCCCGGTCCGTCGCCCGCGCCCTCGGGACCAGCTGCCTGATCACGGTGAGCGCCTCCGGCGAGGAGGGCCTTTCCCGCCTCGAGCGCGGGGAGGCGTTCGACGCCGTGGTTTGCGACATGACCATGCCGGCCATGAGCGGGCGTGCCTTCCAGGCGATAGTGCAGGCCCGCTGGCCGGAGCTGGGCCGCCGCTTCCTGTTCCTCACCGGGTCCACGCTCCAGGCCGACGGAACGGAGCTGCGCGCCCCCGAGGGTTGCGTGGTGGTGGAGAAGCCGTTCGACGGTGCCGAGCTGCGGGCCCTCGTCGAGCGCCTGGGAAGCGGGCACTGACCCCTCTGCGCCTGCCCCCACCGAGGTCTTTGCGGCGTGGCCGAGGTCCGGGCTCCCGGCTTGCTCTTCTGTCCTCGTCGCGTCTCCCGAGCGCGCTGTTCTCGACGATCAGGTCGCTCGCCGGTCATCGGGCACGCGAAGCGCGGCGAGGTACATGCACCTCGCCGCAGCCGCCCAGGGGAGGGGACTCGTACCCTGGAGGTGCCGGTCGGCGTGGGAGAGGACGGGGAGTGGCGCGAAGGAGTCGAGCTGGGAGCTGGTGAGCGGTGACCTCACGGTGATTCGAGCTCGATACCCAGGCGGAAGCTACCTGGCAGGAGGGACGTACGCGCACAGCGTCATCTTCTTGACGGCCCCGGACGCGCCAGCGACGCCATGCCGCCCGACCACACCTCGCTGTTTCCTGCTTTCAGTGGTGTAGTCGTAGTGGCGCCTTGCCGCGAGGATGCGAGATGCCAAACTGCGAACGACTTGCTGTCTGCCCGATGTTCGCCCTGTTCTCGAAGAAGGCCACGCTGGGCGTCTGGACGAGCTTCTACTGCCAGTCCAATTTCAGCCTTTGCGAGCGGTTGAAGCTGTTTCAGGCTGGCCAGACCGCTCCGCCGAACTTGCTGCCCAACGGCAAGCTACTGAATGTAAGGCAGCACGAGAAGCGGTAGCGGTATCCGGGCCAACCGGAAACGATCGGGTCGAAAGGCCGGTCCTCGAGGTCGAGGTGATGAAGGCCCTCGGACAGATCCTGGCGCAGCTCGAGCGCGGTCTCGTCGTCGGCCTCGTGCTCCCACACCACCGATACCCTCGCGCCTCCCTCGCAAGCCGGTCGAGCCGGTTGAAGAGCCGCCGCAGCGCCTTGGTGGAGGCGCTGCTCACGTAGGAGAGCCGAAAGACAGCCTGGAAGGCGCCCACGGGTCCGCGGTGGAAGTGCGACTCGAGCTCCGCGAACACCGGTCCGAAGAACAGCACCGGGTTCTCCGGGTAACACTCCCCGTTCACGACGAGGACGTTCCGGTTCGGGTCGAGCACGATCTCGGGTGTGACGGTCGTCCGCTCGGCGAGTGTGTTCATGCGGCACTCCTCTGGGCGGCGCCAGCGTCCACGCGCGCGCAAAGTTGAAGGCGGCTCAGTGTGCCTCCCGCGCCCGGCTCGGGCTCGAGTACGTACTCAAGCGGCGAGGTGGCGTGGCGCGCCACGGTGAGCAGGCCGAGGCCCGCACCGCGCGAGCCGGTCTCCAGCTCCCCGTGTGCCGCGTCGTCGAGCTTGTCCCGGTAGGTGGCACGGACGTCCGCGGGCGTCATCGCCCGGAGCGCATCGAGGCGCTCCGCGAGCCGCGGGAGGTGATCCCGGCGATGCCGTGCCGGATCCGCCAGCTCAAGGCGGCGAAGCCCATCGTCTCGTTCTACGAGGAGACCGAGCTTGAGCGCCTCGTCGACGCGGCCTCGAAGACGGATCCACGCACCCACGTCGCCGTGCTCCTGGGCGGGGACGCCGGGCTTCGGTTTGGTGAGATCCTCGCCCTGGAGTGGCCTGACGTGAACCTGCTGGGCGGGCTGCTCAAGGTGCAGCGCGCCATCTCGGATGACGGGACGCCCTGGCGAAGTACCGGCACCTCCGACCGGGTGATCACCGACGAGGAGGGCAGGGGCCTCGACAAGTGGGCGTGGCTGGTCGACGTGGCCGAGCGGCGGGCGGGCCTGCGCCGGGGCGGCCGGGTCCACATCTTGCGGCACACGTTCTGCGTGCGCCTCGCGGCGAGGAACGTGCCGATGCTGACCATCAAGGAACTGGCAGGTCACCAGAGCATCGAGACGACCATGCGCTACATGCACCTCTCGGCAGTCGCGCCCCGGGAGGGTATCCGGGCGCTCGAGCTTGGCCCTACGCGGGCACCAGACGAGTTCGGTAGCAGGGAAGGAAGTGGTGACCGGTAGTTAACGAGTGACCCCACGGAGATTCGAACTCCGGTTCCAGCCTTGAAAGGGCCGTGTCCTGGGCCTCTAGACGATGGGGTCGGCGGCGTCTGATACCCCGGTCCTCCGCGCCTGTAAAGGGGCGGCGCGGGCCGGCGTCCGGCGGGCCCGTGGCCGCTCAAGGCGCGCGGCGGGCAGGGGCGGGCGTTTCGGCTCGGGGCTGGGCGGGCGACAGCGAAGTCCCCCGCAGGACGTCCCACAGCGGCACGGTCACGTTGAAGTTCCAGCGCTGCATGAGGTGGGGTGCGTGGTGGATCTGGTGGTGCCGCCGCAGCCGCTGCAGGAGGGGAAGGCGGGCGATGGGGCTCGACTCGGGTAGGTGGCAGGCGAGATGGAGCCACTCGTAGGCCAGGAAGTACACGGCCGCCGCGGCCACCCAGAGCGCGGCGAGGTTGGGCTCGCCGATCCAGGAGAACACCACCACCAGCGGGATGGAGGCGGCCAGGACGGCGAGGAGCCCGTAGCCGGGGAGGAGCACGAAACGGAGCTCGCGCAGGGACCGGATGGCCATGTCCTCGGCGACGAACACGGCGTGGTGCTCGGGGACGTGGCGTAGGTAGAGCACGTGCAGGAGACGCGTCCGGCGGTGGAGGAGTCCGCGGTGAGCGTGCCACTCGAAAGCGTTGCCCAACACCAGGAAGGCCGGCACCAGCGCCAGCTGCCATAGGCGCAGGTCGTCGATCCGCGAGAGGGCGAAGGCGGCGATGGCCAAGCCGACAACGGTGGGGAAGGCCAGGTGGCCCACCGGCGAGTACCAGCGCGCGATCTTCGCCAGGAGCTCCGCGCGCAAGTCCTCGCGCGACGCGTGAGTCATGTCCGCTCCCCGGGTGGCCTCGCCACGCAAGGTATGGACAGCCCGGGCGGCGCGCAACGATTCCCTGACGCTCCGCGCGGCCCTTAGCCGGTGCCCCGCATCGAGCGTGCATCCATCCGCCATGACGCGCCGCAGCGCAGATCAGGTCGCGGGAGGCGCCTCCTCGAACAGCCAGGTGGTGAGGTATCGCTCTCCGGTGTCGGGCAGGATCACCACCACCAGCTTCCCGGCGTTCTCCGGGCGCCGAGCGACCTCGCGAGCTGCCCACACTGCCCCCCCGCAGGAGATACCGGAGAGGATTCCCTCCTCCCGGGTAAGGCGACGGGCATCCTTCCCGGCGTCCTCGTTGGTCACCTTGATGACCTCGTCAAGCAGCGAGGTGTCGAGCACCTTTGGCACGAAGCCGGGTCCCCACCCCTGGATCTTGTGGGGACCCGGCTTGCCCCCGGAGATGACCGGCGAGTCCGCCGGCTCGGCGGCGACGATGCGGATGGAGGGCTTGCGCGGCTTCAGGACCTGGGCCACGCCGGTGACCGTCCCGCCCGTCCCCGTGCCGGCCACCACGATGTCCACCTTGCCGTCGGTATCCCGCCAGATCTCCTCGGCCGTGGTGCGCCGGTGGATCTCGGGATTGGCCGGGTTGTCGAACTGGCCGAGGACGAGGTACCGCGAGTCCTCGGCGGCCAGGGCATTGGCCCGGGCGATCGCGCCCTTCATCCCCTCCGGGCCGGGCGTGAGGACCAGCTTGGCGCCATAGGCAAGCAAGAGCCGCCGGCGCTCGAGGCTCATGGTCTCCGGCATGGTCAAGGTCAGCGGATACCCCTTGGCCGCGGCGGCGAAGGCGAGGCCGATGCCGGTATTCCCGCTGGTTGGCTCGAGCAGAATGGTGTCCTTGTGGATCTTCCCGTCCCGCTCGGCAGCCTCGATCATGGCCACGCCGATGCGGTCCTTCACCGAGCCCGCCGGGTTCCGGCTCTCCAGCTTGGCGACCACCGTGGCCTGCGCCCCGTCCACGATGCGGTTGAGCCGCACCAGCGGCGTGTTGCCGATGAGCCTCGTCACGTCCTCCGCGATCCGCATTCCGTCGCCTCCCGGGCCGCAGCGAGGGCCCTGTCTGTTATAACGGACGTTTCCAATATGTTCGGTGCCGCCTCCTGTCAAGCGGATACCTTCGCCAGCGGGTGTCGCTGGGGCGCGCGCGCGCCTGGTCCATCTCGCACCACCCAGGCCTTTTTGAGCCGCGCCTGGGGGGCGGACCGAACGTTGATGCCGGAAGGGGCTGCAGGAAATGTAGCCCTTGCTCCAGACGGTTGGGAAGACCACTAGAAGCGGGGCTCGCCGGCCAGCGGGTCGGCTCTTGCGCGCGACGAATGGACCTGACGACGTACCTGATCATCGTGGGGTCGCTGTTCTTCGTGGCCCTTCTGCTCGGCGGCCACACCGCCCGCCGCTGGACGCGCGCGCGGAGGGACGCCGCGGCGCTGGAGGAGAAGCGCCGCCTGGGGCAGCACCTGGCCCGCTCGCTCCACCCGGTCATCGATCCCAACGTCTGCATCGGCAGCCTGTCCTGCCTCAAGGCCTGTCCCGAGGGCGACATTCTCGGCGTGGTGGACGGAGCGGCCAAGCTGGTCCACGCCGACCACTGCATCGGCCACGGGCGCTGCGCCGAGGAGTGCCCGGTGAACGCCATCCGCCTGGTCTTCGGGAGCGCCGAGCGCGGCGTCGATCTGCCCGAGGTCAGCGAGGTGTTCGAGTCGTCCCGCCGCGGCGTCCACCTGGTGGGCGAGCTGGGTGGGATGGGGCTCATCAAGAACGCCATCACCCAGGGGCTCCAGGTGGCCGATCACCTGGCCTCGAAGGTGCCCAAGGGAGGTCCGGGAGTGGTGGTGGTCGGGGCCGGCCCGGCCGGGATCGCCACGTCGTTGGGGCTCAAGGTGCGTGGGATCCCCTTTCACCTGGTCGATCAGGACACCATGGGCGGATCGGTGACCCACTACCCGCGTCGCAAGCTGGCCATGACCGAGACGGTCGACCTGCCGATGTGGGGCAAGTTCGGGCGCAAGACCATCTCCAAGGAGGACCTGCTCGACACCTGGGAGCGCATCCTCGGCAAGGCCGGCATCGAGGTGGAGGAGGGGACCAAGGTCGTCGGCATCGAGGGGAACGACGGAGCCTTCAAGGTCCAGCGGGAGCGGGGCGATGCCATCCCCGCCGCCAAGGTGGTGCTGGCCATCGGGCGGCGAGGCACGCCCCGCCGGCTGGGCGTGCCCGGCGAGCACCTGGCCAAGGTGGTCTACCGGCTCAGCGACCCGGAACAGTACCAGGACCAGCGGGTGCTGGTGGTGGGCGGCGGCGACGCGGCCCTGGAGGCGGCCATCCAGCTGGCGGAGGAGTCGACCGCGGAGGTGGCCCTCTCCTACCGCGGGGCCGAGCTGGCCCGCTGCCGGGAGGCCAACCGCCTGAAGTTCACCGCCCTCAGCGAGGCCGGCAGGATCCACCCCTTCTTGCCGTCGCAGGTGCTGGAGGTTCGGGCCAAGGACGTCCGGCTCCAGTTCGGCGAGCAGCAGGCCGTCCTCCCCAACGACTTCGTCATCGTCAACATCGGTGGCGAGCTGCCGCTGGAGTTCCTCTCCAAGGTGGGCGTGAACCTCCGCCGCTACCGGGGCGAGGCGCCGGGGGAGGTGCGAGAGGGGGGGGACGCCCGCGAGCGGCGTCGTTCGGCCTCCCGGGCGGCGGAGCGGAGGGAGCGGGTCCGGCGCCGCATCTTCCGCACGCTCTACCTCCTGGTCGGTGCCTCGATCCTCGGGTACCTGGGCTGGGTGGGGCGGGATTACTACCTGCTCTCGCGCGCGGCGCGCCGCGCCTCGCCGCTCAACCTCACCCTGCGCTCGGCGGGCATCTGGGGGCACGGCGTCGGCATCGGGGCCACGGCCTTCATGCTCTCCAACTTCCTCTACGCGGCGCGCAAGCGGTGGAAGCGGCTGGGGGCGCTGGGCGGGATCCGCGGCTGGCTGGACTTCCACGTCTTCGTGGGCTTCATGAGCCCGCTGGTGATCGCCTTCCACGCGGCCTTCCAGTCCAACAACCTGCTGGCCAGCTCCACCTACTACTCGCTGTGCATCGTTGTCGGGACCGGGATCATTGGCCGGTTCATCTACGGCACGGTCCCCTCCGACGGGGGGAAGGCCATGGAGCTGGCCGACCTGCAGGCCCGCTTCGAGCGGCTTCGCGAGGAACAGGGCGAGAGCCTGGCGCTGGCGGGGACGGCGGCCAAGGCGCTCCTCGACCGGGCCACCGCGCCCATCCACGCCGGCTCCATGGCGCTGCTCTTCGTCCTCATGCCGCTCGAGGCGCTGGTGCTGCGGCTCCGGCTCATCTGGGTGCGCCGCCACTTCCCCACCCGCTCGGCCTACCTGGAGTTCCGGCGGTCGGTGGTGGCCTTGGCGCGCATCCGCTGGCAGATCAGGTTCTACGCCTCCCTCAAGCGGCTCCTCCGCGGCTGGCGGGCCTTCCATGCCACGCTGGCGGTCTTCCTGGTGCTGGCCATCGCAGCGCACATCGGCGTCTCCCTCTACCTGGGGTACGGGCTCCTCCGCTTCAAATGACCACCCACCGGTTCGTCGTCCTCGCGGCGCTGGCCGCGGTCATCCCCGCGGCGCCGGCGCGAGCCGCCGACATCTTCTCCCCGGGCGAGCTCTCCAGGGCCCACCAGGCGCTGGAGGGGCTCGAGTCCTGCACCAAGTGCCACGTGGCCGGGCAGCAGCTGGCCCCGGCGCGCTGCCTCGAGTGCCACACCGAGCTGCGCGCCCGGGTGGAGCAGAGGAAGGGCTTCCACGGGCGGCTCCCGCCGACGGAGCTGGTGTGCCAGACCTGTCACCACGAGCACCAGGGGCGCGACGAGCCCCTGGTCGACTGGGGGCCGCCCGGGAAGAAGGGCTTCGACCACAACCGCACCGGCTTCGAGCTCAAGGGCAAGCACCGGGGGCTCGATTGCGCCCGCTGCCACGATCCCCGGCGGGTGACCGACCCGGTGGTGCTGGCGGTCCTGCAGAAGCAGCCCGACCGCAAGACCTTCCTCGGGCAGCCGCAGGCCTGCGCGTCCTGCCACTTCGATGAGCACCGGGGCCAGCTGGGCCAGGACTGCCAGAGGTGCCACGCCGAGGACGCGTGGAAGCCGGCGCGCGGCTTCGACCACGCCCGCACCGAGTATCCCCTCACCGGGCGGCACGCGCGGGTCGAGTGCGCCAAGTGCCATCAGGCCCAGGAGCAGGAGGCGGCCGGGGTGCCCTCCACCGTCACCCCGCCGGTGAACCCGGCCCGCTTCCTCAAGTTCAAGGGGGTGGCCTTCCGCGAGTGCACCGACTGCCACAAGGACCCGCACCAGGACCGGTTCGGCCCCAACTGCACCAGGTGCCACAACACCGACGACTGGAAGCGGGTGCTGGGCGCCGCCGGCGAGCGCGCCTTCCACGAGAAGACCCGCTTCCCGCTGCGGGGGGCCCACTCGGTGGTGGCCTGCGCCGCCTGCCACGGCCCGTTCCCGGGCGAGCCGGCGCGCTACCGCGGGCTGGCCTTCGCCCGGTGCGCCGACTGCCACTCCGACGCGCACCTGGGCCAGATGAAGAGCCTGGCCCGCGGCGCGGGCGACGGACGCACCTGCGACCGCTGCCACACCGACGAGAGCTTCCTCCCGGCCCACTTCGAGGTGGAAGACCACGACCAGACCGGGTTCAGGCTGGTGGGCGCGCATCGCACCGTGGCCTGCGTGAGCTGCCACGTGAAGGACCAGAAGCTGGCGACGCGGGTGTCACCGGTGCTGCGCGCCGACCTGGAGAAGCAGAAGCGGCCGTTGCGCGTCAGCCTGGCCCGGTTCGACCCGGCCAACGCCGCCGACTGTCGCTCCTGCCACCGCGATCCGCACGCCGGCCAGTTCGACCGCCGGGTCGCGGCCGAGGGATGCACCGCCTGTCACGGTACGGGCTCCTGGCGCGAGGTGAAGTTCGACCATGGGCGGGACTCGCTCTTCGCCCTCACCGGCAAGCACGCCCAGGCCGCCTGCGGTTCCTGCCACCGGCTCGACGCCGACGGGGTGGTTCGCTACCGGCCTCTGAACTTCGCCTGCGCCAGCTGCCACGCCGACCCGCACGCGGGCCAGTTCGGAACGCGCGGCCAGGGGACGGACTGCTCGCGCTGCCACGACACCCGCGAGTTCAAGGACGTCTCCAAGTTCGTGCACGCTCCCCCCTTCACCACCTTCCTCCTCACCGGCAAGCACCAGAAGCTCGACTGCCAGAGGTGCCACCCGGCCGTACAGGTGGCCGGCACCACGGTCCGCAAGTACAGGCCCCTGGCCACGCGCTGCCAGGGCTGCCACGAGGACTTCCACAAGGGCGCGTTCCGGGGGTTCGTGCCATGAGTCCCGTGCTCGCACTCCTCCCCCTGGCGGCGTCGCTAGCCGCGGCGGCGCCGGAGCCGACCGCGGTCCCCCCGCCGGCCAGGGCCGACCGGCCCGCGGATCTCTCCGTCCGCCCGCCCGGCTTCGTCCACCCGCAGGGCGACACCGACTGCGCCGCCTGCCACACCGCCGACGGCTGGCTGCCGGTGGCCTTCAACCACGACCGGACCGGCTTCCCCCTGGTGGGGCGCCACCGCGAGGTGACCTGCAAGGCCTGCCACAGGACCAGCACCTTCGCCGACGCCATCCCCCGCGCCTGCTCCGCCTGCCACCGCGACCCGCACCTGGGCCGCCTGGGCCAGCGCTGCGGGGACTGCCACGACCCGACCACCTTCGCCTCGCAGACCTTCGGGCCCGAGGCTCACCGCCGGACCAACTTCCCGCTCACCGGCCGGCACGCCCTGCTGGCTTGCGAGGAGTGCCACGGGGACCGCCGCGACCGAGGGTTCAACCGGCCCACCCTGCGCTGCGTGGGTTGCCACGAGGCGGACCTGGCCCGCGCCAGCGGGGCCGCGCTGGACCACGGCGCGGCCGGGTTCTCCACCGAGTGCCGGGTCTGCCACTCGACCTGGCGCTTCTACCCGGCCAGCTTCCCGGCCCACCAGGTCTGCTTCGACATTCGCCGGGGCTCGCACGCCAACATCCGCTGCCTGACCTGCCACACCACCATCCCGGCGGTGGACCTGAGCCAGACGTTCACCTGCAACACCGACACCGCCAACTGCCTCCGCTGCCACGGCAACGTCGCTCCCCGGCACGCCGGGGTGGCCGGCTTCGCCATGGTGAACCGCAAGTGCTACGAGTGCCACCGCTTCGCCCCGGCGCCATGAGGCCGGGGCCGGGAGGACGGTAGAGATGCCCATCGCACCCGCACTCGCCGCCCTGCTCCTGGCCGCGGCCCCGGCGCGCCCGGCCAAGCCGGCGCCGCCCGCCGCCGAGGACACGGGTCCTTCCGAGCGCCCGGAGGCAAGCCCCAGCGCGCGCCCTGCCCACCGCGGTACCGGCTCGGTCGCCTACGTGACCGCCGGCCGCGCCTATCTCGACGCCGGCAGCGAGGACGGCCTGGCCGCAGGCGCGACGGTCGAGCTGCGTCGCAAGGGTGAGCCGGCGGGGCGCTGCACGGTCACGGACATCGCCCCGCACCACGCCGTCTGCACCGGAGCTCGCGCCCGGGTGGGGGACACCTTCGCGCTGGAGGCGCCGCCCCCGCCGCCTCCGCCGCCCCGGCTCCTGCCACCGCCTCCCGGCGAGGACGTCCTGGCCCGCCGCCGGAGCGTGGTGCAGAGCGCGGAGGTGCCGCAGGTGGCCTTCCAGGCGCAGGCCTCCGCCCCGGCCCCTCTGGCCGAGCCTCGTACCCGTGCCATCGACATCTCCCTAGGCAGCCAGACCTGGGAGGCGTCGCCGGGTGGAACCTCGAACCGGGAGTCGGTCGACATCCTGGCCCGCGGCGTGCCGCTGTCCAGCTGGCTGTTCCTCGATCTCGACGCCCGGGCCGAGCACTGGTTCTCCCGGCAGAACCCGCGCTTCCTCCCCAAGGACACCACCCACCTCTACCTCTGGCAGGCAGAGCTCACCGCCATTCCCTCCGATTCGCTCAGCGTCTCGGCCGGCCGCGTGCTTCCCTGGGGAATCCCCGGTGCGACCATCTTCGACGGGGCCATGGCCGGCTGGCGCCGCCGTGCCGGCGACGGCCAGGTGGAGACGGGGATCTTCGCCGGGACCGTGCCGCAGCCCGATTCCCTGGCGCTCACCGCCACCCGCGAGACCGGCGGCGTCTACTGGATCGTCGACCGGCAGGCGGCGGGGACGGTCCTGCGCACCGAGGGGCGGCTGGCCGCGGTGCGCACGCCCGAGCTGGGCACCCGCGGCGAGGCCACCCTGACCGGCCGCCTCTTCGAGCGCGCGGCCGACCTCTCCCTGGAGGCGAGCCTGGGGGCCGGAGGCAAGACTCACGCGCCGGGCTTCTTGGATGCGGCCCGCTTCGACGCCACGGTCCGTCCCGCGCCGGCGGTGTCGCTGGGCGGCAGCCTTCGCTACGCCGGGCTCGACTGGCCCCAGCCCTTCGACCCGGCAGCCTTCCCCGGCCGCTCCCGCGAAGGGGACGCCTTCGCCTCCTGGGAGCCGCGATCGTGGCTGCGGCTGGGGGGCACCGCCGGGCTCGCCGAGGACATCACCTCGCGGGCCACCCGACGCTGGTTCGGGCCGGAGGTCGGGCTCCCGGCGCTGCCCTTCGCCCATTCGGCGATCACCGCGGGCTACCTCGAGGAAAGCGGCTGGATCGCTGGCCGGAGCGCATATGGTCAGTTCACCGCGGCTCCCTGGAAGCCGCTGTCGTTGCTGGCCCGCCTGGCCTGGTCGCACGAGCAGACCAGCGGCGCCTTCGGTGACGAGGCCTCCCTCACCCTGGGATCGCGCGCGGAGCTGAACCAGTTCCTGGCACTCCGCCTGACGCTCTCCGGGAGCACCGGCCTGACCACCGGAAACGGCGGGCGAAGCGTGCCCACCGGGCTCTCCGCCTTCGCCACGCTGCAGGCCGGTTACTAGGCGGCGGGTCGGCGGCGACCCATGAACACGGGTTCGGCGGGGCCCGCCGCCGCACTGACCCGAGGTCCCGGGATACGCGCCTCCGGAGGTTGCTCTAGCATCGGGAGGGTGCAAGGCCGGATCGTCGACTGGCCACTCCGGGTGAAGCTCGTCGCGGTCTCCGCGGCGCTGGTGGCCGGACTTGCGGCGGCGCTGCTCTTCGGGCTGCCCCGGGCCCTCGATGCCCAGTCGCGTGGCTGGCTGGAGAGCCGCTCGCTGGCGATGGCCCGGCTCCTGGGGCACGCGCTGGAAGCGGCGGTCGACTTCGAGGACGCACGCGCGGCCGGCGCGGCGCTCGACGCCCTGCAGGACGCCCGGGGCACCGCCTACGCCGTGCTCCTCCGCGCCGATGGCAGCCCGCTCTCGGCCCACCGGTCGCCGGACGAGCCCACGCCGCTGGCGGTGGGAGGGGGTGAGGCGGCCACGTTTGCGGGCGGCCTGCTCCATGTCCGGGTCCCCATCGTCACCCGTTCCGGGCGGGTGGCCACGCTGCTCATGGGGTTCTCGCTGGACGAGCTGGGGGAACGGCGCCGGGAGGCGCGCCGCACGGTGCTCCTCAGCGCCGCGGTGTTCCTCCTGGTCGGCCTGATCTCCTCCTTCGTGGTGGCCCAGCTCGTGGCCCGGCCGCTGGCGCGCATCACCGAGGTAGCCCGGCGAGTGGCAGCCGGCCAGGAGCAGCCGGCGCTCCGGCTCCCCCTGGGCCGGGCCGACGAGGTCGGCGTCCTGGCCACGGCCTTCCACCAGATGCTGGACCGGCTCTCGGCCCAGCAGGAGCAGCTGGTGATGGCCGACCGGCGGGTGAGCATCGGCCGCCTGGCCGCCGGGGTGGCGCACGAGATCAACAACCCGCTCAGCTTCCTGGCCGGGAACCTGGACTACGTGGCCGCCGAGCTCCCGAACCTCGCGGCCCTGATCTCCCAGGGCCATCCGGAGGCGACCGGCGCTCTGCTCCAGCGCTTCGGCGAGGCGGTCGACGACACGCGCGAGGGGGCTCGCCGCGTGGCCAGCATCGTCAAGGGCCTGAGGACCTTCGCCCGCGACGACCAGGACCGGCGCGAGCGGGTCCGGCTTGACGCGCCGCTGGAGGCGGCCATCGAGATGGCCATGCACGAGATCAAGCACCGGGCCCGGCTGGTGCGCCGCTTCGAGTGCCTGCCCCACGTCATGGGCAGCGAGGTCCGGCTGTCCCAGGTCTTCCTGAACCTGCTCGTGAACGCGGCCCACGCCATCCCCGAGGGAGCGCCGGCCAGGAACGAGATCCGGGTGAGCTTGCGGCTCGGCTCGCCAAGCCGGGCGCTGGTCGAGGTGGCGGACACCGGGTCCGGCATCCCCGAGGCGGAGCGGGGCCGGATCTTCGACCCCTTCTTCACCACCAAGCCGGTGGGCGAGGGGAGCGGCCTGGGCCTCTCCATCTCCCGCAACATCGTGGAGAAGCTGGGTGGCGAGATCGGCTTCGACACCGAGGTGGGCCGGGGCTCGACCTTCCGGGTCTCCCTGCCGCTGGCGCAGGCGGAGGAAGCCGCGCTCCCCGAGGCGGCCCCGGACCGCCCCCCCCCGCCGCTCCCGGCCGGCTATCGGCTGCTGGTGGTGGACGACGAGCCCATGGTGGGCGCCGCGGTGAAGCGGGCCCTAGACGGTGACCTGCAGGTGGTGGTGGCGGGGAGCGGTCGGGAGGCGCTGGAGCATATCCTGGCAGGGGAACGGTTCGATCGGGTCCTCTGCGACGTGATGATGCCGGGGATGAGCGGGGAGGAACTGCTGGCGGAGGTCTCGCGCCGGGCCCCGCAGCTCCGCGACGCCTTCGTCTTCATGACCGGCGGGGCCTTCACCGAGGTGGCCCGCGGCTTCGTCGAGGCCTACGGTGGGCCGCTCCTGGAGAAGCCGCTCGACGTGGCGACCTTGAGAAGGGTGCTGCGTGAGGGGTTGACGTAGCGCGCATGCCTCGCTCTGTACCCTCCCGGCAAGGGCAGCGATACGCGGCCCAGGGGACCGTGCCTTGCGCGGCGGCGACAAGGTGAGGATCTCCGCGGTCGACATCCAGTCACTCCTCGGGATCTCGGTGGGGGAAGCCACCCGCTCCGCCGACGACATCCTGCGCCGGTCGACAGGGGAGTGGCCCTGGACATGGTTGTGCTCGTCAACCGATCCTCGGTGCGGCAGGAGACGCCGATCTGGACGCGGCCCTTCCGTTGGTGGCCAAGGTGCTTCGCGGGGAGCGTGAGCTGGCGAGCGGGAGGAGCGACCGTGAAGCGGTTGCCCGGGCGTGTCGCTGGGCTTGGCTACATGCTCCCGAGCTCGTGCGCGACCAGCCCCAGCATGAAGAGGACCGGAAGGGCCATCGCCAGCATCCAGTTCACACGCCGGGACTGCTTGAGCGTCCCCCGCGCGTCGCCGATCGCCTGGACGGCGACGGCCAGGTGGTCGACGGGGTGCTGCTCGGCCCGGAGCGCGGCGACCAGCTCGGCCGCGGCCTGGGGGCCGTCGATCGCGGCAAGGCGCTCCTCGAAGCTGCGACTCGAGCTGTCCTGGGACATGTCTCACTATATCCCGGAGGCACGCCACAACAGCAGCTACGAGAATGGCCGGCGGGCGCCACAGCGGGAGCGAGGGCCTGGGGGAGCTGAGGGTCACCGGCGTGACCCTCAGCGCGGTCAGCCGCGATGCCGCTCAGGTCAGGTTACTTGCACCGTGGGGGTGGGACCGTTGGTGGAACGGGCGGTCGAGGATGGCGGCGGTGAGGATCTCGTTGCCGAAGACGCAGGCCCCACCGCGTGACCACCTGGTTGCTGATGACGCGCATCCTACCATCTCGTGGCGGCGTGCCACGAGTTGAGGCCTGGCTTCTTGATCTGCGCCTCGAGCATCGGCACTTCCGCGCCCGGGCTTGCCACAGCCCTGACCTCCTTGTCCATCTCCGCTCCATCCTCATGGGGGAGCGGGGGGGCAGCCTGGGTGTCGCGACGGGTCCTGCCCCGCCGCTCCACAGAAGGAGGCAGGTAGGATGCCCAAGGGCGCTCAACGTCAGTCTGGTCACGGCATTTCCATCCGAGGCCTCCCCCAGCCTGTCCGAGCCCGTGAGGGCCGATGGCGACCTCGGACATGATTCGCCGAACCGACGTGTAACCTCCACGACGAATGGGTGTCCAGCGAGTTGACCACGGGTTCGTGGGGGGCTTCATGACCACAAGGAGGACCGTTCTTTCCGGGTTCGCCGCGGGAGCCTTGCTTCTCGCCGCCTGCTTCCCGCCCAATCAGGTCGTCTCGCGCAAGGACTCCTTCGCCCAGATCGATCCCGGTCAACGAGACGCCGTGTTCGCCCGGGCACTCCAGGTCCTACTGAGTCGCGGCTGGATAATGGCCGCCGTCGATCGCGAGGCGGGTCTTCTGGCCACCCAACCGAGAGAGACCTACGTACAGGAATGGGCGGACTACCAGCGAGACACGCTGCAGGTCTCGATCAGCACCGATGGACAGGTCGCGGTATCCCTGGTGCGCCAGTTGCGGCCTGCCATGAAGGACGCCCAGTTTGGCCCCGACCCGTCTAGGGCTGCGGCCACGGCCGCGGCCGAGCAAGATGCGATCCTGTCCGAGATCACTTCCGCCGTGGACGTCTCGGTCCTCAACCAATGCCGGGACCTGGCGACTGAGTACGCGAGTGCGCTCAGGTATGCCAGGACGTGTGGCAGGATCGGAGAGTACGTCTGCAGCGAGTCCCGCCCGACGATCGACGAAGGCTCGCAAGTGCTCAACAAGGCCAAGACAAGCGTGGTCCCTTCGCGTACGACCGACCTAGATCGCATCCTCTCTGAGTACCGCCAGGCCGGCTGTGCCTTCGCGGACAAGGGAACGCAGCCTGCTACCCCCGAATACCTGTGTCTTGGCGCGAGCGGGTCGGCGTTATGTCAGTGAACGACACCGGCCAACTGAGTGATCGACGTTTTCCGAGCGTGCAGCATCGCCGGGTTGTTGGGCTGACTGTTCCCGCACCTCGGCGAGCAGCTCGGTTCCTCATCGGGCCAGGAGCAGCTCCGGCTACTTGTTCGCCGCGATCTTCTGCCGCTTCGCCAAGAACGCTCGCGCCCTCGACATCCTTGCACATGGGGCATCGGCCGTGGTTGAGCGCCGCCACGTGCTTCAGCGCTCTTCTCGAGCGCGCCGGCCGCCTTCCTCGCGAGATTGACGCGAGCCCGGGCCAGCTCTTCTTGGAACAGGTCGACCTCGGCCAGGGCGCGCCTTGCCCAGAGTCGAGTTGGCTACCGACAACGTAGAGCTTCTGGCGTATGGCGTCGAGGGCGGCGGCATCGAGGGCGGAGGCGCAGCCCTGGGCCTGACCCGAACCTGGGCCGGCCGCTCCCACAACAGGTCGGCCCCTGTCGCCATCAGGGGAAGCGGCATGTGGCCAGGCGAGGCGGGGGTGTGGTTCGTGAACCCGCCTCCGTGAGCCGCCCCTGAGAACCCCCAGGCGCATGGGCTTGGGCCCAGGACGAGGCGCAGCGGGGAGGGCGGGACCCTCCTCGGGAGGCCCCAGGCCTTGCGGGGCTCTCGTGGGACGCCTACTTGGTCCCGCCGTGGTCACCCTGACCGACGGGACCGCTGGGAGAGCAGGGCGAGGCCTTTGGGGCGCCCGGGACTCGGACCCGGAACCAACGGCTTAAAAGGCCGCTGCTCTGCCAATTGAGCTAGCGCCCCAGCCTCATATCCATACCACGGATCCCGTGGATCCCCGGCCCCCGGCGCAGCCCGGGAGCCTCCCTCCCTCGAGCCGCGCCCGCCGGAGCCTCTCGACCACGAAGAGGCTGCGCTTGAGGTGTTCCCAGACCAGCCCGGGCGATGGTCCTCGGTCATCGAGGGGAGGGTGCCCGAGCGTGGCAGCCCCATGCCCACTGCCACGGCGGTGGCCAGGACGCCGAGCGCACCGACGCGGCCCCGGGGGCCGGACCACGTGCTCCGTCCACGCGCCCGAGAAGGCGAGCGGCACCTGGAGCGCCGGCGGCCCGACCATGGCCAGCAGACCGAGCGACACCTTCAGTGCAATCAGCGGAGATGTGTCGTCCCTCCCCCGGAAGCTCCGAGGTTCTTGCGGTGGTCGGACGGCCATGAGGCGCGGCGCCGGCCCCTCCGCGGGCCTGCAAGAGCCATTCGACTTCAGGTGACACGCCGTCGCGCGACGGCCGGGGAGGGGAGGGCCGTGAGCCCGGTGGCATCCTCGGAGGCGATCGCGAGAAGGGGAGGGCCGCCGACGGCGGCCTCAGCCCGCCTGTCCGAGCCGGGCCCGGAGCGCCGGCACCGACGCGTCGCCCACGAAGTGCAGGGCGTGCATGCCGATCGCCTCCGCGCCGGCGACGTTCACGGCCCGGTCGTCCACGAACAGCGAGTCCTCCGCCTCGACGCCCAGTCTCTCCAGCGCGATCCGGAAGATGGCCGGGTCGGGCTTCAAGCAGCCGACCTCGCAGGACACGACCACCGCGTCGAAGGTGCGGTCGAGGCGGCGCTGGGCGCGCACCCGGTCGAGGATCTCGGTGACCCCGTTGGAGAGGACGGCGAGCTTGCCCCCGCGCGCCCGGAAGTCGGCGGCGATCTTCCAGACCTCCTCCCGGTAGACCGTCCACGACCGGATGTCGAGCTCGAGCAGCTCGCCGGTCGCCGCCTCACGGGCCGCTCCACCCAGAGAGCTCCGGCATTCGTCCAGCACCTGTCCCCAGAAGCGTCGGTGGCTGCCGTGGAAGTCGTAGGCAGGCCGGTGCGCCCAGTACGCCGCCGTGAACGCCGCCAGCGGCGCCGCGGCCACCTCGGCCATACGCCGGACCAGATCGGGCGGCTGGGGGAGGACCAGCACCTCGCCCAGGTCGAGGAGGAGCGCGCGGAAGGGGGCCATCCCCTCCCTCTACAACGAGCGGCGCGCGCCTGGCGAGCCCTCGCCGGAGGCGGAAGGATGGCCCGTTCGAAGTCCGCCCCTTCCCGGGTAACATGGATGCATGGCGGGCGGTCCGGTCCTCGAGTTCGAGACCCCCGAGCGCGTGGCGGTGGCGCTCGAGCTGGCGGGCGTGGGAGCGCGGGCCTACGCGTGGCTTCTCGACGCGCTGTTCATCTTCCTGGCCTGGGTGACCGCGCTGCTCCTCTACTCCATCTCCGGCGACCTGGTGCGGGAAGTTCAAGCCCTCTCCATCGCCGGCCAGGTCCTGGCAGCGCTCTCCGTCCTCCTGGCCGGTTGGGGGTGGGACGTGGCCTGGGAGGCGCTCTGGGGGGGGCGGACGCCCGGGAAACGGCTGGCCAGCATCCGCGTGGTGCGCTCCGACGGCGGACCGGTGGGCCTGACCGAGGCGCTGGTCCGGAACGCGCTCCGGGCGGTGGAGCTGCCGCTGGCCTACGCGCCTGCCATCCTGGCGGTGGCGCTCTCCGCCCGCCGGCAGCGGCTGGGCGACCTGGTGGCCGGGACGCTGGTGGTGCGCCAGGCCCGCTTCGACCTCTCCCGCTACGACCTGCCCGCCACGGCGCTGGCGCGGTTTCCCCAGCTGCGGGGGCGCGCCGCCGCCGCCCTGTCGGCGGAGGGCTTCGAGCGGCTGGCCGACTTCCTGCGCCGCCGCCCTGCGCTCGAGCCGGGCGCCCGGGCGAGGGTGGCCGTGCGGCTGGCCGCGGCCCTGGCGGCACGAGCCAGCGTGGCGCCGCCCGCGGCCGGCGAGGCCGAGGGCTTCCTCGAGGCGCTGGCTGCCGCCCACGCGGAGGGGCGGTGAGCGGGCCGGCCGCCGGGCGGTCGGTGGCGGCCTTCGTGCGTGCGCGCCGGCCGGCCTGGGAGCGGCTGGGGGCGCTCACGGCGCGAGCGGGCGGCTCGCGCCTTCCGCTCGCCGAGGTGGAGGAGCTCGACCGGCTCTATCGTCGCGCCGCCGCCGACTTGGCGCACGCGCGGCGCCGCTTCCCCGGATCCGACGCCGAGGGCTACCTGGCCGAGCTGATCGCCTCCGCCTACCGCGTGCTCTACCGCCCGCGGCCGCGCGGCGCCGCCCTGCTTCACCTCCTGCGCGCCTCCATCCCGGCGGCGTGCCGGCGCCACCCGGGCGCGCTCGGGCTGGCGACCGCACTGCTCGTCACGGGGGCGGCCGGGGGCGCGCTGGCGGTGGCGCTCGACCCCGGGGCGGCGGAGCTGCTCGTTCCCCTGCCGGTGAGGGAAGCGGTGGCGGAGCACCGGATGTGGACCGGCCACCTCCTCTCGGCCGCGCCGGGCGTGTCGGGGGCGGCCCTCCTCCACAACAACGTCACCGTGGCCGTGCTGTCCTTCGGCCTGGGGCTCACCGCCGGGCTGGGCACCGCCCTCCTGCTCGTCCTCAACGGCGCGCTGCTGGGCGCGGTTCTGGCCCATGCAGCGATCCACGGGATGGGCGGCGCCGTGCTGGCCTTCGTGGCCGGCCACGGGCCGCTCGAGCTCTCCGCGCTCCTGATCGCGGCCCAGGCCGGCTTCGTCCTGGCCGCGGCACTGGTCGACCCCGGGGAGTGGCCGCGCCGCACTGCGCTCCAGGTGGCGGGACGGGAGTCGGCGATGCTCCTGGCGGTGGTGGTCCCGGCGCTGGTGCTGGCCGCGCTGCTGGAGGCCGGGGTCTCGCCCTCGGGTACCTTCTCGCCGCAGGCGCGGGCGGCGCTGGGCCTCGGCCTCGCCGCCACGCTCTGGGCCTGGCTGCTGGGACCTCGCCCATCGGGCGGGTAGCGCGAGCGCTACCGGCTCCGGCGGGATCGGGGCAGCGGGCGCAGCTCCACCACGTCGCGGGGGTCGACCAGCGGCACGGGAATGCGGGCGTGGGCCGGCTGCGCCCGCGAGGCGGCGGACGCCGCACCCACCAGGCGCCGCTCCTCGGCGTCGAGGCGCGCGAACCAGCGCGCCGCCGACGACTTGATGCCTGCCCACTCGACCGCCTCGGGCGTGGCCTCGGGGATGCCGCCCGAGGCTGGAGGCCGGGCCTCGACGTAGCGCGCCCCGGCGCCGCGACGGAAGACCTCTGCGTAGGGAGAGGAGTGGGTGCGGGCGCAGAAGGGGCACTGGTAATACCGGACCAGGCTGCCGGGGGCCGACCAGCTGGTCATCACCACGCCACAGTGCGTGCACTCGACGTCGACGGCTTCCATCCAGGCCGTGATATCGCCCGGTTGCGAGGTGGTCAAGAAACCGACGACGGCGCCTCGGGCGGGGCGGCGTAAGCTCGGGGCTCGATGCGTCGCCTGCAGACGACCCGTCCTGGACCGCCCAGCCACCCTTCCCGGGGCGTGGGCGGGTGGTGGGTGCTTTCCTTCCTCCTCGCGGTCCTGCCCGCCGCCGCAGCCCCGGGCGACGCCCAGAGCGAGCGGGCGGTGCGGGCGCTCGAGACGAGCTCCTCGCTCAAGGTCCGCTCCCAGGCCGCGCTGGTGCTCGGCCAGCTCCAGGCGGTCGAGGCCGCCCCCGTTCTCCGCCGGGCGGCGCTCTCCGATCCCGCCGCCGCGGTCCGGATCGCGGCCGTGGCCGCCCTGGCCCGGCTGGGCGCGGCCCGGGCGACGGAGACGCTGCAGGAGGTGGAGCGGACCGACCCCGACGCCGGGGTCAGGTCCTCGGCGACCGGAGCGCTCGCCGAGCTGCGCGCACCTGCGGTGCCCTCCGGTACGGGCGGGAGCGGCCTGGCGGTGTCCATCGAGGAGGTCGCCGGCGCCGGCGGCGGCCCGGCCGAGCGGCTCGCCCTGCGGGACGCCCTGGGCAGGCGGCTGGAGGAGGCGGGCTTCCTGGTGCAACGGGAGGGCGGTCTCCGGCTCAAGCCCTCCATCGTGAAGCTCGATGTGGAGCAGGCCGGGGCCAGGACCGAGGTGGCCATCCGGGCCGAGCTGGTGGCGGTCGAGGGGGGCGGGAGGATGGCGGCCATGCTGGAGGGCTCGGCGCGGCTCGCCGCCACCGGCGTGCGGACCGAGCGCGACCTCGGGGTGGTGTCGGTGCGCGCCGCGGACGCGGTGGCCAAGGTCCTGGTCGACGACCTCGCAGCCCGGCTCGCGGAGAGGTAGAAGGGGGAATGGCCACGGCCCAGAACCCCGCCGCCGACGAGGAACTGTCGGCGGCGCCCACCGTGCGGTACCGCCGGCGCGTGCGCAACTACCTGCTCGACACCGGGCTCCAGCTCCGGCTGGCGAGCTACCTGGCGGCGACGGCCATGGTGCTGGCCGCGGGGATGGGCTGGCTCCTGTGGCGGGCCTGGCGCGAGGCCAGCCAGGTGCTGGAGCTGTCCGACCCCAGCGTCGGCGCCGCGCTGGCGCAGGCCCTGGCCCGGGAGGACCGCCTCCGCATCCTGGCGGTGGCGGCCGCGCTGGTGGTGGTGCTCGCCTGCCTGCTCCTGGCGGCGGTGGTGGTGACGCACCGGATCGCCGGCCCCGCCTACGCCATCCGCCAGACCTGCCGGCGGGTCGCGGAGGGCGACCTCCGGGAGCCCCGGCCGCTTCGGTCGGGCGACCTCCTGCAGGAGCTGGGCGATGAGGTGGGCGCCATGGTCGCCTCGCTCCGCGAGCGCGAGGCTCGCGAGCGCGGCCAGGTCGCGGCCGCCGCCCGCGTGCTCCTCGATCCGTTCGCCGCGGCCCCGACCCGACAGGAGCTGGCGCGCCAGCTCGAGCAGCTGGCCGCGGACAAGGAGCGCCGCCTGTCGCCGTGAAGCTCAGCGCCCTGGTCATCGCCCTCCTCCTCCCGGCGTGCCTGGGCGGGCGCGCCAGCCGTCCCGCGCCGGAGCCCCAGCCCGAGGCGGTCGCGCCGGCACCTCCCGTGGCCGGGGAGCCAGCCCCGTCGCCGGCCGGGCCGGGGCCCGACACCGAGGCCCCTGCGACGCCACCCGCCGCCGAGCCGCCGCCGCTCCCGGTCCCCGAGCCCCCGCCGCCGGCCGCGGACCTGTCCGACCCGCTCGACTTGCTCTGGGGCCACCGGCTGACCTTCGCGCCCGGCGGCGAGCCGCTGGTCACCATCGGGCTCATGGAAGGGCAGCGGGAGATCGCCTTCCGCCCCCTGGCGCCGGCCCAGGTCGCGCTCCGGGGCGGGGGCATCGTGGAGGTGCCAGCCGGCGTCCGGCTGGCGGTGCGGGCACGCCAGCCCTCCCCGGCGCGCTACGCCTGGGCCGCGCTGCTGCGCGAGGCGCCGGTGGCCGGGCACGAGGGCGTGGCCGGCGATCGCCGCACGATCGAGGCGGCGGGGATCGCCACCCGCCTCCGCATCGTCGGGCCGGTGTACGGAATCGCCGGCCGGGTGGTGGACAACCGCCGGGAGCAGCTGGTGGTCGAGGGCGACGGCAGCGAGGCGGGAGCGCGCGCGGCGGTGGAGGCGCTCCGGCGCCGAGGCATTCGCGCCCAGCTCACCCAGGACATCGCCGAGCCGCCCCGGGGGACCCTGGTCCTCACCGGTCCCGGCGGCGCACCGCTGGGCGAGGCCGACGCGGCCCTGACCCTCACCGTGGAAGGTGGTGCCGGGTTCGTGGTCGAGGCGGTGGAGCACGAGCTCTCGGGCGCAGGGAAGGAGCGAGAGGATCGGACCTACACGGGGCGGCTCTTCGTCGCCCTGGACAGCCGGGGAGCGCTGGCGGCGGTGCACGCCGTCTCGCTGGAGGAGCTCCTGCGGGGGATCGTGCCCAGCGAGATGCCGGCCAGCTCGCCCATGGAGGCGCTCAAGGCCCAGGCGGTCACCGCCCGCTCCAACGTGCTGTCCCAGCTGGGCGTGCGCCACCCCGGCGATCCCTTCATGCTCTGCGCCGAGGTCCACTGCCAGGCGTACCGGGGCGACGGGGCCCGGACGCCGCGCACCGACGAGGCGGTCCGCGCCACGCGGGGCGAGGCCATCTTCGGGCTGCGCGACCGGCGGCTGGTCGACGCGGTCTACTCCGCCATGTGCGGCGGCTACGGCGAGGACAACGACGCGGTCTGGAACGAGGCGCCCTCGGCGAGCCTGCGAGGCCACCCGGACCTGCCTCCGGCGGAGGCGGCGCGCTGGGCAGGCGGGCTCTCGCAGGACAAGACGCTCCGCGCCTTCCTGGCGGCGCCGTCGCACGCCTTCTGCCGGCTGCCGAGCGCCCGCCGGGACCGGTTCCGCTGGGAGCGACGGCTCGACCCGGCGCGGCTACGGGAGATCGGGGCGGCGCTGGGGATCGGCGAGGTCAAGGAGATCCGGGTGCTCTCCCGCGGTGTGTCGGGGCGGGCGCGCTCGGTCCGGGTCGAGGGGGAGCGCGGCGCGGCGGAGATCGGGCCGGAGCTGCGCATCCGCAGGGTGCTGGGCGATCTCCCCTCGGCCATGTTCGTGGTGGACCGCGACGGAGAGGCGCTGGTGCTGCACGGGGGCGGATGGGGTCACGGGGTGGGCCTGTGCCAGTGGGGGGCGGTGGGCCGTGCCACGACCGGGCAGGATTACCGGGAGATCCTCCGCGCCTACTTCGCCGGCGCGGAGGTGGCGAGGATCTACTGAGGACCGTCGCCCCGGGCCGGCCCGGAGGGCGGCAGGTCGGAGAGGTGGAGGGTGTGGGTCCGCCTCCGCCGTCGCAGCGCCAGGAGGGCCACCGCGGCGGCGGCGAAGCCGAGCACGCCCATGAGCGTCTCCACCAGCGCCACCCGCGACAGCAGGAGCGCCGAGGACCCCTCGGCGGCGCGGGCGGCAGCCCGGGCTTCCCAGGCCCGCCACAGGAGGTAGCCCCCGCCCACGGCGAGGAGCGCAGCCCGGAGCAGGACGCGGGGGCGGGAAAGGCGCACGGGGTCAGCGAGGCAGGGCCGCGAAGGGCCAGACGTAGTGCCTGCAGAAGACGCGAGGCCTCACCCGGGGCGCAAGCGCCTGTTCGGGTACTCACCTGACGTCGCGGGGCGGGCCGGCCAGCCAGCGCCCCACCTCCGGCGGGCGCCCCAGCGGGGCGAAGCGCTCGATCGCCTCCGGGTGCGAAAGCGCCGCCCGCAGGAAGTCGCGGTTCAGCCGGGCGATGGCCTCCAGCGGGACGCTGGCCGGGCAGGCTGCGGCGCACTCTCCCATGGCCGTGCAGTGGCCGAAGCCCTCGGCGGCGGCCTGGGCGGCCACGGCCAGTGCACGGCGTGGGCGCTCCGGCTGTCCCTGCGGGAGCTGGCCGAGGTGCGACACCTTGGCGCCGACGAACAGGGCGGCAGAGGCGTTGGGGCAGGCGGCCACGCAGGCGCCGCAGCCGATGCAGGCGGCCGCCTCCATGGCCCGGTCGGCGTCGGGCTTGGGCACCAGGATGGCGTTGGCCTCCGGGGCGCTGCCGGTGCGGACCGAGACGTAGCCGCCCGCGGCCACCACGCGGTCGAGGGCGCTGCGGTCCACCACCAGGTCGCGCAGCACCGGGAAGGCGGCGGCGCGGAAGGGCTCGAGCCGGAGCAACTGGCCATCTTGGAAGTGCCGCATGTGTGTCTGGCAGATGGTGGCGTTGCGGAGCGGGCCGTGGGCCTCGCCGTTGACCAGGAAGCCGCAGGTGCCGCAGATGCCTTCCCGGCAGTCGGAGTCGAAGGCCACCGGCGCTTCGCCCCGGGCCACCAGCGAGAGGTTGAGCACGTCGAGCACCTCCAGGAACGACATGTGCTCGGAGACGTCAGCCACCTGGTAGCGGACGAAGGCGCCCAGGGCCCCGGGACCGGGCTGCCGCCAGACGTCGAGGGCGAGGCGCAAGGCGACCTCCTCACTTGTAGCTGCGCTGCTGCAGCGGGACGTGCTCGAACACCAGGGGCTCCTCGTGCCGCACCTCCGGCTGGCCGGGCCCACGCCACTCCCATGCCGCGACGTGGGCGAAGCGGTCGTCGTGGCGGAGAGCCTCGCCGTCGGCGGTCTGGTGCTCGACCCGGAAGTGGCAGCCGCAGGACTCCTCGCGCTCCAGCGCGTCGCGGCAGACCAGCTCGGCCAGCTCCAGGAAGTCGGCCACCCGGCCGGCTCGCTCCAGCTCCTGGTTCAGCTCCTCGCCGCTGCCGGTCACCTTGAGGTCGTGCCAGAAGGCGTCGCGGAGCGGAGGGATTGCGGCCAGCACCCGGACCAGGCTCTCCCCGGAGCGGGCCATGCCGCAGTCGTCCCAGAGCAGGGTCCCGAGCGCCCGGTGGAACTGGTCGGCGGGCCGGGTGCCGCCGATCGCCAGCAGGCGGCTCAGGCGCCCCCGCACCTCGGCCTCGGCGTCCCGGAAGGCGGGGTGGTCGACGCCGACCCTGGGCAGGCCACCGCGGGCCAGGTAGTCACCGACCGTGCACGGGGCGACGAAGTAGCCGTCGGCCAGCCCCTGCATCAGGGCGCTCGCCCCCAGCCGGTTGGCCCCGTGGTCGGAGAAGTTGGCCTCCCCCAGGACGAACAGGCCGGGGAGGTTGCTCATCAGGTCGTAGTCCACCCACAGTCCGCCCATGGTGTAGTGGACGGCGGGGTAGATGCGCATGGGCACGCGGTGGGGGTCGTCGCCGGTGATGCGCTGGTACATCTCGAAGAGGTTGCCGTAGCGATCGTCCAGGACCACTCGCCCCAGCTGCGCGAAGGCATCGCGGAAGTCGAGGTACACGCCCAGCCCGCCCGGCCCCACGCCCCGCCCCTGGTCGCAGACCGCCTTGGCGGCGCGCGAGGCGATGTCGCGCGGGGCCAGGTTGCCGTAGCTGGGGTACATCCGCTCCAGGTAGTAGTCGCGCTCGTCGTCGGGGATCCGATCGGGCGGTCGGGCGTCGCCCGCCTGGCGCGGGACCCACACCCGCCCGTCGTTGCGGAGCGACTCGCTCATCAGCGTGAGCTTGGACTGGTGCTCGCCGGAGCGCGGGATGCACGTCGGGTGGATCTGGGTGAAGCAGGGATTGGCGAAGAGCGCTCCCCGGCGATGGGCCCGCCAGACGGCGGTGGCGTTGCAGCCGCGCGCGTTGGTGGAGAGGTAGAAGGCATTGCCGTAGCCGCCGGTGCACAGCAGTACCGCGTCTCCGGCGTGGGAGGAGACCGCGCCGTTGACCAGGTCGCGGACCACCACCCCCCGGGCCCGGCCATCGACCACCACCAGGTCCAGCATCTCGGTGCGGGGGTGGCTCAGGACCTGGCCAGAGGCGATCTGCCGCGACAGCGCCTGGTAGGCGCCGAGGAGGAGCTGCTGGCCGGTCTGGCCCCGGGCGTAGAAGGTCCGGGAGACCAGCGCCCCGCCGAAGGAGCGGTTGGCCAGGCCGCCGCCGTACTCGCGGGCGAAGGGGACGCCCTGGGCCACGCACTGGTCGATGATGCCGGACGACAGCTCCGCCAGCCGGTAGACGTTGGCCTCCCGCGAGCGGAAGTCACCGCCCTTGACGGTGTCGCGGAAGAGGCGCTCCACCGAGTCGCCGTCGTTGGGGTAGTTCTTGGCGGCGTTGATCCCGCCCTGGGCGGCGATGGAGTGGGCCCGGCGCGGGCTGTCCTGGTAGCAGAAGGTCTCCACCCGGTAGCCGAGCTCGGCCAGCGAGGCCGCGGCCGAGGCCCCGGCCAGCCCGGTCCCCACCACCAGCAGCGTGTGACGCCGCTTGTTGGCCGGGTTCACCAGCGCGGCCTCGGAGCGCCGCCTCGACCACTTCTGGGCGATGGGCCCAGCGGGGACGCGCGCGTCCAGGGTCAACGGAGAATCCCCAGGAGCACCGCCACCGGGATGGAGGCGAAGCCCAGCGAGAGCGCCACCGCCACCGCGGCCGCGCCGCGGCGCGCCGCCGGGGTGAATCGGCGCCCGCCCATCCCCAGCGACTGGAAGGCCGAGTAGACGCCGTGCCAGAGGTGGAGGCCGAGCGCGGCCAGGGCCACCAGGTAGGCCAGGACGCCGGAGGCCCGGCCGAAGCTCACCAGCAGGTTGTGGAACACCTGGCCTTCCCGGAAGCCGGGGTGGATCACGCCCACGGTGAGGTCGAGCAGGTGGTAGACGACGAAGGCGAGGATGAGGACCCCGCTCCAGATCATGGTGCGGGCGGAGAAGGAGGACTCCTCGGGGCGGAGGGCCACGGCGTAGGCCACCGGCCGGGCGCGGCGGGCGCGCAGCCACAGCTGCACCCCCAGCCCGAGGTGGATCCCGAGCGCGGCGAGCAGCACCAGCCGGACCAGGCCGAGGAGGAGCTCCGAGGCGTGCAGCAGCCGGGCGTAGGCGTCGAGCCGCTCCTGGCCGACGAAGACCTGGAGGTTCCCGAGCAGGTGGAACAGGACGTAGAGGAACAGCACCGCTCCGGTGAGCGCCATGAGCGCCTTCTTGCCCACCGCGCTCCGAAAGAGCAGGCCCAGGCGCGAGGCGCGCCTGGGGACGGGCGCTTCGAGGCCGTCGGTCGCCGTCGCCATGCCCCGGGGCCTAACCGACGGGCGGCGGGTCCGCGAGGCCGTGGATGGGACGCGTCGGCGGCGCGGGGTCGGGCGAGCGCCTGCCCGGCGGCTCGCCCTTCAGAGGCGGGCCCGCCGCAGCCGCAGGGCGTTGGCGATGACCGTCACCGAGCTGAAGCTCATGGCGGCGCTGGCCAGCATGGGCGAGAAGAGGAAGCCCAGGACCGGATAGAGCACGCCGGCGGCCAGCGGGATCCCGGCGGCGTTGTAGCCGAAGGCCCACCACAGGTTCTGGCGGACGTTGCGGAGCGTGGCCCGGGAGAGGCGACGCGCCCGCACCAGGGCCTCGAGCTCGCCCGAGACCAGGGTCAGCCCGGCCGCCTCGATGGCCACGTCGGCGCCGGTGCCCATGGCGATGCCCACGTCGGCGGCGGCCAGGGCGGGTGCGTCGTTGATGCCGTCGCCGGCGAAGGCCACGCCCCGGGAGGCGCTCTCCCGGAAGCGACCCACCGCGGCCGCCTTCCCGGCCGGCGGGACCTCGGCCTCGACGGCGTCGACGCCCAGTTCGGCGGCCACGGCGCGGGCCGTGGCGGCGCGGTCCCCGGTGATCAGGGCGATCCGCCGGAAGCCCTCGGCGTGGAGGGCGCGGATGGCGGCGGCCGCGCCGGGCTTCAGCGGGTCGCGCGCCGCGATCAACCCCGCCGCCGCGCCGTCCACCGCGAGCAGCATCACCGTCTCGCCCCTCACCGACAGCTCCTCGAGCCGGGGCCGCAGCACCTCGAGGTCTATCCCCATCCCCTGGAGCAGGGCCACGTTCCCCAGGATCACCCGGCGCCCGTCCACGGTGGCGGAGACGCCCTGACCCGGCACGGCCTGGAAGGCGCTCCCCTCGACGAGCGCCACCCCGCGGGCCCGCGCCCCGGCCACCACCGCCGCGGCCAGCGGGTGCTCGGAGCCGCGCTCGGCTGCGGCCGCCAGGCGCAGGACCTCGGCCTCGGAGCAGGGGGCCACCGCCTCGACCGCGGAGAGAGTGGGCTTCCCCAGGGTGACGGTGCCGGTCTTGTCGAGGAGGAGCGTGTCCGCCGTCCCCAGGCGCTCCAGCGCCTCGGCGCTGCGCACCAGCACCCCGGCGCGGGCGCCGCGGCCGGTACCCACCATGATGGCCATGGGCGTGGCCAGCCCCAGGGCGCAGGGGCAGGCCACGATCAGCACCGACACGGCGGCGATGAGCGCGTGGGCGAGCCGGGGCTCGGGCCCGATCGCCGCCCAGGCAGCGAAGGCCACGGCCGCCACCGCCACCACCGCGGGCACGAACCAGGCCGAGACGGCGTCGGCCAGGCGCTGGATGGGGGCCCGGCTCCGCTGCGCGTCCATCACCATCCGCACGATCTGGGCGAGCAGCGTGTCCTTCCCCACCCGCTCCGCCCGGATCACGAGCGAGCCGTTGCCGTTCAGGGTGGCGCCGGTGACCGGGTCGCCCGGCCCCTTCTCCACCGGGATGGCCTCGCCGGTGACCATGGACTCGTCCACTGCCGAGCCGCCGGACAGGACCCGGCCGTCCACCGGGATCTTCTCGCCGGGCCGGACCCGCAGCCGGTCGCCGACCCTGACCGCGTCCACCTCCACGTCGCGCTCGTCGCCTTCGGGGTCGAGGCGCCGGGCGGTCCGGGGGGCGAGCCGGAGCAGCGCTCGCACGGCCCCGGACACGCGGGCCCGGGCCCGCAGCTCCAGCACCTGCCCGAGCAGCACCAGCTCCACGATCACCGCCGCCGACTCGAAGTAGAAGGGGGGTGCGCCGTGGTCCAGGACGGATGGGGGGAAGGCGCTCGCCGGGAGGAGCGTCGCCGCCGCGCTCCAGAGGTAGGCGGTGGCCGTCCCCAGGCCGACGAGGGTGAACATGTTCAGCTTCCAGGTGCGGATCGACCGCCCAGCGCGCTCGAGGAAGGGCCAGCCGCCCCACAGCACCACCGGGCTGGCGAGCGCCCACTGCAAAGCGGCGAACGTCTTCACGCCCAGGGCGTGCCGCACCCACATCCCGGAGAGCATGTCGCCCATGGCCAGGAGCAGCACCGCCGCGGCCGGCGAGAGGCCCGCCCAGAAGCGGCGGCGCATGGCCAGGAGCTCGGGGCTGGGCGGCTCCTCCGCCGAGGGCATCCCGCCCACCATCAGCGGCTCCAGGGCCATCCCGCAGATGGGGCAGGGGACCGGGTCCTTCTCCCGCACCTCCGGGTCCATGGGGCAGACCCACACCACCTCCGCGCCCTGGGGCGGCGTCGCCGCCCCGGGCGTCGCCCCCGGGCCCCGGAGCAGCACGGTGGCGGGGTCGGCGATGAACCTGGCCAGGCACTTGGGGTTGCAGAAGCAGTAGCGCGCGCCGGCGTGCTCGACCTGGCCGCCCTTGGGCGCCCGGGGGTTCACCTCCATGCCGCACACCGGGTCGATGGCGATGTAGGCCATCGGGTCGGAGAGGAAACGGGTGCGGCAGGCCTCGCTGCAGAAGTGGTAGCGGTACCGCCCTCGCTCCACCGTCCCGCCCCGCGGGCTGGCCGGGTCGACCTCCATCCCGCAGACCGGGTCGCGGGTGGGGGGGGCCGGGGCCAGGGCAGGAGGGGCGGGGGGGGCGTCCATGGGATCCGGATCCTAGCGCGAGCCGGGTGGGCGCGCGGGCCCACCGGCAGGCATGGGAGCCGTGCGCCGGCGGTGGGGTTCGGGTCAGGCGGGCGGGGCCGCCCCCCGCTCCGGCAGGAACCGGGCCACCAAGCGCAGCACGTCGTCGAGCTCGAAGGGCTTGGCCAGCCACCCCTCCGCCTCGATCTCGGCGGCGCGGAGCTGGGCGTTCTCCGCCGCGGTCACCACCACGATCGGGCAGGCTCGACCGTACCGACTCCGGAACTCGCGGGCGAACTCCCAGCCGTTCATGACCGGCATGCGCATGTCGAGGAGGACGAGCCCGGGCATCCCCTCGGTCACCCGCTCCAGCGCGCGCCGCCCGTCGCCGGCGGTGCGGACCTCGTAGCCCGCGTCCGTCAGGACCATCTCCATGAGGCCCACCAGGTCGAGGTCGTCCTCGACCACCAGCACGCTGCGGCTCATGCCCCGGCCCCCTGCGCGGCGGGAAGGCTGAAGCGGAAGGTGGAACCCCGGCCCGGGGTGCTCTCGAACCAGATCCTCCCGCCGTGGCGCGAGACGATCTCCCGGCTGGTGTCCAGGGAGAGGCCCAGCCCGCCGTAGTCGTCGGCGGTGCCGGCGTGGGCGCGGTAGTAGCGCTCGAAGATGCGGGCCTGCCGGTCCTCGGGGATGCCCAGGCCCTGGTCGGCGACCGAGACCACCACCTCGCCGCCGCCCAGCTCCACGCTGGTCACCACCGGGCCCCCCCGGGGCGAGAAGCGGACGGCGTTGTCCAGCAGGCTGCGGAGGACCCGGGCGACGCGCTCGCGGTCGCCCTGGACCAGCGCCGGGGCGGGCGCGCGCAGCTGGAGATCGTGCCGCGTGGCGGCCCGGCGGACGCCCTCCACCACCTCCGCCGCCAGCCCGGCCAGGTCGAAGCGCTCGGTGGGCCCGGCGCCGGGGTCGAGGCGCAGGCGGGAGGCGTCGAGCAGGTGCTGCACCAGCCGCGTCATGCGATCCACCTGCCGCTCCACCACCGCCAGCGCCGGCGCCTCGGCCGGCGCCCGCCGCTGCACCAGCTGGGCGTAGGCCTTGACCACCGCCAGGGGGGTCTTGAGCTCATGGGCGGCCGTAGCCAGGAACTCGTCGCGCATGGACTCGAGGCGGTGGGCGGCCGAGACGTCGCGGAAGACGATGACCACCAGGCCCCGCGCGCCCTGGCCCACCACCGGCGCCGCGGCGACGCTCAGCACCACCTCCTGTCCGTCCCCCCGGCGCACGGCCAGCTCCTGGGTGACCCGCTCGCCGCGCAGCGCCCGGGCGATGGGAAGCTCGGAGGCGGGGAGCGGGCTCCCCTCGGTCGTGCGCGGCTGGAAGCGGGCAACGAACAGCTCCAGATCCCCGAGCAGCTCGTCCTTGCCCCCCGCGCCCAGGAGCTCCACCGCCGCACGGTTGGCCTCCACCACCTCGCCGCCGTCGACCACCAGCACCCCGTCGAGCATGGACTCGACCGCGGCCCGCACCTCGGTGCCCAGGCCAAGCAGTCCCCGCCGGGCGCGGCGGACCAGCTCGAGGAGCAGCGCCGCGCTGAGCAGGACGAAGGCCACCCCCTGCGCCGTCCACAGCTCGTCGCGCAGCGCGGCGTCGCGCACCAGGGACAGGGCGCGACCGGCGACGACGAACCAGCACAACCCCACCGCCGCGTAAGCGATCACCGCTCGCGGCGGGGTCCAGGGGAGACCACGCCCCCAGCGCGATCGCACGGCGGCGGGCGGAGAGATCCCCTGCGCCGATCCGGAGTCCGCGGCGGCGGCGCCGGTGCGCTCCACGCCACAGTCTCTATCCCCACCCGGTGACCTTGTCGAGTGCCGAGTTCACGCAAAGAGAAGGGCGAGCGGGCCCGCTCCGCTCTCCCAAAGGGGTACGGCGGGCCCCTCCGGTGCGCTGGCGCCCGCGCGCGGCGGGGGGGTTCCCGCCCGGGGATCCAGGCGGCGGGGCCGTGCTATAAGTCCCCGACTTGTCAGAAGAGGTGCTCATCGTCGCCGGCGAGGCGAGCGCCGATCTCCACGCCGCGCGGGCGCTCTGCGAGCTGCGCCGGATCCGTCCGGGCGTGCGCGCCTTCGGCGTGGGCGGCGCCCGGCTCTGCGAGGCGGGGCTCGAGCCGGTGGCCCGGGCCGAGGACATCTCGGTGATGGGGCTCGCCGAGGTGCTGCCGCGCCTCCCGCGCATCCTGGGCATCCTCCGGGCGCTGGGCCGCGCCGCCGCCGAGCGCAGGCCCAAGGCGGCCCTGCTGGTCGACCTCCCCGACTTCAACCTGCGCCTGGCCGCGCGGCTCAAGCGGCTGGGGATTCCGGTGGTCTACTACGTGTCGCCCATGATCTGGGCCTGGCGCCAGGGCCGGGCCCGCAAGATCGCCCGCCTGGTCGACCGGATGCTCTGCATCCTCCCCTTCGAGGAGCGGTTCTACGAGGGGACCGGCGTGTCGGCCCGCTTCGTGGGCCACCCCTTCGCCGAGAAGCCGCCGCCGGAGCCGGCCCAGGCCTACCGCCAGCAGCTGGGGCTGGCGCTTCACCGCACCACCGTGGCCATCCTGCCGGGGAGCCGGGCCGCGGAGCTCCGCCGGCTGCTGCCTCCCATGCTCGAGGCGGCCGAGCGGATCCGCCGGGTCCACCCCGACGCGCAGTTCGTGGTCCCGGTGGCGCCCACCCTGCGGCGCGAGGCGCTCTCGCCCTATCTCGCCGCCCACGCCACCTTGGAGGTGAAGCTCGTCGACGGGCGGGCCGACGAGGCGGTGGGGGCGAGCGACGCGGCCCTGGTGAAGAGCGGCACCTCCACGCTGGAGACGGCGCTCATGCTCCGCCCCATGGTGGTGGTCTACAAGCTCTCCTGGCTCTCGTACCTGGTCGGCCGCCTGCTGGTGCGCATCGCCCACTTCGCGCTGGTGAACATCCTGGCCGGCCGGGGCCTGGTCCCGGAGCTGCTGCAGCGGCAGGCCAGCCCGGCGCGCATGGCCGACGAGGTGAACCGCCTGCTCTCCGACCCGGGCGCGCGCGAGGCGCAGCTGGCGGGGTTGCGCGAGGTGCGGGCCTCGCTGGGGGAGCCGGGCGCGCCGCTGCGGGTGGCGGAGGAGATCGCGGGGGTGATGGGATGACCACCGAGCGCGCGGGCCTCGTCTGCCTGCCGACCTACGACGAGCGGGAGAACCTGGAGCCCATCTGCCAGGGCATCCTCGGGGCGGCGCCGGAGCTGGACGTCCTGGTCATCGACGACAGCTCGCCCGACGGGACCGGGGAGCTGGCCGACCGCCTGGCCGGGAGGGAGCCGCGGGTGAAGGTGCTGCACCGGCCGGCCAAGCAAGGGCTGGGCCGAGCCTACCTGGCCGGCTTCGCCTGGGCGCTGGCGCGCGACTACCCCCTGGTGCTGGAGATGGACGCCGACTTCTCCCACGACCCGCGGTACCTGCCGGCCATGCTGGCGGCAGCACGCCAGGCCGACCTCGTGCTCGGCTCGCGCTACGTCCCCGGCGGTGGCACCGAGAACTGGGGGCTGGGTCGCCGGGTCCTCTCCCGGGGCGGCAGCCTCTACGCCCGCACCGTGCTGGGGCTCTCGGTCCGCGACCTGACCGGCGGCTTCAAGTGCTTCCGGCGCGAGGTGCTCGAGGCCATCGACCTCCCCAGCGTCACCAGCGTCGGCTACGCCTTCCAGATCGAGCTCACCTACCGCGCCGTCCGGCGGGGGTTCCGGGTGGCCGAGGTGCCCATCGTCTTCGTCGACCGCCGGGTGGGGCACTCCAAGATGTCGCGGCGGATCGTGCTCGAGGCGCTCTGGCGGGTGTGGGGCCTGCGGGAGTCGGGGGGCGCGCGCGGGACGGGGCGCTCGGCCCCGGCGCCGCCGCAGCGGTGATCCCCGGGCGCGGGATTCGGATCCGGACGCCTTCACGGAGACGAGCCCGAGTCTGCTATGTTGCACGGCCATGTCCGCGGCCGGCGAGATCCTGAGCCTCTCGTTCGTGTCGCTCTCGGCCATGTTCTTCGTGGTCGACCCGCTCTCGGCGGTGCCGTTCTTCCTGGCCATGACCCGGGACGACGACGTGGCCAGGCGCCGCGAGACGGCGCTGCGGGCCTCGGTGACCGCCGGCTCCGTCCTGGCGGTGTTCGCGCTGGGCGGGGAGCTGGTCTTCCGGGTGCTGGGAATCAGCCTGGGGGCCTTCAAGGTGGCCGGCGGCGTGGTGCTCTTGCTGCTCGCCCTGGACATGATCCGCACCCAACCCTCGCGCACCCGGATCACCGAGGGGGAGGTGGCGGCCGGCGCGGACAAGGACGACATCGCCATCGTCCCCTTGGCCATGCCGCTGCTGGCGGGGCCGGGCTCGATCGCCACCGCCATCGTGCTCATGGCGCGCACCCGGGGCGCCCCCTGGTGGCACAAGGTCCCGGTCCTGGGGGCCATCGCGGTGACGGCGGCGGCCAGCTACCTCATCCTGGCCGGCGCGGCCCGGACCGAGCGCGTTCTGGGGCGGTCGGGGCTGGCCATCCTCGAGCGCGCGGCCGGGCTCCTGCTGGTGGCGGTGGCCGTCCAGTTCATGCTCGACGGCCTGGGCGAGGCGATGCCGGCCATCCTGAGGTTCCGCTAGGTGGGCGCCCGCGCTCGGTCGGTCGAGGACGCGCTCGATCCGGAGGCCCCGGCGCCCCCGCCGCCGGGCCGGGGGCACGGCCGCGAAAAGAAGGCATGGCGCGTCCGGGGGATCCCGTTGCATGCTAGGCGGGCACCTCCGGTGCCCAGGATGCTCACAAGTGGCCCCGCGCTCGCCGCGCGGGCAGTGGGAGACACGACAACATGGCGAACGCACGGGTGACCCGCACCTTCTCCATCGTCGGCGCCGACGGCGCCGGCAAGACGGCCCTGGTCGAGGCGCTCCTCAGGCTGGCCGACGCCAAGCGCGCCAGCCCCGACGGGTCGACGGCCCGGCTCGACTCCGAGCCGGAGGAGAAGAAGCGCAACTTCACCCTCTCCTTGCACCCGCAGACCTTCGAGGAGGGCGGGCGCTCCTTCCACGTGCTCGACTGCCCGGGCTTCGCCGCCTTCCTCACCGAGATCGAGTGGGCCCTGCAGGTGACCGACGGCGCCTTCCTGGCCGTCTCCGCGGTCGACGGCGCGCACAACCGGGCCGAGCGGACCTACGACGTGGTGGCGGAGTCGGGCAAGCCAGCCCTGGCGGTGATGGCCCGGCTGGACCACGAGCAGGCCGATTTCGGCAAGGCTCTGGCCGACGTCGAGGCCTCCCTCAAGGTGAAGGCCATCCCCCTGCAGCTGCCCATCGGCATCGGGCCGGGCCTCACCGGAATCGTGGACCTGGTCTCCCGCAAGGCCCACCTCCGGGACCCCAAGGTCTTCGGCAAGTGGATCGAGGAGGAGGTCCCGGCCGACCTCAAGGACGAGGTGGAGCGGCTCCGCACCGCGCTGATCGAGGCCGCCGCCGAGTGCGATGACGAGCTGCTGGGGAGGTACCTGGAGGGGGGGGCCCTCAGCGACGAGGAGATCGTCCGCGGCGTGGCGGCCGCCGCCCGGGGGCAGAAGTTCCTCCCCGTGGCCTGCGCCTGCGCCAAGAGCGGCATGGGGGTGCGAGAGCTGCTCGACCTGGCGGTGGCGCTCCTGCCGGCGCCCGGCCCGGTCGCGGCCAAGGACCTGCACGGCACCGAACTGACGCGGGCCCCCGACGCCGGCGCGCCCTTCACCGGCCAGGTGTTCAAGACCACCATCGATCACTTCGCCGGCCGCATCGACTACGTGCGCATCTTCTCCGGCACCCTCCGCAAGGAGGCCACGCTCGTGAACCCCCGCACCCGCACCGAGGAGCGGGTGGCCCATTTCTTCCGGACCGATGGCGCCCAGACGGTGGAGATCGACGAGGCCGGTCCGGGCGAGTTCGTGGTGCTCATGAAGCTCAAGGACGCGCGCACCGGCGACACCCTGGCCGACAGCGCCTCCCCGGTGGTCCTGCCCGAGTTCCGCCAGCACACCCGCCCGGTCTCCTACGCCGTCCACGCCAAGGGCGGCGACGACAAGGCCTCGGCCGCCCTCCACAAGCTCATCGAGGAGGACCCCTCGCTGGAGCTGGCCCGCTCCCCCGAGACCGGCGAGATCCTGCTCCAAGGCATGGGCCAGGCGCACATCGAGGTGACGGTCGAGCGCGTGAAGCGCAAGCACGGCGTGGAGATCACGCTGGTCCCCCCCTCGCCGGCCTACCTCGAGACCATCACCGCCAGCTCCAAGGCGCAGGGCAAGTTCAAGCGCCAGACCGGTGGGCACGGCCAGTACGGCGACTGCCACATCGAGCTCTACCCCAGGGGGCGCGGCGAGGGCTTCGAGTTCGAGGACGCCATCGTGGGCGGCACCATCCCGCGCCAGTTCATCCCCTCGGTGGAGAAGGGCATCCGCGGCTCCATCGGCTCCGGTCCGCTGGCCGGCTACCCGGTGGTGGACTTCCGGGCCAAGCTGGTGTTCGGCAGCTACCACGACGTCGACAGCTCCGACATGGCCTTCCAGGTGGCCGGCTCCATGGCCTTCAAGAAGGCGGTCATGGAGGCCCGCCCCATCCTGCTCGAGCCGGTGATGAAGCTCGAGGTGCGGGTACCCGAGGAGTACGTGGGGGCGGTGATGGGCGACCTGAACAGCCGCCGCGCCAAGGTGCAGGGCATGGAGCCGCTGCCGCGCGGCGTGCTGGTCCGCGCGCTGTGTCCCCACGCCGAGGCCATGACCTACGACGCCGAGCTCCGCTCGCTCACCCAGGGCGTGGGCTACTTCACCATGGAGCCCTCGCACTACGACCCGGTGCCGCCGCACATCGCCCAGAAGATCATCGAGAAGCGTCGCGCAGAGGGGAAGGTGAAGGGGGTCGAGGAGTAAGGCGGGGAGGGTCGCGCCGGGCGGGGGATCGGCCTAGAATCGACCACCTTGCGCACGTACCTCCGCCTGCTCGGCTTCGCGGCCCGCTACCGCTGGCGCATCCTCGCGGCCGTCGGCTGCATGGTGGTCCTGGCGCTGGGCCAGGCCGCCTACGCCTACCTGCTGGGCCCGGCCCTGCAGTTCCTCATCACCGGCGACCCGAAGACCATGGGGGCGGTGGCGGCGCCGGGCCTGGCGCCCGCCTCCTGGGGCGCGGGGGCGCGCCTGGCCGCGCTCGACCGGACCCAGATCCTGGCCGCCCTGCCCATCGTGATCGTGGGCGTGACGGTGGTGAAGGGCGTCGCCTACTTCGGCCAGGCCTACCTCATGGCCATGGCCGGGCAGCGGACCATCGCCGACGTCCGGCGGGCCCTCTTCGACCATCTGCTCGGCCTGGCGCCCGCCTTCTACACCCAGCGCGCCTCGGGCGACCTCCTCCAGCGGCTCTCCGCCGACGTGGCGGCGGTCGAGTCGGCGGTGACCACGGCGGTGGTCTCCTACCTGCGCGACGGGCTGCAGGTGGTGGTGATGCTGGCCACCTGCTTCGTCATCGACTGGCGCATGTCGCTGGTGGCCTTCGGCGCCATCCCGGTCACCCTCTTCCCCATCGTGCGGCTGGCGGCCCGGCTCAAGAAGGTGACCCGCCACGCGCAGCAGACCGGCGGCGAGCTCCTCTCGGTGGTGCAGGAGGCGGTGGCCGGCATCCGCGTGGTGCAGGCCTACGGCATGGAGGCCTGGGAGTCGCGCCGCTACCGGGAGGCCAACCAGCGGCTCATTCGCATCCAGCGACGGGGCATCGTGGCCAGGGGCTTCTCCTCGCCGCTCATGGAGGTGATGGCGGCGGTGGGGCTGGCCGCGGTCATCTGGTGGGTCGGGGGCCTGATCGTGGCGCGCCAGATCGAGCCGGGGAAGTTCCTGCAGTTCGTGGCGGCGGTGCTGCTGCTCTACACCCCGGTGAAGCAGCTGGGGCGGCAGGGCCAGGCGGCGATGCAGGGGGCCGCCGCCGGCGAGCGGATCTTCGAGGTGCTGGACACGCCCAGCAGCGTCCCCGACTCCGGGCGGATCACGCTGGCCCCCTTCCGCGAGGCCATCCGCTACGAAGGCGTGTCCTTCCGCTATGAGGCCGAGAAGGGCCCGGTGCTCCGCGACCTCTACCTGGAGATCCCCCGCGGGCAGGTGGTGGCGCTGGTGGGCGTGTCGGGGGGCGGGAAGACCACGGTGGCGAACCTCCTGCCGCGCTTCTGGGACGTGGACGCCGGGCGGATCACCATCGACGGCGTCGACGTCCGCGACGTGACCCTGGCCAGCCTGCGGAGCCAGATCGCGCTGGTCACCCAGGAGACCCTGCTCTTCGACGACACCGTCCGGAACAACATCGCCTACGGGCGGCCCGATATCCCGCAGGCCGAGGTGGAGCGGGCGGCCCGCCTGGCCCAGGCCCACGCCTTCATCCAGGCCTTCCCGGAGGGCTACGAGACCCGGGTCGGCGAGCGGGGCGCCCGGCTCTCGGGTGGGCAGCGGCAGCGCATCGCCATCGCCCGCGCCTTCCTCAAGGACGCGCCCATCCTGGTCCTGGACGAGGCCACCAGCGCCCTCGACGCCGAGAGCGAGCGGGAGGTGCAGCGCGCCCTGGACCTGCTCATCGGGCGGCGGGACGAGGGGGCCTCGGGCGGGGAGGGGGGCGCCTGGCGGCGGACCACGCTGGTCATCGCCCACCGGCTCTCCACCATCCGCGACGCCGACCGGATCCTGGTGATCTCGGGCGGGCGGGTGGTCGAGGCTGGACGGCACGAGGAGCTGATGGCGCGCGGGGGCGAGTACGCCCGGGTCTACCGCGTCTTCGAGGGGGCCGACCGCGAGGAGCCGCGGCTCGGCCACGGGTGAGCGACTGGCGCCCGGGTTCGCCAGCGCGGCCGGCATCGGCTAAACAAGCGGGGTCCCGTGCACCTGGTCTACGCCATCGCCAGCTACCTCCTCTTCCTGGCCGGGCTGCCGGTGCTCCTCACCCACCCGAAGCTGCGGGACGGGCTCCGGGCCCGGCTCGGGTACTACCGGGGCCTGGCCACGAGCGCCGGCACGCCCCGGATCTGGCTCCATGGGGCCAGCGCCGGCGACCTGCTGGCCCTGCAGCCGATGATGCGGGAGCTGAGGTCCCGCCTGCCGGGCTGCCGCATCCTGGTCACCACCATCACCAACAGCGGCCTGGCCATGGCGGAGAAGAAGCTCCGCGACGTGGCCGACCTGGTGGTCTACGCCCCGTACGACCTGCCCGGCGCCGCCCGCCGCGCGGTCGCGGCGCTGCGCCCCGATCTCCTGGTGCTCGAGTACACCGAGATCTGGCCCAACCTCATCCGCGCCGCGCGCCGGGCGGGGGTGAAGATCGCCCTGACCAACGGCCGCTTCGACCCCGCCAAGCTCCCCAGGTACCGGGCGTTCTTCCGGGCCATCGGCAACCCCCTGCGGAGCATCGACTGCTTCCTGATGCGCTCGGACGAGGAGGCCGAGCGCGTCCTGTCGCTGGGCGCGGCCCCGGACCGGGTCTGGGTCACCGGCAACACCAAGTTCGACGCCCTCCTCCTCGACGGGGTGGCGGGGAGGGAGGAGGCGCTCCGCGCCGAGATGGGCCTCGACCCCGAGCGCCCGGTCCTCATGGCCGGATCGACCCACGACGGGGAGGAGGAGCTCCTCCTGCCGGTGTACGCACGGCTACGGGAGCGCCACCCCGGCCTGCAGCTGGTGATCGCCCCGCGCTACGTCGAGCGCGCCGGCCGGATCATGGCCCTGGCGGCCGAGGCCGGGCTGCCGGTGCGCCTGCGCAGCGGCGGGGTGGCCGCGGGCCGCGCCCAGGTGACCGTCCTCGACACCATCGGCGAGCTGGCGGTGGCCTACCGGCTGGCCACCCTGGTGTTCGTGGGCGGGAGCTTCGTGACCCGCGGTGGCCAGAACCTGCTCGAGCCGGCGGCCCAGGGCTGCCCGGTCCTCTTCGGCCCGCACATGGAGAACTTCAAGGACTCGGTCCAGGTGCTGCAGGGGAGGGGGGGGATCCAGGTGGCGAGCCCGGAGCAGCTCCTCAAGGTGGCCGACGAGCTCCTCTCGCGTCCCGACCAGATCCGGGAGCTCGGCACCCTGGCCCGCCGCTCGGTGACCGCCATCCGCGGCGCCAGCGCCCGGAACGTCGACCACCTCCTCTCCATCCTCCCGCGGGGAAAGGTGGCCGCGTGAGCGACCCCACGAGCATCCTGGTGATCCGCTACAGCGCGCTGGGCGACGTGGTGCTGGCCACCAGCGTGCTGGAGCCGCTGCGGGAGCGCCATCCGCGGGCGCGCATCGAGTGGGTCACCGACCCGCTCTACGCGCCGCTCCTGGAGGGGCTTCCCGAGCTGGCCCGGGTGCACCGGCTGGCGCGCGAGGGGCCGGACGCGGCCCTGCCCCTGGCCGGCCGGCTGCGGGGCCGGTTCGACGCGGTGGTCGATCTGCAGAACAAGGTGCGCAGCGCCATCGTGGCCCGGGCGGCCGCGCCGCTGCGGACCGTCTTCCGCCGGCGCACGGCCATGGCCGCCACCCTGGCCCTGTTCGGCAACGACCCGCCCCTGGTCCGGGCCCACG
>Ga0335071_10000525_pt1 | contig 42337 bp, 35 predicted proteins | sample Lox_Sample_15_FD_206724 | JGI IMG/M metagenome (GOLD analysis project Ga0335071, IMG submission 206724) | Soil microbial communities from Loxahatchee National Wildlife Refuge, Florida, United States - Lox_Sample_1.5 | ecosystem: Environmental > Terrestrial > Soil > Wetlands | place: USA... | reverse complement strand
ACCTGGCGGGCGTTCCACGCGTGCTGCGCCTCGAGCTGCGGCCGGAGCAGCCACGCCAGCAACCGGGCCAGCGCGCCCCGCAGGCCGCCGCCGGGGGGGGCGGACGCCTGCCAGCCGGCGTTCACCCCGGCTGCGTCCGGCGGCTGCGGGAGGCCGGCCGCCGCTGCCGTCGCTTCGCGCTCACCGCTCAACGCCGTCGTCCTCCCACGCTTCCGCGGGCATTCTAGCAAGCGCGCGGCGCCGCCCGCGGCGGGCGTCCGCGGCCGCCGCAGTACAATCCCCCGTGCCCCAGGCCAAGGACCACCCCGCGCTCCTGCCCCTGCGGCGTCGCCTGGCCGAGGAGGAGGCCGCCTACGCGGCGGCTCTCGCCGAGCTCGACCGCCTGGCCGCGTCGGCGCTGCCGGAGCCGGCATCCTCGACCGCAGACGGCGCGGAGATGAACGAGCTGTGGTCCGTGCCCGCGTCCTCGCCCGGCGGCGGCGTCCGCGGCCGGCTGGCCCGGTGGCTGCTGCAGCCGCTGCGCCCCGCGCTCGAGCGGCAGGCGCGCTTCAACGCGAGCCTGGTCCGCATGCTGAACGCGCGTAGCGAGCGGGAGGCCGCGGACATCGCCCGCCGGCGCGCGCTGCTCGCCGGCCTCGTCCGCTACGCCCAGCGGGTCGAGCCGGTGATGGACGCCCGCGACCGGGTGCGGGTGGCGGAGGCGCCGACGGACGCCCAGCTGGTGCTGCAGGCCTTCGAAGCGCGGCTCTCGGCCGTGCAGGAGCAGGTCTCCGGCCTGCTCGCGCTGCGCGACCGCCTGGAGGTGCTGTCGGAGGAGGCGCGCGCCGTGCGCGCGACCCTGCAGGCCGGCACGCCGGGGGCGGAGGTGAAGGCGGCAGCCGAGCACGCCGCGCGCGACTCCGTCTACACCGCCTTCGAGAACCGTTTCCGGGGCAGCCGGGACGCGATCGCCCGCAGACAGGCGGACTACGTGGCGCTCTTCCGCGACCAGCAGCCCGTGGTCGACCTCGGCTGCGGCCGCGGCGAGTTCCTGGAGGCGCTGCGACAGGCGGGTGTCGCGGGGCGCGGCGTGGAGGCGAACGCCCAGGCCGCCCGCGAGTGCCGGGAGCGCGGGCTGGAGGTGGTGGAGGCCGACCTCGTCGCCTTCCTGTGCGCGCAGCCCGCGGCCTCCCTGGGCGGCGTCTTCGCCGCCCAGGTGGCCGAGCACCTCCCGCCCGAGGCGCTCCTGGCGCTGCTCTCCCAGGCCCACCGCGCCCTGCGGCCGGACGGACTGCTGGTGCTGGAGACGGTGAACGCCGCCTGCGGCCTCGCCTTCCTGGACGTCTTCATCCGCGACCTCAGCCACCAGCGCCCGCTGCACCCCGAGACGCTGCGCTTCCTGGTCGCCGCCGCCGGCTTCGGCGAGGCCCGCATCGAGTGGCGCTCGCCGGTGCCCGAGGAGGTGAAGCTGCACACCGCCCCCAGCGGCGGCCTGGACCCGCCGGTCGCCCGGGTCTTCAACGAGAACGTGGAGCGGCTGAACGCGCTGCTGTTCGCGCCGCTCGACTACGCGGTGGTGGCGCGCCGCTGACACGCCCGCTATACTATTTGTTGATATAGCGGCGCCTCAGGCCGGTTTGCGGCCGAGCGCCAGCACGCTGGCGCCGATCGGGAAGCGAAGGCCGCGGTGCAGAAGGGCGGCCTCGGCGAACAGGGCGTGGCGGAAGAGCCACTCCAGCGGCGCCGGCAGGAAGCCGACGTCGGAGCCCTCCCGCGAGAGCAGCCGATCGAGGCTGCGGCGGGCGAAGAGCAGCGGGAACAGCAGCGCGTTGCAGTAGCTCGCCGTCTCCGTCCGCAGCCCCGCCGACTCCAGCAGGGCCAGCAGCTCTGCTCGCGTGTAGCGGTGGCGGGAGAGCACCTCCGCGTCGTGGGCGCCCCACAGCGCCTGCAGCGCCGGCACCCGCACCAGCACCACCCCGCCCGGCCGCAGCACCCGCGCCATCTCGGCGACCGCGGCCCGGTCGTCGCCCACCCAGGCGTGGTACAGCACGTCGAAGGAGGTGACGCCGTCGAAGGAGGCGTCCGCGAATGGCAGCCGGAGCACGCTGCCGCGCACCGCCGTCACCGCACGCTCCCGGCAGCCGGCGATCGCCGGAGGCGCCAGGTCCACGCCGCAGGCGCGGCCCAGCTGCGCCAGCGCCACCAGGTTGTAGCCGGTGCCACAGCCGGCGTCGAGGAGCCGCGGCGCTTCCACGCCGCGCAGCGCTTCCCGCAGCAGGGCGAGGGCGATCCTGCGCTGCCCGGCGTACCACCACTGCCGCTCCTCCGCCTCGAACATGCGGCGGTACTCGGCCGGCTTCACCGGCGGGTGGCGTCGGAGGTGAAGTAGGCGATCACCCGCTCGATGATCTGGTCGAGGCCCACCCGGGGCACGTAGCCGGTGAGCGCGCGCAGCTTGCCGAGGTCGGGCACCCGGCGGGCCATGTCCTCGAAGCCCGCCTCGTAGGCCTCGTCGTAGGGCACGCGCACGATCTCGCTGGGCGAGGCGGCGTGCGCCTTCACTCGCCGGGCGAGATCGAGGATGGTGACCTCCTCGCGGTCGTTGCCGATGTTGAAGACCTCGCCCACCGCCCGCTCCTCCTGGGCGAGCGCCAGCAGCTGGGAGACGACGTCGCTCACGTAGGTGAAGCAGCGGGTCTGGGTGCCGTCGCCGTAGACGGTGATGGGGTGGCCGAGCAGCGCCTGCTTGACGAAGCTGGGGATCACCATGCCGTAGCGGCCGGTCTGGCGCGGTCCCACGGTGTTGAAGAGGCGCGCCACCACCACCGGCAGCCGCCTTTCCTTGTGGTAGGCGAGGGCCAGGAACTCGTCGATCGCCTTGCTGCAGGCGTAGCTCCAGCGCCCCTTCGAGGTCGGCCCCATCACCAGGTCGCCGTCCTCCCGGAAGGGCACGGCGTTGGCCTTGCCGTAGACCTCGGAGGTGGAGGTGATCAGCACCTTCTTGCGCTTCTTGTTGGCGAGCTTCAGCACCATCTCGGTGCCGTGGACGTTCGTCTCGATGGTGTTGACCGGGCTCTCCACGATCAGCCGAACGCCCACCGCCGCCGCCAGGTGGAAGACCACGTCCACCCGGTCCACCAGCTCCGCCAGCACCGGCTCGTTGAGGATGGAGTCGATCAGGTAGTGGAAGCGGGGGTGGCCCTTCAGCGGCTCGATGTTCTCGATGGAGCCGGTGGAGAGGTTGTCGATGACGTGCACCTCGTGCCCCTGGTCCAGCAGGCACTCCGCCAGGTGGCTTCCCACGAAACCGGCCCCGCCGGTGACGAGCGCCTTCATTGCAGCATGTCCTCCCGGATCGTCTCCTCGGCCTGGATGGGACGCGCGGCGCGACGGCCGATCACCCGCTCGACCTCGGCGGGCTGGAGGCCGCCTCCGCCGCGCTCGGCGGTGCGCTTGAAGCGCAGCAGATCCAGCGTCAGCACCTCCCCGCGCGGGATCAGGCAGGCGGCCACGATCGCGCGCCGCCCCGCCGCCAGGCCGGCCGGGCGCGGGGCCGAAGGCTCGCCGCGGGCGCGCTCGGCCTGGCGCAGCAGCTCCACCATGCGGTGGAACTCCTCGGGCGAGAGCGCCGCCGCGCCCTCCGGCGCCCGCCGGCTGCGGTCGAGCACCAGCCGCTTCTCGACCAGGCAGGCACCCTGGGCCGCGGCCAGCGCCGGCACCAGCAGCGCGAAGGCGGAGCCGCCGTCGGTGGGGTCGAGCAGGCCGACCTCCACCTGCAGCCGCTCGCGCACCAGCCCCAGCTCGCCCAGGCGCAGCTCCTCCACCGGCGCCGGCGCCTCGGCCGGGCCCAGCAGCAGCAGGAGCTGCGGGCCCAGACTGTCCACCAGCGTCCGCAGCGAAGGCTCGCCGGCCGCGCCGGCTGCGAGCAGCAGCGGCCGCTCGCCCTCCGCGAGGGCGTGCAGCAGCGCCGGGTGGTCCACGTCGGCCGGGTGCGACTGCAGGGCCAGGACCCCCGCCTCGAGTGCGAGGTCGCGCGAGGGCAGGTCGAGCGCCTCCGCCACCACGGCCAGGCCGGAGGCGCGGGCCGCCTCCAGCACCCGCCGCCACTGCCGCTCGGGCAGCTCCAGCTGCTCGAGCGTCCGGCGCTCGGGGTGGCGGTGCACCACCAGCTCCTCGGTCCGGAACACCGAGAACACGATGGCGTCGGCGCCCGCCTGGAAGGCGGCGTCGATGAGGCGCAGCGCGGCCTCGGGGCTGCCCTCGTGGCCCTGCCCCACGTGGGCGGCGACCAGGCACGGCTGGCCCTGCGCGAGCCGCCGGCCGGCGAGGGCGAGCTCCCGCATCAGCCCTCCGCGAACGTGCGGAGCGTCTCCAGGTAGTGCTCGGGCAGGCCGATGTCGAAGCGACGGCCCTCCACCAGCAGCCCCAGGAAGCCCTCTTCCTGGCGCAGCCGGTCGAGGGCGGAGGTCAGCTGGAACTCGCCGCGCTCGCGCACGTTGTGGCGCAGGTGCCGCTCGAGGTGGTCGAACAGGCGCGGGGTGATCACGTACTGGCCGAAGATGGTCAGGTACTCGCCTTCCGGGAAGCCCGGCACCCGCAGGTTGCTGCGGGCGTAGTCGACCGTGGGCTTCTCCGCGAACTCCGTCACGTTGATCAGCCGCTCGGGCTCCACCCACACGCCGGTGGCCGCTCCGAAGGCGGCGATCTCGGCCTCCTTGGTGCGGCGCAGGCCGACGACGCTGGTGCCGCGGCGCTGGTAGGCCTCGACCAGCTGGCGCGCGCAGGAGGCCTCGACGTTGGAGCGGTACAGGTGGTCGCCCAGCATCAGCAGGAAGGGCTCGTCGCCGAGCGCCTCTTTGGCGCAGTAGACGGCGTGGCCGAAGCCCTCCTGCGTGGCCTGGGTGACGAAGCGGACCCGGCGGCCGATGTCCAGGATGCGCCGGGCGTAGTCCTGGAAGCGCAGAGGCAGCTTGTTGAAGTTCTCGATGGAGATCTGGGCGTTGAAGAACGACTCGAACTCGGCGCGATCGTCCTCCTGGACGACGATCACCACCTCGTCCATGCCCGCCTCCAGCGCCTCCTCGACGATCAGCAGGATGGCCGGCTTGGCGATGCCGTCGCGGTCGACGACCGGGAACAGCTCCTTCTTGGTGGCCTTGGTGGCGGGGAAGAGGCGGGTGCCGAAGCCGGCGGCGGGGATGAGCGCGCGCCGCACACCGGGGCCGGTGCCCAGGGTCAGGGTGAGACAGGAGACGCCGAGGTCCCGCTCCAGCACCGAGACGGCCGCCTGCTGGTCGGCCGCACTCCTGGCCACGAACTGCGCGGAGCCGTCGCCCTGCGAGCCCACGCCCTTGCCGCCGAAGATGTGCGGCTGCACCGCCGGGTGCGCCAGCACGCGGTGCAGCGCGGGGGCGGCGAGCTCCTCGGGGCAGGCGGGGGCCGCGTAGCGGTCGAAGAGGGCCTGCGCCTCCTTCATCAGCGTGCCCAGGCGCGGGGCGTCGCCCGCGCGCAGCGCGTCGACGGCCTGGTGTACCAGGCGGTCGTTGGTCGGGCCCAGCAGCTCCTGCACCCCGCGCTCCACCTCGCCCTCGGCGAAGGGGTAGGAACGGCTGAGGCGCTTGAGGATCTCGACCGTATCCTTCCTGGCCTTGAGGTCGACGATGACGAAGTGCAGCTCCTTGGCGGGGCGGATCTCGGCCGTCTCCAGGCGGTCGCCGTCGAACTCCATCAGGACCGCGCGGTCGCCGAAGGCGCAGCCCTGGTCCATGCGCCCGCAGCGGGAGGGGGTGGTGATCTCGCCGTTGTAGGCGAGCTCCATCTCCCCGCGGACCGTGAGCCGCAGGTCGTAGACGCGGTTGAAGGCGCGCGCGGTCAGCACGCTGATGGCGGCGCTCGAGGAGAGCCCCTTCTTGATCGGCAGGTCGGTGCGGAAGTTGTGGATCACCAGGCCGCGCACCCGGTAGTGGGTCAGCACCTGGTAGGCGACGCCGGCGGCGTAGCTGAAGAAGCCGCCGCGCTGCGCCTCCTCCAGCAGAGCCCGCGGCGTGAGGGGAATCTCCTGCGGCCCCACCTGGCGTCCTTCCGGCGTGATGGAGCTCAGGACGAGGGCGGTCGGGTGGGGCTCGACCTCGGCGTGGATGCCCTGGTTGGTGCCGCAGATGAGCGTGTAGCCCTTGTGGATCTCGGCGCTGATCCGCCGATAGCCGCCCGCCCAGTCCGAGTGCTCACCGAACAGGCAGATGCGGCCGGGGACGAAGAGGCGCATGGGCCTAGGCCCGCACCACCTCGGGCCCGGCCGCCCCGGGCTGGCCGAAGCCGAGCGGCGCCATCAGGTTCCGGGTGTCGATCACCAGCCGCACCGAGCGGAAGAGCTCACGGCGCCGGAAGTCGGAGTGGGCGGTCGAGACCACCACCGCGTCGTGGCGCGCGAACTCCTCGGCGCTGCAGGGCACCGAGGACAGCCCGATGTCGTGGGCACGCCCCGGCCGCGCCACCGGGATGTAGGGGTCGCAGTAGGCGACCTCGGCGCCGGCCTCGCGCAGCAGCTCGATGATCTCGAAGGAGGGCGACTCGCGGTCGTCGTCGATGTCGGCCTTGTAGGACAGCCCCAGCACCAGCACCCGCGACCCCCTCAGGCTGCGGCCGTGGGTGTTCAGCGCGCGCGCGGTGCGGTCGACCACGTAGTGCGGCATCGCGGTGTTGACCTCTCCGGCCAGCTCGATGAAGCGGGCCCAGACGCCGTGCTCCGCCGCCTTCCAGGCCAGGTAGAAGGGGTCGAGCGGGATGCAGTGGCCGCCCAGCCCCGGGCCCGGGTAGAAGGGCATGAAGCCGAAGGGCTTGGTCCTGGCCGCCTCGATCACCTCCCAGACGTCGATCCCCATCCGCTCGAGCACCAGCTTCATCTCGTTGGCGAGCGCGATGTTGACCGCCCGGAAGATGTTCTCCAGCAGCTTGGCCGCCTCGGCGACCTCGGGACTCGAGACGGGGACCACCTTCGCCACCGCCGCCGAGTAGAGAGCCACCGCCGCCTGCTGCGAGGCCGGGTCCAGCCCGCCGACCACCTTGGGGATGTCATGGGTCTGGAAGCTGCGGTTCCCGGGGTCCTCGCGCTCGGGCGAGAAGGCGAGGAAGAAGTCGCTGCCCGGCGCCAGCCCGCGGGCGGCGAAGCGGGGCAGCAGCTCCTCGCGGGTGGTCCCGGGGTAGGTGGTCGACTCGAGCACCACCAGCTGTCCGGGCCGCAGCCGGCGGGCGATGGCGTCCGCGGTCGTGCGGATGAACGACAGGTCCGGCTCACGGTGGCGTCCGAGCGGCGTGGGCACGCAGACGACGACGGCGTCGCAGGCCGGGAGGCGGTCGAAGTCGGTGGTGGCTTCGAGGCGCCGGCGGGCGAAGGCCCGGGCCACCCGCTCCTTGCCGATGTGGCGGATGTACGACTCGCCGCGCGCCAGCGCCTCCGTCTTGGCCGGGTCCACGTCGAAGCCGGTCACCGGGAAGCCGGCCTCCTCGAAGACGAGCGCCAGCGGCAGCCCCACGTAGCCGAGGCCGATCACCCCGACCCTGGCGGAGCGGTCGGCGATCTTCCCTGACAGCTCCGCGAGCAGGCTCATGCGCGACGGGATCCTAGCAGAGCCGCCCGGCCTCGTCGCGCACGGCCTGGACCACGCCTGCCGCCTGCTCGTCGCTCAGCTCCGGATAGAGGGGCAGCGACAGGACCTCGCCGGCCGCGCGCTCGGCCACCGGCAGGTCGCCCGCCCGGCCCCCGAGCGGGGCGAAGGCCGGCTGCAGGTGCAGGGGGACCGGGTAGTGGACCAGGGTCGGGACGCCGGCCTCGCGCAGCGCCTGCGCCAGCGCGTCGCGCCGCGGGTGGCGCACCACGAACAGGTGGAAGACGGCTCGCGCGTACGGCTGCTCTCGGGGCAGCGTGAGCCCGCAGCCCTCGAGCGAGCGCAGGTAGAAGGCGGCGAGCTGGCGCCGACGCTCGGTCCAGGCGGCGAGGTGGCGCACCCCCACCCGCAGCAGCGCCGCCTGCAGCTCGTCCAGCCGGCTGTTGACGCCGAAGCGCTGGTGGCAGTACTTGCGCGACTGGCCGCCGTTGCGCAGCTGGCGCAGCCGCACGGCCAGCCCGGCGTCGTTCACCAGCACCGCCCCGCCGTCTCCCAGGGCCCCCAGGTTCTTGGTGGGGTAGAAGGAGAGGGCGCCGATCCCGCGCGCGCCGCGCAGCGTGCCCACCGGCCGCCGCTGGTAGAGGGCGCCGTGGGCCTGGCAAGCGTCCTCCAGCAGCTCCAGCCCGTGCTCGTCGGCCAGGGCCAGCAGCGGCGCCATGTCGGCGGGGTGGCCGTAGAGGTGCACGGGCAGGATGGCGCGGGTGCGGGAGCCGATCGCCCGGCGCACCGCCCCGGGGTCGAGGTTGAGCGTCGCCTCCTCCACGTCCACGAACACCGGACGCGCTCCGGCCTGCTCGATGGCGAGCGCGGTGAAGGCGGCGGACAGGGCGGAGGTGATCACCTCGTGGCCGGGGCCGATCCCCAGCGCGCGCAGCCCCAGGTGCAGCGCGTCGGTGCCGTTCCCCACGGCGACGGCGTGGGCGGCCCCCAGCGCGAGGGCCAGCTCCGCCTCGAAGGCCTCGCCCTCGGGCCCCAGGACGAACCAGCCGGAGTCGAGCACGCGGGCGACCGCCTCCTCCAGCTCGGCCCGCAGCGCCTGCACGTGGGCCCTGCCGTCGAAGAAGGGGACGCTCACAGGTAGTGCTCGCGGTGGGCGCGGTAGTAGGCGATGGTGTCGGCGAGGCCGCTGCGCAGGGGGACGCGTGGCTCCCAGCCGAGCACCGCGCGCGCCTTGCCGGTGTCGGCGTGGAAGTCGCCGATGTCGATGCGCGCACGCTCGGGAGGGAAGGGGACCAGGCGGTAGCGCCCGCCGCCCGCCACCTCGACCAACAGCTCCACCAGCGCCAGCAGGCTGAGCGGCCGCGCGTCGCCCAGGTTGAACACCTGCCCGTCCGCCGCGTCCATGGCACCCGCCCGCAGGAAGGCGTCCACCACGTCGTCGACGTGGTTGAGGTCGCGCTTCTGCCGCCCGTCGCCGAAGACCAGGATCTCCTCGCCGAAGGCGGCCTGGCGTACGAACCAGCCGATGAAGCCCTGGCGGTTGTGCTTGATGAGCTGGCGCGGGCCGTAGGTGTTGGTGAGCCGCAGCGAGGAGGCGCGGATGCCGTACACCTGGTGGTAGACGAGGTGGTAGAACTCGCCCGAGATCTTGTTGATGCCGTTGACGTCCACCGGCTGCAGCAGGTGGCGCTCGTCGACCGGCAGGTAGAGAGGCCGTCCGTAGATCTGGCGGGTGCCGGCGTAGACGATCTTCAGCTCCGGGTTGCCCCGCCGCACCGCCTCCAGCAGCTTCAGTTGACTGGTGCAGTTGATCTCCAGGTCGGTCACCGGGTCCTGCATCGAGTCGAGGTGGCTCACCTGGCCGGCCAGGTTGAACAGCACGTCCTGGCCCCGCACCAGGTACTCCATCCCGTGGCCCCGCACGTCGGCGATGTTGATGCGGACCCTGTCCTCGTAGCCGGCGAGGTTGAAGAGGTTCCCTCCGTAGTCCGGCAGCAGGCTGTCGACCGCGGTGACGGCGGCGCCCACCTCCGCCAGCGCGCGGCACAGGTTCGAGCCGATGAAGCCGAGCCCGCCGGTGACCAGCACCCTGCGGCCGGCGTAGAACTCGCGGTGGTCGCTCACGGCTTGACGGCAGCCGTCGTCGCCTCCGGGCAGGGAGCGGCGGCCGGGCTGTGCGCGGTCCCGGGCTTCAGGTGCAGCCGGCGCACCACCAGCTCCAGCCACAAGCGACCGAGGTCGACGAGCGTGCGGCCCACCCGGCGGAAGTTGAAGAACTGGCTCTTGCCGTAGCTGCGGTGGAAGTGGTGCACCGGCACCTCGGCGATGCGGAAGCCGTGGTCCTGCACCTTCTTCATCAGCTCGACGCAGATGACGCCCGAGGAACGGGTGAGCGTCACCTTGTCGAACACGCTGCGGCGCATCAGGCGGAAGTCGCAGTCGACGTCGCGCAGGCGCAGGCCGAAGGCCAGCTTGACCAGCCAGTGATAGAGCCGGCCGATGACCACCCGGTGCAGCGGGTCCTGGCGCGAGATCTTGTAGCCGTTGACGAAGTCGACGCCGGGCGAGAGGGCCTCGTACAGCGCGCGCATCTCGCGGGGGTCGTACTGGGCGTCGCCGTCGGTGTAGAAGACGAGCTCCTTGCGCGCGGCCTGGAAGCCGCTGCGCAGCGCCCCGCCGTAGCCCCGGTTCTGGCCGTGGTGGACCACCCGCAGCCAGGGGTAGACGCGCGCCATCTCGTCGAGCAGCTCGCCGGTGTGGTCGGGGCTGCCGTCGTCGACCACGATCACCTCGTGGTCGTCGGTCAGCTCGCGCGCTGTCATGTGGGCGACGATCGCCAGGCTGGCGATGGTCCCGGCGTCGTTGTAGGCCGGGAAGAAGACACTGAGGCCCGGCTTCTCTCGTCTCATGGGGTGCTCTTCGGCCAAGCGGGGCACGCTAGCACGCCGCCTCGAAAAGGGTCAACCTGCCGGCTCACCGTCCACGCCACCAGCTGCCGCCGACGAGCAGCAGCCCCGCCGCGGCCAGGGCCAGGCCCGCGTACAGCCCTCGCGCGCCGTGGGTGAGGACGACCCGGTGGGTGCCTTCCTGGAGCACCAGCCCCAGGCGGTCGCCGTTCACGCGCCGCACCTCGGCGGCCGCGCCGTCGACGCGCGCGCGCCAACCGGGGTCCCAGCCCTCGCCCACCACCAGCAGCCCCGGGCCCGCGGCGCGCACCACCAGCCGGCCGCCGACCGCGCGGGCCAGGTCCGCGGCGGAGGAGCGGCTGCCGCGGGGCAGCACCAGCCCGGCGGCGTCCTCCTCCGTGAGCAGCGCCTCGGCCCGGGCGTCGACGCCCAGCCTGGTCGGGGCGCGCAGCACCTCGCGAACGTGTGCCTCGTCCGGCAGCCGTCGCAGCCGGGGCACCACCCAGGCCGGGCCGATCCCCCGGCGCACCTCGTAGAGGCTCGCCCGCGGCGTCTCCGCGGCCAGCGCCAGGCGCACCTCGTCGCTGGTGTGGGCCGAGGCGAGCGAGACGCCGGTCGAGCGGCCAGTGAGAACGTCGTGCAGCCCGGCCCGCAGCAGCCACAGCGCCGGCGCCCCGGGCCAGGCCCTGAAGCGGAGCGCGGTGAGCGGGAAGCGGCCCGGCAGCCGCAGCACGCCGCGGTACTGGTGGGCGGGAAAGCCCTCGCGCTGCGGGGACGAGCGGTAGACCTCCGCCATGCGGTGGCGGACGAGCGGGCGCACGTCGGAGCGCTCCCAGGCCCACTCGGCGGTGTCCACCCCGGCGCGGATGGGGACCCAGATCTCGCGCCCGTCGGCGAGCCGCGCCACGCACTCGGCCACGATCGTGCCTTGCTCGACCGCGACCGCGCCGGCCAGGAAGCTGACCATGCGGACCTCGGTGGCCCAGGTGTAGGGCAGGGCGAAGAGGTGGGGCCTCGGCGGCTCGATCACCACGTCGAGCTCGTCGCCCAGCCCGTCGGCGTCCGCCGGCGCCGCCAGCGCCGCCGTCGGCACCTGCAGCCAGCGCACGCCCAGCAGCTCCAGGCGTCCGGGATCGCTCTGCAGCAGCGCGCGAGGCACGGTCCCGTCAGCCTGCATGCCCTCGAAGTCCCGGCGCCGCCGCTGCGGAACCATGGGGTCATCGCCGTTCGCGTTGCGGCGGCCGGCGAAGGTGGCGAGGTTGGCCCAGGCCAGGTCGTAGGCGCTCTCCGCGTCCGGCGGCGACTCGAGGAGCGTGAGGGCGCGCTCGCCGCGGCGCTCGCCCATCACCCGGTCGATCGCCTCGCGGGTGGCCGTCGGCTCCAGCAGCTCCGAGGCCAGAGGCGCGCCGGCCCAGGCGTGGCGCCCCCACGGCTGCAGCAGGAAGGAGACGGCCAGCGGCAGCAGGAACACGTGGGCGGTCACCGGGCTCGGCGACTCGGCGAGGGCGAAGAAGAGGATGAGGCCGAGCGCCAGCAGGCCGACCGGGGCGGCCAGCAGGGGATCGAGCGGGCCGGTGACGGTGGTGGCGACGGAGAGCGCCGCCGCCGCCGCCAGCGCCAGGGCGAGCGCCAGGCGCCGCAGCCGGCGGCCGCTCGGCTGCGTGCGCGCCCGCCACTGCGTCGAGAGCGACAAGCCGGCGACGAGCGCCAGCGCCAGGTCGAGCGCCAGCGGAAGCGCGCCGGCGTCCAGGCGTCCCTGCTCCGAGAGCAGCAGCACGGCGGCGAGCAGCGCGACCAGCGCCGGCCGCAGCACCGGCCAGGCCGGCAGCAGAGGAATCCCCGCGAGCGCGAACACGCCGGCCGGGGTGTGGGACACCGAGCCCACCACCAGGCCGGCGACGCCCGCCAGCGTCGGCGAGAGGCCGGCGGGGGTCCCCAGGGCCCCGGGTCCGGCCTCGCGCCAGGCAATGAGCGTTGGCACCAGCTGCGGCGCCGCCAGCAGCAGCCCGGCAGCCAGGCCGGGCAGCACCCCGGCCAGGTGTGGCGGCCTGGGCCCGCGCGAGCGCGACGCCAGCTGCGCCACCGCGAGTCGGCCACCGACGAGCAGCGCCGCGGCGCCCAGCGCTTCCGGCGAGCCCGAGAGCGCGAGCAGCGCCGTGGCGACGGCCACGGGCACCCGCCCGCCCGGGCCGCCGCGGGAGAGCTGGCGCTCGAGCGCCAGCAGCAGCAGCGGCAGCGCCGGCGCCGCCACCACGGTGGCGGTGTCGCCCAGGCCGGCGACGAGGTACGGCCCCAGGCCGAACGACAGAGCGGCCACCAGCGCGCCGACTGGCTCGGCGCCGAGCCGGCGCGCGCAGAGGTAGGTGAGGACGCAGGCGAGCGCCAGCGACAGGAGCACGAGGAGCTGGAACGCCGCGAGCGGCGGCAGCAGGGCGAGCAGCGGCATCAAAGGGTGCAGCGCGCCGGGCCGGTAGGCGGCCAGCAGCGGCGTGCCGCAGAAGGCGGAGGCGTTCCAGGAGGGCAGCTCGCCGCGGGCGAAGGCGCGCCAGGTCTCCACCCGCAGGGGCAGGTGCAGCGTCGCGCCCGCGCCGGGCGCGAGCAGCCGGCCTTCCGCCAGGGCGGGAGCGTAGGCCAGCAGGGGCGCCGCGGCGAGCAGCAGCAGAAGCGGGATCTCGCGGGCGGCCGCTCGCATCGCGGCCGAAGCTAACACGCCCTCCAGGGTGGCGGTTAGCCCGGGGAGAGGCGCCGTCTGGCGACCGCGCCGCGCCAGCCCGAGTAGAAGCGGAACTGCGCCAGGTTGTCGAGCAGCAGGCGCGGCTCGCGGCCGCCGTTGCTCCTCCCCCCGTCCAGCGCGGCCACCGCCGCGACCGCGCTGTGCGCGGGGTCGGGCTCGGCCGGGGCCAGCGCGGGCGGCAGCAGACGGAAGCGGTCGTCGCGCGGCGCGTCCCGCGCCAGCGCCTCGATCCAGGCCTCGACCTCCAGCCGTGCCGAGCCCGTGAGCGAGCCCTCCACGCCGAGGAAGGCGGGGTCGATCTCGACGGCCGCGGTCTCGCCGCGGCGGTGCAGGTGGACGAGCCAGCGCCGTCCCGCCTGCGTCGCCTCCCGCCGGCGCTGGTAGCGCGGCTGGTACTCGCGAACCACCTCGCCGGTCACCACGAGCTGCAGGCTGCCGGGGGCGAGCGCGAGCGGCCCCGCCTCGGTGCGCAGCCCCAACCCTCGCGGCGTCCACTCGCCGGAGAGCGCGCGCAGGGGCGGCGTCCGCGCCTCGTCCTCCGGCACCAACAGGACCCTCACCCCCTCGTCGGCCAGCCGCTGCGCGACGACCCGCGCGTTCTCGGCGTCCGCGACCCGCTGGAGGTGGAAGCCCCCGCGCCGCGCCAGGAGCTCAGCCTCGAAGCGACCGAGCGGCAGCGCCCGCGCCAGCCGCGCCGGCTCGGCGCCGTCCAGGTCGAGGATCACCAGCAGCCGCCGGGCGGCGGCCGGCGGCGCCAGGGGGGCGGGAAGCGACTCCGCCTCCGCTGCCGCCGGAAGCGGGGCGCTGCAGTAGAGGCAGCGCGGCCCGGCCCGGGCCAGCGGTCGGCCGCACGAGGGACAGCAGGCCACGGCTACACGTTGAACTTGAACTCGATCACGTCGCCGTCCTGGACCTCGTAGTCGCGCCCCTCCAGGCGCAGGGTGCCCCGCTCGCGGCAGGCGGCCAGCGAGCCGGCGGCGAGGAGGTCGTCGTAGCGGACCACCTGCGCGCGGATGAAGCCGCGCTCGATGTCCGAGTGGATCGCCCCGGCCGCCGCCTGCGCCCGGGTGCCGCGGGGGATGGTCCAGGCGCGGCACTCGTCCTCGCCGGCTGTCAGGAAGGAGACGAGGCCGAGCAGCTCGTAGGTGGAGCGGATCACCCGGTCGAGGCCGGGCTCGGTGAGGCCGAGGTCCTCGCGGAACGCACGCGCGTCCTCGGCCGGCAGCTCCGCCATCTCCGCCTCGATCGGCGCCGACACCGCACAGACCGCCACCCGCGGGCGGCTGGCGAGCTGGGCGAGGCCGAAGCCGAGGGCGGCGTCCGCCGCCTGGCGGATCGCCGCCTCGCCGAGGTTCAGGACCAGCAGCAGCGGCTTCTCGCTGAGCAGGGAGTAGCCGCGCAGGCGCTTGCGCTCCTCCTCGGACAGCGCCAGCTCGCGCAGCGGCCGCTCGGCCTCCAGCGCCTGCTTGAGCTGCAGGAACAGCTCGCGCTCGGCGACGTCCTCGGCCTTGCGCGCCTTCTTGATGCCGGCCTCCAGCCGCTCCAGGCGCCGCTCCACTGTGCCGTGGTCGGCCAGGATCAGCTCCAGCTCCATCATCTCGGCGTCGCGCCTGGGGTCGACCGAGCCCTCGGGGTGCGGCACGGTCTCCGACTCGAAGCCGCGCAGCACGTGCACGAAGGCAGAGGCCCCGCGCAGCGCCGGCAGGTCGACCAGAGCCGCCCCGCTGCCCTTGGCGACGCCGGGTACGTCCACGTACTCGACCGTCGCCAGCGTCGACTTCTTCGGGTGGAAGATGGCGGCGAGCCCGCCGACGCGCGGGTCCGGCACCCGCGCGACACCGACCCGCGGCTCGGGCCGGGCGCCGGGCGCGGGAGCCGGCGTGCCCGTGAGCAGCTGGAACAGCGTGCTCTTGCCCGCCACCGACAGCCCCAGGATGCCCGCCTTCATTCCCCGCGATTATAGGGTGGGTATAGAATCCGTCGTCCCATGCTGGCGGCGCTGGTCGCGCTCTCGCTGGCCGCGGGTCCGCTGCCCCGGCCCGCCCCCACCCCCACGGCCGGCCCCACCCCGGCCGCGAGCGGGGGGCCGGTGATCCTGTTCCTCATCGACAACTCGGCCTCGCTGCCCCCGCTCGACCCCAACGAGCGGCGGGTGGCGGCGCTGGAGAAGATGTTCACCTTCCTGCGCGGCCAGCGCTACCGCCTGGTGCTGTTCGGCGGGCGCCGGGAGAACGCGGTCGACGACCTCACGCGCTACCGCAACGACGGCCAGTGGACGGACTTCTACTACGCCTTCCTGCAGGCGAAGGCGTTGGCCGAGAGCTACCCGCCGGGCACCGAGCTGCGGATGGTGCTGGTCACCGACGCCATCCCCGACCCCGACCCCGCCGACTGGCCCAACCTGCCGCCCGGCTGGACCGCGCGGGCGGAGTCCGCCCGCCGCTCCGTCGAGCTGGTGCGGGAGATGAAGATCCCGCTTTACGTGATCATCGTGGGCGAGCCGCCGGCGGAGGTGGCCGGCCGCGACGCCGAGCAGTCGCCCGGCTTCGTGCTGGACCTGGTGCGCGCCGCCAACGGCGACGCGGCGGCGCCCCTGGCGCAGTCGCTCGCCAGCTTCTTCGCCCAGGACGGCGTGCTGCTGAAGAAGTTCGTCTACCGGGTGCGTCCGGGTGAGGGCCTGGAGAAGATCAGGCCGGTGATCACCCGCATCGCGGCGCCGCCGCGCGCCGGCATCGAGCTGCGCATCTTCACCTGGTTCGTGCTGCCGCTCCTGGTGGTGCTGGTGGTGCTGCTGGGGCTGCTGGTGCGCTCCTTCCCCGGGCCCGGCGACCTCGAGCTGATCGAGCTGGCCGTCGACCAGCCCCTGCACGTGGCCGTCGACCGTCTGCACCGGCTGCCGAACGGGGTCTGGTCGGCCCAGGGCCTGAGCCTGGTGGGCGATGCGCGACAGGCCGCCGCCACCTTCACGCTGCAGGCCGCACGGATCGACCTCAGCGGTCGCGGCTACGAGGGGTCCGCGCTCGACGAGCGCGACGCGGCCCTGCTGCCGCTGGGGCTGGAGCCGCTGCGCCGGGCGCTGGAGACGGCGACCGACTCCGGCAGCCGCGAGGAGAAGATCCACGCCCTGAACCTGGACTACGCCGCCCGCAGCCTGGAGCCGCAGGAGGTGGAGCGGATCCTGCTGAGCCCGCCGGTCCCCGGCCGGGGCGCGGCCGTCGACTTCCTGCGGGCCAAGGTTCACCTCGCCCTCGACCCTGCGCTGCAGAAGAAGCTGCTGGAGCCGCGGGTGCAGGTGCTCACCTACGGCCGCGAGGCCGGCCGGCGCGAGCTCTCGCTCGGCGCCCGGCTGCGCCTGGGCCGCTACGGCTTCCGCGTGCAGCAGATCGCCCGCGGCGGCCGGCGCGAGGTCTGCGTCAGCCTGTACTACGACCGCGTGCCCTCGCTGCTGGGCCTGAAGACGGTGCTGCCCGACTTCTTCCAGCGCCTCGCCCGCTTCCGTCGCAGCGCCCAGCGCTACGTCAGCTGAGCCCGCGGTGCCGCGGGTATCCGTGCTGCTGCCGGTGCGCGACGCGGCGCCGCACCTCGGCGCCTGTCTCGACTCGCTGGCGGCGCAGACGCTGTGCGACCACGAGGTGATCGCCGTCGACGACGGCTCCCGCGACGGCAGCTCGGAGCTGCTGCTCTCGCGCGCCGCCTCGGACCCGCGGCTGCGTGTGCGGTGCACCCCGCCGCGCGGCCTGGTGCCGGCGCTCGCCCTCGCCCTCGCCGAGGCGCGGGCGCCGCTGGTGGCGCGGATGGATGCGGACGACGTCGCCCGGCCGCTGCGGCTGGCGCTGCAGGCGGCGCGGCTCGAGTCGGACCCCGGCGTCGACGTGCTCGGCTGCCGGGTGGTGGCGACCGCCGGCTCCGGGGCGCGCCCCGGCCCCGGGATGGCGCGCTACGTCGAGTGGTCGAACGGCCTGCTCGAGCACGAGGCCATCTCCCGCGCGCGCTTCGTGGAGTCGCCCCTCGTCCATCCCTCGGTGGCGATGCGCACCCTCACCCTGCGCCGGCTCGGCGGCTGGCGTGACTTCGACGGCCCGGAGGACTACGAGCTGTGGCTGCGCGCGCTGTCGGCCGGGCTGCGCTTCGCCAAGCTGGACCAGGTGCTGCTCGAGTGGCGCGACACGCCGCAGCGGCTGACCCGCCGCGATCCCCGCTACCGTCCCTCCCGGTTCCTCGCGGTGAAGCTCGCGGCCCTGGCGGAGCTGCTGCAGGGCCGGGCGGTCGTGGTCTGGGGCGCGGGACCCATCGGCAAGGCCTGGGCGCGGAGCCTCGTCTCGCGCGGGCACCGCCTGCAAGCCATCGTGGAGGTGGACCCGCGGAAGATCGGCCAGAGGATCCACGGCGCGCCGGTCGTGCCCGTGGAGCAGGCGGGCGTGCTCGCGGACGCCGTCCACCTCGGGGCCGTCGGCCAGCCGGGCGCCCGCCAGCGCCTGCGCTCCGTTGCCGCGGCGGCGGGCCTGGTGGACGGTGAGACGTTCTTCGCAGTGGCCTAGGCGATAATCGCCCGATGCGCCGCACCGCTCCCGGCCGCCCGCGCCTGCTCACGGCGCTGCTGCTGCTCCCGCTCGGGATGCCGCTGGCGCCGGCCCGCGCCGCCGCGCGCCGGCCGTCCGCTCCGCCGCCGCGCATCGAGCGGCTCGCGCGTCTGCTGCAGCTCGAGGACACGCGGTCGAGCGGCCCGGGCGAGCTTCAGGCGCTGCTCGTTGACGCCGACCGCGGGGTGCGCCGCCGTGCCGCGCTCGCCGCCGGGCGCATCGGCGACCGCAGGCTGGTCACGCCGCTGCTGCCGCTCGTCGCCGATCCGGAGACGGAGGTCCGGCGGGTCGCCGCCTTCGCCCTGGGGCTGCTCGGCGACACCGCGGCGGTCGACCGTCTTCTCGGGGCGCTGAAGGACCCCGACGCCGGCGTGCGCGGGCGCGCCGCCGAGGCCCTGGGACGGCTGGGAGACGCGCGCGCCGCCCCGGCGATCGCCCAGGCCCTGCTCGACGCGCTGCCGAAGACGAGCGGGGTCGTGTCCGTCCGCGGCGACGACCCCGGAAGCCCCGCCGATTCCTGGGCCGAGCCACGATCCGAGCTGTTCGCACTGGTGCGTCTCAGGGACCTGGCGGCCGCGCAGCGGGCGCTCGTCGCCGACGGCCGATCCCGCTTCGACTGGTGGGCGGCCACCTGGGCGGCGATGCGCCTGGAGAGCCCGCTGCTGCGACCGGTGCTGCTGGCCGCGACGGCCTCGGACGACCCGCGCTCGCGAGCGCTGGCCGCCCGCGGTCTGGGTGCGCTCCAGGACGCGCCCGCGGCGGAGCTGCTGCTGCGCCTGGTTCGCGACGCTGACGAGACGGTGGCCGTGCAGGCGCTGCGCGCGCTCGCCCTCCTCGGCCAGGCGCGGGCGACGCCCGCGGCCGCGGCGCTGCTGGCCTCGCCCAGCGACCTGCTGCGGCGCGAGGCGCTGCGCGCCCTCGCCGTGCTGCCGCCGGACCCCGCGCTGCGCCCCCGTCTGGTGGGCCTGGTGGCCGACCGCAACGGCTGGGTGCGCGGCGCCGCCTTCGGCGCGCTCGCCCACACCAGCCCCGAGGACTTCGCCCTCGTCCTCTCCGGGCTCGACCAGGACCCCGACTTCCGGGTGCGCCAGGACCTGGCCGCGGCGCTCGGCGCCACCGGGGGCGAGATGGCGGTGGGCGTGCTCCACGCGATGCTGAAGGACGGGGACGCGCGCGTCCTGCCGGCGGTGCTGGCGGCGCTCGTCCACGCCCGCGGCGCGGATGCGCTCGACACGCTGCGCCGCCACCTGGAGCACCCCGACCTCGGCGTGCGCGCCGCGGCCGCCGACGAGATCGCCCGGCTGGGGCCGCGCGGCCTGGGCGAGCCGCTGCTGGCGGCGTGGGCCCGCGGCCTCGCCGACGGGCCGGGCGAGCTGGAGGCGCGGCTCTCGGCGGTGGCGGCCCTGGCGGCGCAGAAGGACGAGCCCGCGAGGCGCGGACTGCTGCGGGTGGCGGCCGAGGACCCCTCCCGCGCGGTGCGGGCGCGAGCGGCGGCGGCGGCACGCGAGCTGGGCGCCACTCCGCCGGAGGTCGGGCCCGAGCGCGTGCGGCGCCCGCCGCTCGACTACCGCGAGGCGATGGCCCCCTACCAGCCTCGGCCGGGCGTGCCCCTCTACACGCCGCGCGCCTTCCTGCACACGCGCAAGGGGACGATCGAGCTGCACCTGGACGTCGTCGAGACGCCGCTCACCACCGCCTCCTTCCTGGCGCTGGCGCAGGCCGGCTTCTACGACGGGCTCAGCTTCCACCGCGTGGAGCCGGGCTTCGTGGTGCAGGGAGGCGATCCCCGCGGCGACGGCAGCGGCGGCCCCGGCTACTCGCTGCGCTGCGAGCTCTCTGGCGGTGCCTACGCCCGCGGCAGCGTGGGCATGGCGCTCTCCGGGCGCGACACCGGCGGCAGCCAGTTCTTCATCACCCTGCAGCCGCAGCCGCAGCTCGAGGGCGGCTACACGCTGTTCGGCAGGGTGGCCTCCGGCATGGAGGTGGTGGACCGCCTGCGGCCGGGCGACGTCATCGAGCGGGTCGAGGTCTGGACCGGCGAGTGAGGCGGCTGTGCGCGCGCCGGTGCGGCTGATCGCCCTCGACATCGACGGCACGCTGCTGCGCAGCGACAAGTCCCTCGCCCCGCGCACCCGCCAGGCCCTCGATCACGCCCGCGCCCGCGGCGTGCGGCTGGTGCTGGTGACCGGCCGCCGTTATCCCTCGGCGTTGCGGGTGGCGGAGGAGCTCGGCGGGGAGGTGCCGCTGGTGCTGCACAACGGCGCCCTGGTGGTGGAGGGCGGGCGGGTGCTGCGCTGCCGTCCGCTCGCGCGCCAGGCCGCGCGCCGAGCGATCGCCATCGGCCGCGCGGCCGGCGAGGAGCCGGTCGTCCACTGTGGCGCCGCCGGCGAGGGCTGGCTGCTCGTCGACGCGGCGGCCCGCCGCCAGGGGCTGGTCGGCTACTACCTCGAGCGCGCGGGCGACGAAGTGCGCAGCGTCCCCGACCTGCTGCAGGCGCTCGACGCCGAAGAGCCGATCCAGGTGATGTTCGGCGGCTCCCGCGAGCAGATGGAGCCGCTGCGGGAGCGCCTGCTGGCGGGGCTCGACCGGCTCGCCCGCATCGAACGCACCGTCTACCCGGTCACCGGCCTGGTGCTGCTGGACGTGATCGATCCCGGCGTCGGCAAGGCGGAGGCGCTCGCCTACCTGCAGGAGCGCTGGGGCATCCGCCGCGAGCAGACGCTCGCCATCGGCGACAACTGGAACGACCGCGAGATGCTCGCCGCCTCCGGCCTCGGCTTCGTCATGGGCAACGCGGACCCCGAGCTTCTCGCCCTGGGCCTTCCCGCCCTGCCCGGCAACGACGAGGACGGCGTCGCCTGCGCGGTGGAGCGGTACGTGCTGGCCGAGAGCTGACAGTCAGCTATATCATTTGTTGATATAGCCGACGCCCGAGCTCGCAGCTCGATTCCATTCGCGCGGAGCGGAGGGGGGTCTGGGGGACGCGATGCCAGGACGGCTACAGGCCAGAGCGGCGCGCGGAGGCGAATTCACTTCGCCGCAGCGCGGGGGGCTTGGGGGGTGCGGCGCAGCACCCCCCCAAAACAAATAAGGGGGGCGAGAGAACGCTCTCAACCCCCCCAACTGCCCCGGGGCTGTTACTTCTTCTTCTTCGCGGCCTTCTTCTTGGCAGCCTTCTTCTTCGCGGGCATCGAGGTGATCCCCCCTTTCAGTCCAAGTCTGGACGGGCGAAGCTCGCTTTCAACCTATCGGGTCTCAAAGGGCTTCGCATACTAGGCGTAGCGTAGGTACCCCTCATGGGGATGTCAAGGTTTTTTTGACCTCATGGCCGCCGATGCCCAAGGGGTGGAGCACCTTAGGCTGTGCACGTCGGTGTGGAAATCGAGCAAAGTGGCTCCAGGAGCCAGTTCCCGCGATTCCAAGCCGACAACTTTCGCCGGGCCAGAGGCTTCCGCGAGTGCCGACGAAAATGTGGGCCCCCCGGCGAGTGAAGCGGCCTTGATATGGTTCTTTGTACACCATGGCGATCCGCGAAGCGGATCGCTAGCCGCCGTAGTCGGTGTGCAGCCGCGCTCGGGTCGCGTGCCTCTCGCGCCCGAGCGAGACGATCCGCGCCAGCAGCTCCTCGTAGCCGACGCCGCTCGCCTGCCACAGCTTCGGGAACATGCTGATGGAGGTGAAGCCCGGGATGGTGTTGATCTCGTTCACCAGCAGGCGGCCGTTCGCCTTCTCCAGGAACAGGTCCACCCGCGCGTAGCCGCAGGCGTCGACGGCGCGGAAGGCGGCCACCGCCAGGCGGCGGGCCTCGCTGGTCTGCGCCGGCTCGAGCGGCGCCGGGATCAGCAGCGAGGTGCGGCTGTCGGCGGCGTACTTGGAGTCGTAGTCGTAGAACTCGCGGTCGGGCACGATCTCGCCGGGCAGCGCGGCCTCGGGCGCGTCGTTGCCCAGCACCGAGCACTCGATCTCCCGCACCTCGAGGCCCCGCTCCACGATCACCTTGCGGTCGTAGCGGAACGCGAGGTCCAGCGCCTCGCCCAGCGCGGGCGCGCCCTTCACCTTGCTGATGCCGACGCTCGAGCCGAGGTTGGCGGGCTTGACGAACAGGGGCAGCCCGAGCGAGCGGACGAGGTCCGCCTCCGCTGCCGGGTCGCGGCGCAGCAGCAGGCGCCAGGGCACCTGCTCGAGCCCCGCGCGCTCGAACAGGGCCTTCATCATCGCCTTGTCCATCGACGCCGCCGAGGCGGCGACGCCGGCGCCGGCGTAGGGCACCGCGGCCAGCTCCAGCAGGCCCTGCACCGTCCCGTCCTCGCCGTAGGTGCCGTGCAGCACGGGGAAGAAGGCGTCCGGTCGCGCCAGCTCGCGTGCGTCGGACAGCCGGCGCAGCCGCCCGCCGTCGGTCGGGGACGCCGCCAGGAACACCTCCTCGCCTCCCTGCGGCTGCGGCTCCTCGCCCGGCTGCAGCAGCCAGCGGCCCTGCTTGTCGATGAGCACGCAGAGCAGGCGGTGGCGCGGGCGCAGACCCGCCGCCACCGACGCCGCCGAGCGCAGGCTGACCTCGTGCTCGCTCGAGCGCCCGCCGAAGAGGAGCGCGACCGACGGCCGTGTGTCCATGCTGCGGAGTCTATACTCGCCGCTCGATGAGCGGCTTCTCCTTCCAGGTGGAGGCGCGCGACGCCCGTGCGCGCGGGGGGCGGCTCCTCACGCCGCACGGCGAGGTGGAGACGCCGGCGTTCATGCCGGTCGGCACCGCGGGCGCGGTCAAGGCCGTGCTGCACCGCGACCTGCGCGAGATCGGCGCTCGCATCCTGCTCGCGAACACCTACCACCTGATGCTGCGCCCGGGCGACGCGCTCGTCGCGCAGCTGGGCGGGCTGCACGGGTTCACCGGCTGGGACGGTCCCTTCCTCACCGACAGCGGCGGCTACCAGGTCTTCTCCCTGGCGGCGCTGCGCCGGGTGGGCGAGGAGGGCGTGCGCTTCCGCAGCCACCTCGACGGCTCGGAGCACCTGCTCTCGCCGGAGCGCTCGATGGAGGTCCAGCAGAACCTGGGCGCCGATGTCGCCATGTGCTTCGACGAGTGCCCGCCGGGCGACGCCCCGCGCGAGGTGGTGGCCGAGGCGACCGCGCGCACCACGCGCTGGGCGCGGCGCAGCCGGCAGGCGCACGGGAGGGCGGACCAGTGGCTGTTCGGCATCGTGCAGGGGGGCGGCCACCTCGAGCTGCGCGAGGCGAGCGCCCGCGAGCTGATGGAGCTCGATTTCCCCGGCTACGCGATCGGCGGGCTCTCGGTGGGCGAGCCCAAGCCGGTGCGCGACCGGGTCGTCGAGCACCTGGACAAGGTCCTGCCCGAGCAGAGACCCCGCTACCTGATGGGCGTCGGCGCGCCGGAGGACCTGATCGAGGGCGTCTCGCGCGGCATCGACCTCTTCGACTGCGTGCTGCCCACCCGCAACGCCAGGAACGGCCAGCTGTTCACTGCGCGTGGCCGGCTGGCCATCCGCAACGCGCGCTACCGCGAGGACCCGCGGCCGCCCGACCCCGACTGCCCCTGCCCCACCTGCCGCAGCGCCAGCCGCGCCTACCTGCGCCACCTGCACCTCTCGGGCGAGATGGCGGCTGCGACGCTCATGAGCGTCCACAACCTGTTCTTCTACCTTGACATGATGAAAAGCCTGCGGCAGAGTATCCGTTTGTGCCGCTTCGGGAAGTGGCGTGATGAAACCTTGCGCCGCCTCGCGGAGGGGCAGGACGGGCCCTAGCGCGCGAAGGTCCTCGCGATCCCCCGAGCGCGACCCGAAAAGCGAGAGAACAGACCCCCTATGGCCGACCCCCGGATGCTGATCGCCCTCGCCGGGCCCGCCCGCTCGGGCGAGCCCAACCCGTTCGGCAGCTTCCTGATGATGGGGCTCATCTTCGCCATCTTCTACTTCATCCTCATCATGCCGATGCGGAAGAAGCAGCGGAAGCTCGATGAGCTGGTCAAGCAGCTGCAGACAGGCGACCGGGTGGTGCTCAACTCGGGGATCTTCGGCACGATCGTCGGCGTGGAGGAGGACGTGCTCCTGCTGCGCGTCGACGACAAGACCCGGATCAAGGTCCTCAAGAGCGCCGTCGCCAGCAAGCAGGGGACCCCGACCGAGAAGACGGAGAAGTGATGCCTCCCGCCCTGCAGAACCCGCTCACCCTCTGGCTGCTGCTGACCGCGGCCCTCGGGGGCCTGGCCTACGCCTTCATGCGCCCGGAGCTGCGCTGGAAGGCGATCGTCTACGGCAGCTTCCTGCTCGCCTGCGGCGTGGCCATCTGGCCGCCCTACGACCGCGGCGACCAGCAGGGCAAGATCCACCTGGGCCTCGACCTCAAGGGCGGCATCCACCTGGTGCTGCAGGTGGTGGTGGACGACGCCCTCAACGCCACCGTCGACGACGCCGTCAACACCACCCGCGACCAGGCGGTCCGCAAGGGGATCCAGGTGGCGACCGTGCAGCGCCTCTCGTCCAGCGCCTTCACCGTGGAGGGCGTGGAGCCCGCCCGCGTCAAGGACATGCGCGACCTGCTGCGCGACTTCTTCCGCAGCGGATGGGAGGTGCGCGACACCGGCGAGGGCAAGCTCACCGTGCAGATGACCGACGTCTACCAGCGCGACCTCCGCCGGCAGACGGTGCAGGAGGCGGTGCGCACGCTCGAGCGGCGGGTGAACGCGCTCGGCGTGACCGAGCCGGTGATCGCCGAGACCGGCAACCGCGGCGACCAGATCCTGGTGCAGCTGCCGGGTGTCACCGACGTGGAGGCGGCCAAGCGCATCATCAAGACGACCGCCCAGCTCTCGCTGCACCTGGTGGAGAACTCGGCCACCAGCCAGGAGGCGCTGCTGCAGGGCAGCGGGGGCAAGGTGCCCGACAACATGGAGGTGCTCTCCGGGCCCGGCTCCACCCCCGGCGAGCCCGTCTACTACCTCCTGCGCAAGGAGTCGATGATCACCGGGCGCGACCTCAAGAGCGCGCGGGTGGGCGTCGACGAGTCGAACCGGCCCGACATCAACTTCTCGCTCAACGCCACCGCCACCGACCGCTTCTCCCGGGAGACCGGCCGCAGCATCGGCCGCCAGCTGGCGATCGTGCTCGACAACACCGTCTACTCCGCGCCCACCATCCAGAGCCGGCTGGGCTCGGACAACCGCATCACCGGCCGCTTCAGCACCCAGGAGGCGGACGAGCTGGCCAAGATCCTCAAGGCGGGCGCGCTGCCCGCCACCCTGCGCTACCAGCAGCAACTGACGGTCGGCGCCTCGCTCGGCCGCGACTCGATCAAGGACGGGCTGATGGCCGCCGCCGCCGGCATGGCCTTCATCCTCATCTTCATGCTGGTCTACTACCGGCTGTCCGGCCTCAACGCGGTGGTGGCGCTGTCGGCGAACCTGCTGATCCTGCTGGGAGCCATGGCCTACACCAACGCCACCCTGACGCTGCCCGGCATCGCCGGCATCATCCTGACCATCGGTGTCGGCGTCGACACCAACGTGCTCGTCTTCGAGCGCATCCGCGAGGAGCTGCGCAACGGCAAGACCGTGCGCATGGCGGTGCAGAACGGCTTCGACCGGGTGTGGATCACCATCCTCGACACCCACGCCACGGCGCTCATCGCGGCGGCCTTCCTGTTCCAGTTCGGCACCGGCCCCATCAAGGGCTTCGCCGTCACGCTCGTCATCGGCCTGGTGGCCAACGTGTTCGCCTCCTTCTTCGTCAGCAAGTTCCTCTTCGAGTGGGTGCTCGGCCGGCGCCACCTGGAATCCCTGAGCATCTAGGGAGACGGACATGGAAATCATCAAGAACCCGCACTACGACTTCCTGGGCAAGGCGAAGTACTTCATCGCCCTGAGCCTGTTCTTCATCCTGAGCGGCGTCGCCATCATGGCGACCCGCGGCATCGCCTACGGCGTCGAGTTCTCCGGCGGCACCCAGCTCATCCTCCACTTCCAGAACCCGCCGGAGGTCGACAGGGTGCGCAGCGCCGTCGACAAGGTCAGCCCTGGCGCCGTCATCCAGATCTACGGGGAGCCCAGGCAGAACAAGGTGCTCGTGCGCATCGCCCAGGAGGCGCCGGAGTCCGACCTCGACGCGCCCGCCCGCGCCGTCCGCGAGACGCTGGCGCGCAACTACGGCCAGAACCCGGTGCTCGAGTCCTCCTCCGAGATCGTGGGCCCCATCGTGGGCGGCGAGCTGCGGCAGAAGGCGGTCTACCTGACCGTCCTCGGCCTGCTCTTCCAGCTCATCTACATCGCCGCCCGCTTCCGCGGCGGCGCCTGGGGCGTGGCCGCGGCGGTGGCGGGCCTGCACGACATCCTGATCTGCCTGGGCTTCCTCACCTTCTTCCGCTACGAGATCACGCTCAACGTGATCGCGGCCCTGCTGACGCTGGTGGGCTACAGCGTGAACGACACCATCGTGGTCTTCGACCGCGTCCGAGAGAACCTCGGCAGGCGGCGCAAGGACCCGCTGCCGTCGATCCTCAACGACTCGATGAACCAGACGCTCACCCGCACGCTCATCTCCAACGGCACCACCTTCCTCTCGGTGCTGGGCCTCTACCTCTTCGGCGGCGAGGTGCTGCGGGGGTTCGGGTTCACCATGGTGGTGGGCGTGCTGATCGGGACCTACTCCACGCTGTTCATCGCGGTGCCGATGGTGAACTGGTGGTACGGTCGCCGCGGCGGCACCGAGGTGGCGGCCGACGCCACCGCCAGGCCGAAGCCGGCCGCCAAGGCGCAGCCGAGGGCCAAGGCGACCGCCTGAGGCGGCTTCACGTCGTTTAACGCTCGGTGTCGCACCAGCACCCGACGGTCCTTCCCGGCGGCGTAGAGTCGGGAGAGGCGGATGCTAAGATGGCGCAGATGACGGGCGCGACGCAGGACGCTCCGGCACACGCCGGGGTCCGTGACCCGGGCGAGGACCTGTTCAAGACCGTCCTCGAGGAGGCGCAGCGCCCGCCGCTCAGCCGCTGGCAGAAAATCGGCGCCGGCGTGGCGCTCGGCATCCACCTCGTCGGGCTCGCCGTGGCCTTCTACGTGATGTTCTTCGCTCCCGAGCTGCTGCCGGACCGGAAGGATCTGCTGGTCAGCCTCATCTACGACCCGCCGCCCCCGCCCCCGCCCCCGCTGCCGAAGGGCACGCAGATGCGCCCGCAGCAGGCGAAGCCCGAGCTGCCCAAGCCGGTGGTGGAGAAGCCGGTGAAGCCCGAGTTCACCGCGCCCGTGCAGACGCCCGATCCCAAGACCGCGCTGGTGCAGCCCGAGCCCGGCGTGCGCGCGCAGGACCAGTTCGGATCGCCGACCGGCAGCGACTTCGGCGACCCCCTCGCCGGCATGGAGGAGGGCGTCGAGGGCGGCGTGCCCGGCGGGGTGCCCGGCGGGGTGATCGGCGGCGTGCTCGGGGGCACCGGCACCGGACCGATCCTCGACTACGACCAGCCGCCGAGGATCGTCAAACAGACGAAGCCGCAGTACCCCCAGGAGGCGTTCGTCAAGAAGATCGAGGGCACCGTGCTGGTGGAGATCGTCATCGACGCCACGGGGCGGGTGGTGAGCGCGCGCGTGCTGCGCTCCGTGCCGCTGCTCGATCAGGCGGCGGTGCAGACCGTCTACCAGTGGGTGTTCCAGCCCGCGGTCAAGCACGGCCGCCCGGTGGCGACGATCGCGCACGCCCCGGTGAACTTCCGGATCTACTGATCCAGCGCTCTGGATCCGCCCGTTCCCGCCACCCCACTCCGGCCCTCGCCGGCACGGCAGTGTTGGAACCCGCCGCCGCGGCGCGGTGTCCAACTGGCGTGCAGGACTCTCGTCCGGTTGGCCAGCGGGGCGGGCGGCCGGGCGGGCTCTCCCCGGAAAGGCTTGACCTTGACCGCCTTGACACGTTCGTGACGGGTTCGCTAAGATCGCGCCTCCTGCCAAGCCGCAAAAACTAGGGGAAAGAGTGTAGAGGACGGGGGATGGAACAGAGGCTATTCGAGGATCTTCTCGACTCCGACAAGGTCGCGCACCGCACCAACAAGTCGAAGACGCTGCCGGTCTCGCTCGCCCTTCACATCCTGGTGGCCGCCCTGATCGTGGTGATGCCGATCGTGGCCGCGGACACCCTGCCGGAGCCCGCCACGGCGGTGAAGGCCTTCTTCGTCGAACCGATGGCCGCGCCGGCGCCGCCGCCGCCCCCGCCTCCCCCCGCGCCCAGGGCCGAGGTGGTCCACAAGATCCAGCCGAAGCCCGTGCCACAGGACACCAAGTTCGTGGCGCCGGTCGACGTGCCGCAGCAGATCAAGCCCGAGGAGAGCCTCGACCTCGGGGTCGAGGGCGGAGTGGCCGGCGGCGTCGAGGGCGGGGTCCCGGGCGGCGTCGTGGGCGGTGTGGTGGGCGGGCTGCCCGACGCCCCACCTCCTCCTCCGCAGCAGGCGGTCCGCGTGGGCGGGCAGATCAAAGAGCCCAAGAAGCTCAAGGATGTCAAGCCGCTCTACCCCGACATCGCCAAGCAGGCGCGGGTGCAAGGGGTGGTGATCCTGGAGTGCACGATCTCGCCGGCCGGAAGGGTCAGCGACGTCAAGGTGCTCCGCGGGATCCCCCTCCTGGACCAGGCGGCCCTGGAGGCGGTGAAACAATGGGTCTATACGCCGACACTATTGAACGGCGTCCCGGTTGCCGTCATCATGACGGTCACGGTCAACTTCAAGCTCTCGTAGGCCTAAGCGGCCCGGAGCCCCGATCAGTCCAGGAGGACGCAAGATGCAGTTCGATTTGAGGACCATGGCGGAGCACATGGGCGGCGTCGCGTGGGGCGTCGTCGTCGTGCTCTTCCTCATGTCCATGTACTCCATCGCCGTCATGATCGAGCGGTACTGGACCTTCTCCCAGGCGACCAAGCAGTCGCGCAAGTACGCCCCTGAGGTCGCCCGCTTCCTGAAGGCCGGCAAGATCAAGGAGGCGATCGACGTCTCCGACGGCAAGCAGTACAAGCTGTCGCACCTCGCCAAGGTCCTCAAGCCGGGGCTGCAGGAGTGGCAGTACCAGGTCGAGACCGGCGAGGCGGAGCGCGACCGTGAGGGCGCCGTCGAGGCCGCCAAGCGTGCGATCCAGCGCGCCACCGCCGTCAACCTCGCCGACCTCAAGCGCGGCCTCTCCGGCCTCGCCACCATCGGCGCCACCGCTCCGTTCGTGGGCCTCTTCGGGACCACCTTCGGCATCATCAACGCCTTCTCGGGCATGGCGCTCACCGGCTCCGGCGGCATCGCCGCCATCTCGGCCGGCATCGCCGAGGCGCTGATCACCACCGCGTTCGGGCTCTTCGTGGCCGTGCCCGCGGTGTGGGCGTTCAACTACTTCAACGGCAAGGTCGAGGGCTTCAACGTCGAGATGGACAATTCCAGCTCGGAGCTGCTCGACTACTTCATCAAGAAGGGCGCCTAGTCGCCGGCCGGTCGCGCCTGCAGGCCGGGACCCTCGACCCGGGTCCCGGCCGGGCGCAGCGGATCCGATTCGGGCGAAGGAGCACACCCCCATGGCAATGGACGTTGGCGGCAAAAAGGGCGGACCGATGGCGGACATCAACGTCACGCCCATGGCCGACATCATGATCGTCCTGCTGATCATCTTCATGGTCATCACGCCCATGCTGCAAAAGGGCGTGGACGTGAGGCTGCCGCAGGCCGGCAACACCAAGGAGCGCAAGGACGAGCCCAAGACGATCGTGGTGGCGATCAAGAAAGACACCACCACCTACCTGGGCTCGATGAAGCTGGCCAGCCAGGCGGACCTGCTGCCGCAGGTGAAGGAGCGGCTGCAGGACCTGCCCGAGGGCGGGCGCATGATCTACCTCAAGGCCGACGAGCAGCTGCCCTACTCCGAGGTGATGAAGGTGATGGACCTCTGCCGCGAGGCGGGGGTGGAAGAGGTCGCGCTCATCGCCGAGCGCAAGGTGCAGGGATAGCGCGATGGCGAACCCCAACACCCCCCGGGATGCCTCGCACCACTTCGAGTACGCCGAGCACCACAAGGAGCTCGAGCGCAAGCGCCGGCTCGCCCACCAGGAGGACGCTCACCCCAAGTCCGGCGCCATGTCGAACATCAACATCACGCCGCTCATCGACGTGATGCTGGTGCTGCTGATCATCTTCATGGTGGTGACGCCGCTGGCCCAGAAGGGCCTCGACATCTCCCTGCCCCAGCCGCCCCCGCCCAACCAGCCCAAGGACGCGACGCCGCCCAACCAGGTGGTGCTCGGGCTGGAGGAGGGCGCAGTCACCCTCAACCGCAACCCGGTGACGATGGAGGAGCTCGAGGGCAAGCTGCGGGACATCTTCCAGGCGCGCGCGGACAAGACCATCTTCGTGCGCGCCACCGGTACCGTTCCCTATGGCCGCGTGGTGCAGGCCATGGACATCGCCAAAGGCGCCGGTGTCGAGCGCATCGGGATCATCTCCGACAAGATGATCGAGGAGGCCGGCGGCGTGGTCGGCGGCCAGCCCTAGAGTTCCTGGACTGATCGTTTCGTACCCGAGGGGCCCGGCGACGGGCCCCTTCGCATTCTAAGGGCTCGCCTCCACCCAGGCGGATCCGTGACCCCCCGGGGCTGCGTACGAGCCCGCACGACGCCACCGCCGCCGACCCGCCGTCGACCGGCGTCCGGCGCCGCGGAGCCGCCGAGCCGCGAACGGAGCGGACAAAATGAAGAGGGCGCTCCCTCGGGAGCGCCCTCCTGAACGACTCCGGCCGCCGAGCTACTTGGTCGGCCCTGCCGCTGGCGCCGTGGCTTCGGCCGCTGCGGTCGCCGCGCTCCCCTGCGCGCTCTGCTCCTTCTTGAGGTCCGCCGCCTGCTTCTGCAGCAGCACGGCCTGGTCGAGATAGCGCTTGCGCTCGGCGGGGCTGGGGGCCACCTGGGCCTTCACCCGGTAGAGCAGGCCCTTGTAGACGATGGCGTTCCAGAAGTCGGGCTTCGCCTTCAGCGCCAGGTCCACGGCCTCGATTCCCTTGTCGGCGTACTCGTTCTTCTGCTTGTCCGAGAGCAGCGGGTCACGGTAGGCCTTGTCCCAGTAGAACGTCGCGACCAGCTGGTGGCCGTTCGGGTCGTTGGGGTCGATGTCTGCGCAGCGGTTGAGGGTGCCGATCGCCTGGTCGAACTTCGAGCGCCGCGCGCCCTTGCTCTGGCCATCCACCCAGACGTTGCCCTGGTCGTCCCACAGGGGCTTGTTGTAGAACTGCGCCAGCGCGTTGCAGGCCTTCACGTCCTTCGAGTTCTGCTCCGTGACCTTCTGATAGGTCTCCTCCGCCTCCTTCACCCGGTTGAACTTCTCGTACAGGCCGGCCATCGCGTAGAGGTTCTTGGTGTCGTTGGGGTTGTCCTTGACCACCTGCTCCGCGTAGCCGAGCGCCTTCTCGTAGTTCTGGACCGGAGGATCGGAGTAGATGACGGTGAGCGCCTCCAGCGTGCGCAGCCGCAGCTGCTTCAGCTGGTTGCTGTTCGCCCTGTTGACCTCCAGCGCCTTCTCGTACTCGCCGATGGCGGTGTCGAGGTGCGCGCGGTTGTCCGCGCCCTCCTTGCCAGGGCGGTAGAGCGCCTGCTCGGCGCTCGCCAGGTAGAAGCGGGCCTCGGCGAAGTCCGGCTTGAGCTCGACGGCCCGGCGATACTCGTCGATCGCCTTGCGGTAGTTCTCTTCCTTGTAAAGCCTGTTGCCGTCCTTGAAGGCTGCCTTCGCCTTCACGGTGTTGCAGCCCGCGCCGATCAGGGCGATCGGCAGCAGGGCGGCAAGCGCGGCGCTGCGGTATCGGGTTCTCATGGCCGTCTCCCGGGGGAAAGTCATTGAATACAAAAGAGCTTCCGAGACAGCGGATTATAGGGCCCGCGATCCGGGGGAGTCAACCACGGCGGACGGGGCCGCCAGCGGCCTGCTAGACTCAGCCGAGCGCATGATTCGGTTCGAGGACATCCAGGAGACCGTCCAGCGGCACCACCCGGAGGCCGACCTGGAGGTCCTGCGCAAGGCCTACATCTTCTCCGCCGTGGAGCACAAGGGACAGGTGCGCGCCTCGGGCGAGCCCTACCTGGTGCACCCGCTGGAGGTGGCGGCCATCCTCGCCGACATGCGCATGGACCCGGTCTGCGTGACGGTGGGGCTGCTCCACGACGTGCTCGAGGACACGCTCACCACCCCCGAACGGCTGAAGGAGTACTTCGGCAACGACGTGCTGCACATCGTGGAGGGCGTCACCAAGATCTCCAAGATCCCATACGCCACCTCGGAGGAGCGCCAGGCCGAGACCTACCGCAAGATGCTGCTGGCGATGGTCGACGACATCCGGGTGATCCTGGTGAAGCTCGCCGACCGCCTGCACAACATGCGGACGCTGCAGCACCTGCCCGAGGAGCGGCGCCAGCGCATCGCCCGCGAGACGCTCGACATCTACGCGCCGATCGCCGGCCGGCTGGGCATGGCCAAGATCAAGAACGAGCTGGAGGACCTCTCCTTCCAGTACCTCGACCCGGATGGCTACCGTGCCCTCGCAGCGCGGGTCGAGGAGCGGGCCCGCGCTGCCGCCGGCTTCATCGAGAAGATCCAGGCGACGGTGGGCGAGAAGCTGCACGCCGCCGGCATCGAGGCGAAGGTGGAGGGGCGGATCAAGCGGCTCCACTCCATCCACCAGAAGCTGCGCCGCCAGAGGATCGACCTCGAGCAGGTGTACGACTTCGTGGCGCTGCGGGTGCTGGTCGACAGCGTCCCCGACTGCTACGCGGCGCTCGGGGTGCTGCACAACACCTGGCGCCCGGTGCCGGGGCGGATCAAGGACTTCATCGCCATGCCCCGGCCCAACGGCTACCAGTCGCTGCACACCTCCGTGATCGGCGACGAGGGGCACCCCTTCGAGGTGCAGATCCGCACCCATGACATGCACCGGGTGGCCGAGGAGGGCATCGCCGCCCACTGGAAGTACAAGGAGGGGCGCAGCGGCGTCGACAAGGACGACCGCGCCTTCTCCTGGCTGCGCCAGCTGCTGGAGTGGCAGCAGGAGGTCAAGGACCCGCACGAGTTCCTGAACTCGCTGAAGCTCGACCTCTACCCGGAGGAGGTGTACTGCTTCACCCCCAAGGGCGAGGTGAAGATGCTGCCGCGGGGGGCCTCGCCCATCGACTTCGCCTACGCCATCCACACCGAGATCGGACACCAGTGCGTGGGCGCGCGGGTCAACGGCAAGATGGTGCCGCTGCGCTACAAGCTGAAGAACGGCGACATCATCGAGATCCTCACCGCCCCCGGCCACAAGCCCAGCCGCGACTGGCTGGGCTTCACCGTCACCAACAAGGCGAAGGCCAAGGTCCGCCACTACCTCAACACCGCCGAAAAGCAGCAGGCCCTGGAGATCGGCCGCAAGCACCTGGACCGCGAGCTGCGCCGCTACGACCTCTCGCTGAAGAAGGTCGTCCAGCACCCCTCGGCTCTCGAGTCCCTGGCCCAGGAGCTGGGCGTGGGCGCGCGGCTCGACGACCTGTTCGTGGCCCTCGGCTACGGCAAGGTCTCCGCCCGCCAGGTCCTGGCCCGCCTGCTGCCCCCGGAGAAGCTCGAGCAACCCGCGCCGGAGAAGGCGCGGCCGGTGGTGGACGCCGTCAAGCGCCTGCTGGGCCGCGGCGTCGAGCGCATCACCGTGAAGGGCACGGACGACCTCCTGGTCTACCGGGCCAGGTGCTGCAACCCCATCATGGGCGAGCCGATCGTCGGCTACATCACCCGCGGCAAGGGCGTCTCCGTCCACTCGCAGAACTGCCCCAACGTCAGGAACCTCGTCTACGACCCCGAGCGTCGGATCGCGGTCGAGTGGGAGGCCGGGGCGGAGGGCGGCTACGAGGTGCGCCTCAGCGTGAACCTGGAGGACCGCCCGGGCGCCCTGGCCGCGGTCACCGCGGCGCTCGCGGCCATGAACACCGACGTCCGCGACGCGCAGGTGCGCACGTTCGACGACCGCACCGCCTGCATCGAGCTGACGGTGCGCATCACCGATCTCAAGCACCTCGACAAGGTGGTGAAGTCGGTGCGCGGGGTGTCGGGCGTCATCGACGTCGCCCGCCAGGCGGTGGCGCGCTGAGGCTCGCCGCCCCGGCCGCCGCGGATTGCGACTTTGCAGCCCAGCGGGTAGTCTGCTGCTGTCCCGCAGCAAGGAGGTCCGCCGGTGCCGACCAAGTACGTCTCCACGTCCCACGCGCCCCGGCCGATCGGTCCCTATTCCCAGGGCGTGATCTCGGGCGGATTCCTTTTCTGCTCCGGCCAGATCGCCCTCGACCCCCAGACGGGCGGGCTGGTGGAGGGCGACGTGGGCGCCCAGACCGAACGGGTGCTGCAGAACCTGGTGGCGGTGCTGCGCGAGGCCAAGATGGGGCCCGAGAACGTGGTCAAGGCGACCGTCTACCTCGCCGACATGGCGGACTTTCCCCAGATGAACGACGTCTACGGCCGCTACCTGGGACAGAAGCCGCCGGCGCGCACCACGGTGCAGGCCGCCGGCCTGCCGCGCGGGGTGAAGGTCGAGATCGACGTGATCGCGGCGTACTAGCTCAGGCTGTGGCCTGAGCCTTCGCCTTGGTCGTGCCGCGGGTGGTCTTGGTCACCTTGCCGGCGCGCAGGCAGCGCGTGCACACCCGGACCCGGCGGTGGGTGCCGTTGGCGAGGGTGGCGCGGACGCTCTGCAGGTTGGGGTTGAAGCGCCGGTGGGTCACGTTGTGGGCGTGGCTGACCCGATTGCCGAACTGCGGGCCCTTGCCGCAGATGTCACACCGCTGAGCCATGACGAAGCGTCCTCCCACGTGAGCGAGATCCGTCCAAAACGCGAAACCCAAGTTTATTGAGGACCTTCCGCGGCGTCAAGGCGGGGCCCGGTCCCGGGGATCCCTTCCGTGTCCCGTGTGGTACATTCACGCACCATGGTCCAGTTCAACTTCAGCGAACGGACCATCAAAGCGAAGGTGGTCTACTACGGCCCGCCGCAGTCGGGCAAGACCACCAACCTCGAGCAGATCCACCGCATCACCGACCCCGAGGGCGCCAACCGCCTCATCTCCCTCAACACCGCCCAGGACCGCACGCTCTTCTTCGACCTCCTGCCCTTCAGCCTGGGCACCGTCTCCGGCTACGACTTCAAGATCCAGCTCTATACCGTCCCCGGCCAGGTCCAGTACAACGCCACCCGCCGGGTGGTGCTGGCCGGCGCCGACGCGGTGGTGTTCGTGGCCGACAGCCAGAAGGCCCTCGCCCGCGACAACCTCACGGCCTTCGAGAACATGAAGGTCAACCTGCTGGCCAACCGGCTGGTCCCCGAGAAGGTGCCCCTCGTCCTGCAATACAACAAGCAGGACCTGCAGCCGGTGGTCAGCCGCACCGAGCTCGACCGCGCGCTCAACTTCTGGGGCCGCCACGCCTTCCCGGCGGTAGCCACCCGCGGCGAGGGCGTGATGGAGACCTTCGTGGCGATCGTGCAGGAGATGCTCGCCGCGATCGCGCTCAAGTACAACCTCAAGGAGAAGGGGCTCGACCCGGAGGCGGTGCCCGACGTCGTGGCCGAGGCCTTCGCGACGCTCCTGCGCGACAAGGGAGTGAAGCCGCCGGCGGCGCGGCCCACGCCGGCGCGGGTGGTGATCGCCCCGACCGACGCCGCCGAGACCGGCTACCCCGCCCAGCCGGCGACAGAATCGGGCGGCGCGGTCTCCGAGGAGCTGCTCCATCGTTCCATCCGCTCCAACGTGGAGCTGGCGGAGGTGTTCAGCCGGCTGGTGAGCGAGATGACCCGCGGTCTGGGCCGGATCAAGGCCCAGGTCGACGCGCTCACCGCCGGCGCCCAGCCGGCACAGGCGGCGGTGGAGACGATCGGGGCGGAGACCGACCGCCTGCGGCAGAGGCTGCGGGAGCTGGGCTTCGGCGCACCACCGGTGGCCGGGCTCCCCGCTGCCGCTCCGGCCCGCTCGACGCTGGCGGCCGCCGGCGGGCGCGGCAACGGACCCGCGGCGGCGGTGGTGCCTCCGCCGGCCGCGGCCGCCCCGGCCGTCGGCACCCTCGACACGTTGCTGTCCGACGTCGCCGCCGGCCTGCAGGCGACGCTCGCGGGGCGGCCGGTGACGCTGGAGAGCCGGCTGGCCGGCCCCACGCCGCTCCCGCGCTGCCCACAGGCGGGGCTGCGGCGCTCGCTGTCCGCTTTCCTGCAGGGGCTCTGCGGGGCCGTGCGTCCGGCGTCCACCATCGCCGTGCGCGCGGAGCGCAAGCCCGTGCTGCTGCGTGGGCGGGACGGCACCGAGGTGAAGCGCGATTTCCTGATGCTCGCCTTCGCCCACACCAACGGGCTCGCCGAGGAACGCCAGCAGCAGGTGCTGCGGGGAGCCGACCCGGGGCCGCTCGGCGAGGGCCAGCGCGCGGTGCGGGAGATGGGCGGCTTCGTCCGCTTCGCCCCGTTGCCGGGCGGAGGGCTGGAGACGCGGCTCTTCCTCCCGCTCTAGCTCAGCCGGCCGCGGCGCCAGGGGCGAGCAGCTCCGCCTCGAGCAGCGAGCGCAACTCGAAGGCGTCCTGCACGACGTGGTCCGGGCGGTAGGCGACCAGGTCGAGGTCGCTCTTCTGGCTGACCCCGGAGAGCACCAGCACCGTCTCCATCCCGGACTGGACCCCGGCGATGATGTCGGTGGAGAGGTTGTCGCCGATCATGCAGGCCTCGCCCGAGTGCACCGCCAGCTGGCGCATCCCCGCCCGCATCATGAAGGGGCTGGGCTTGCCCACGTAGAACGGCCGCTTGCCAGTGATGCGCTCGATGGGCGCGCAGAAGGCGCCGCAGCTGGGCCGGCCGGCGGGCCCGGCCACGTCGGGGTTGGTGGCGATGAAGCGCGCCCCCCGCTGGATGAGGGCGGCGGCCCGCTGGATCATGTCGAAGTTGTAGTGGCGCGTCTCGCCCACGATCACGAAGTCGGCCTCGGTCTCGGACATGGTGAAGCCGATCTTGTACAGCTCGTGGACGAGCGCCCCCTCGCCCACCACGAAGGCCCGCCGGCGGTCGCCGGCCTGCTTGTCGAGGAACTCGGCGGTGGCGATGGCGGAGGTGAAGAAGTGGTGGGCGGGGACGGCGATGCCGGCGCCCGCCATGCGCCCGGCGATGTCGGCCGGCGTCTGCGAGGGGTAGTTGGTCAGGAACAGGAACCGCGCCTCGATCTGCAGCAGCCAGGCCACCAGCTCGCGGGCCCCCGGCAGCGCGTTCTCGTCCCGCAGCACCACCCCGTCGATGTCGATCAGCAGCCCCTTGACCCTCGGCGGCATCAGCCCCTCTCGGCCGCGTCGAGCGCGACCGTCTCGCCCAGCTGTGGCACGTGGGTGGCGAACTCCCGCTCGCGGGCGATGCGGGCGGCGAGCGCCAGCGCCGCGTCCTCCTCGCCGTGGGTCACGAACACCCGCCGCGGCCTCTCGCGCAGGCCCGACAGCCAGCGCAGCAGCTCCGCCGCGTCGGCGTGGCCGGAGAGGCCCTTGAGGTCCCGGATCTCCGCCAGCACCGGGACCTCCCCCTTGTGGATGCGGACCACGTGGGCCCCGTCGAGCAGCGCTCGGCCCAGTGTGCCCGCGGCCTGGTAGCCGGTGATCAGCAGGGTGTTCTCCGGGTGCGGCAGCCGCACCCGGCAGTGGTGGAGGATGCGACCCCCCGCCAGCATGCCGGAGGAGGAGATGATCACCGCCGGGCCCTTCATGGCGTTGAGTGCCTCCGACTCGTCGCGGGTGCGGTGCAGGTGCACCCACTTGCCGTGCAGGAGGCTGCGGCCGCCGATCGACTGCAGGCTGGGCCGGCAGCCCTCGGGGTGGGCCGCGTAGATGCGGGTGGCGTCGATCGCCATCGGGCTGTCGACGTGGATGGGGAAGGGCCGCAGGCGTCCGCTGGTGACCAGCTCGTCCATCAGCCACAGCAGCTGCTGCGCGCGCCCGACGGCGAAGGCGGGGACGAGCAGCACCCCGCCCCGGGCGAAGGTGCGCCTGAGCACGCCCTCCAGCTGGTCGAGCAGGGGCACCGCGGCGTGGCTGCGGTTGCCGTACGTGCTCTCGACCACCACGTAGTCGGCGTCGCTGGCGGGATCGGGATCGCGGGCGAGCACCGTGTCGTAGCGCCCGACGTCGCCGCTGAACAGCAGCCGCGTGCCGCCCCCGCCGGCGGCGTCGCGCAGCACCACCTCCACCGAGGCGGCGCCCAGCAGGTGGCCGGCCTCGCGGTAGCGGAAGCGGAAGCAGGGCGAGACCTCGCGGGTCTCGCCGAGGGGCAGCATCTCGAACAGCTCGAGCGCGGCCTGCACGTCCTCGCGGTCGAACAGCGGCAGCGCCGGCTCGTGCTTGGTGAGCTTCTTGCGGTTGAGGTACTCCGCGTCCTCTTCCTGCAGGTGCGCGGCGTCGAGCAGCAGCACCTCCGCCAGCTCACGGGTGGCCGGGGTGCAGAAGATCCGGCCGCGGAAGCCCTGCTTGACCAGCCGCGGCACCCGACCCAGGTGGTCGAGGTGGGTGTGGGTGAGCACCAGCGCCTCGACCGCCGCCGGGTCGAAGGCAGGCTCGGCCCAGTTGCGCAGCCGCAGCGGCTTCTCGCCCTGGAAGAGGCCGCTGTCCACCAGCAGCCGCCGTCCGCCCGTCTCCAGCAGGTACTGCGAGCCGGTGACGGTCCGCGCCGCGCCCAGGAAGCTCAGCGTTGCCATGGCGGCCCAAGCATATCAGCGGCGCCGATGCCGGCCGGCGCGGTCGGGCTCAGCGGCGCAGCATCGCGCGCAGCACGGTCTGCAGGATGCCGCCGTTCGCGTAGTAGCGGATGTCGATGGGCGTGTCCAGGCGCGCGGTGACGGTGAAACCGAAGCGTGTCCCGTCCGGCCGCTCGCCCTCCACCCGCAGGTCCTGCCGGGGGAGAAGTCCCGCGGCCAGCCCGCGGATGCTGATCGTCTCCCGGCCGGTGAGCCCCAGAGCCTCGGCGCTCTCCCCGGCCTTGAACTGCAGCGGCAGGACGCCCATGCCCACCAGGTTCGAGCGGTGGATGCGCTCGTAGCTCTCCGCGATCACCGCCCGCACCCCCAGCAACAGCGTGCCCTTGGCCGCCCAGTCGCGGGAGGAGCCGCTGCCGTACTCCTTGCCCGCCACCACCACCAGCGGCGTCCCTTCGCTGCGGTAGCGCTCGGCCGCGTCGTAGATGTCCATGCGCTCGCCCGAGGGCAGGTGCACGGTGACGCCCCCCTCCACCCCGGGGACCATCGCGTTCTTGAGCCGGATGTTGGCGAAGGTGCCGCGCACCATCACCCGGTCGTTGCCCCGGCGTGAGCCGTAGGAGTTGAAGTCCTTCTTCTGCACCCCCTGCGCCTGCAGGTAGCGGCCGGCCGGGCTGCTCTGCGCGATGTCGCCGGCGGGCGAGATGTGGTCGGTGGTCACCGAATCGCCCAGCACGGCCAGCACCCGCGCGCCGACGAGGTCGCGCAGCGGTGGGGGCTCCAGCGTCAGGTCCCGGAAGAACGGCGGCTCCTGGATGTAGGTCGACGCCTCCCGGAAGGCGAAGAGGTCACCCTCGGGCACCGGGATGGCGTTCCAGGAGGGGTTGCCGTCGAAGACGTTGCCGTAGCTGGCGCGGAACATCTCGGCGCCGATCGTCGCCTCCAGCTGTGCGATCTCCGCCTGGGTGGGCCAGACGTCGGCGAGCCGCACCGCTCGTCCGTCTCCTCCCCTCCCCAGCGGCTCGCTGGCCAGGTCGATGTCCGTGGTGCCGGCCAGGGCGTAGGCGACGACCAGCGGAGGCGAGGCCAGGTAGTTGGCCTTGACGTCCGGGTTCACCCGTCCCTCGAAGTTGCGGTTGCCGGAGAGGACCGCCGCGGCGACCAGGCCGCCGTCGGCGATCGCCTGCGAGACCTCCGCCGGCAGCGGGCCCGAGTTGCCGATGCAGGTGGTGCAGCCGTAGCCGACCACGTGGAAGCCCAGGGCCTCGAGGTCGCCGAGCAGACCCGAGCGGCGCAGGTACTCGGTCACCACCTTCGAGCCCGGCGCCAGGCTGGTCTTGACGTACGGCGGCACGCTCAGCCCGCGGCGCACCGCGTTGCGGGCGAGAAGGCCCGCCCCCAGCATCACCGAGGGGTTCGAGGTGTTGGTGCAGCTGGTGATCGCCGCGATCACCACCGCCCCGTGGCCGAGCGCCGCCTTTCCCCCGCGAACGCTCACCGGGACCGAGGCCAGGAGGTCCTTCTCCGCCAGCCCGAAGCCGCGCTCCTTCACCGGGGCCAGCAGCGAACGGCGCAGCGACTCCTTCATCTGGGCGAGCGGCACCCGGTCCTGGGGCCGCTTGGGACCTGCCAGGCTCGGCACCACCGTGGAGAGGTCCAGCTCCAGCGTGTCGCTGAAGACGGGATCGGGAGCCGTCTCCTCGCGGAACAGCCCCTGCTCCTTGCAGTAGCGCTCCACCAGGTCCACCTCCGCTTCCCCGCGGCCGGTGCGGCGCAGGTAGGCGAGGGTGCCGGCGTCGACCGGGAAGAAGCCGCAGGTGGCGCCGTACTCGGGGGCCATGTTGGCCACGGTGGCGCGGTCGGCCAGGCTCATCTCCGCCAGGCCGGGACCGTAGAACTCCACGAACTTCTCGACCACGCCCTTCTGGCGCAGCATCTGGGTGGCCGTGAGCACCAGGTCGGTGGCGGTTGCGCCCTCGCGCAGGCGACCGACCACGCGGAAGCCGACCACCTGCGGCGTCACCATGTAGAGCGGCTGGCCCAGCATGGCGGCCTCCGCCTCGATGCCGCCCACCCCCCAGCCGAGGACACCGAGGCCGTTCACCATGGTGGTGTGCGAGTCGGTGCCGACCAGGGTGTCGGGGAGCGCGACGGCTTCGCCCGCCCCGTTCGCCCGCAGCAGGACGCTGCGGGCGAGATACTCGAGGTTCACCTGGTGCACGATGCCGGTGGCCGGCGGCACCACCCGGAAGTTGCGGAAGGCCTTCTGTCCCCAGCGCAGGAACTCGTAGCGCTCGCGATTGCGCTCGAACTCGAGGGCGGCGTTCCTCTCCAGCGCCTGCGGCGAGCCGAAGACGTCCACCTGCACCGAGTGGTCCACCACCAGGTCCACCGGCACCAGCGGGTTGATGCGCGCCGGGTCGTGGCCCAGCCGCTGAACCGCGGCGCGCATCGAAGCGAGGTCGACCACCGCCGGCACGCCGGTGAAGTCCTGCAGGATCACCCGCGCCGGCAGGAACGGCAGCTCCGTCTCCAACGGCCGCTCCGCCTTCCAGCCTGAAAGGCGCGCGAGGTCGTCGAAGGTGACCGCCTCGCCGTCCACCCCGCGCAGCACCGACTCGAGCAGAACGCGGATGGAGAAGGGAAGCCGCGACAGCCCCGGGCAGAGGCCCTCCCGCTCGAGCGCGCGCAGGCTGTAGACGACGACCGGGCCGTTGGCGGTGGCGAGCGTGGAGCGGGCGAACGAGCCGTCACTCTTCATCGGCGTGATCTCCTGGCTTCCAAGCCTACACCGCCCGGGCGCGGGTTCGAGACGGCGCGGCTCGCGGAGTCGTAGAAGCGCAGCTCCCGCTCGGCGGCGCGAGTGATGCCCACCCGCGGCCCCACCCCGACCACCTCCGGAGCGCGGCCCTCACGCAGCGTCAGCGGCGCGTGCGCCTCGAACAGGTGCCGTCCCGACAGGCGCGTGTCGATGCCGAGCGCGCGGCACAGGCGCCCGGGCCCGCTGCAGGCGAGCGGAGCCAGCCGGCTGCCGGGCAGCGGCTCGGCGGCGCGGATCAGCACGCAGCCAGGGAAGCCGCCGCGGTCGACGCTGAGGTTGAGGCAGCAGTGCATTCCGTAGACGAGGTAGACGTAGAGGGTCCCCGGCGGCCCGAACAGCGGCTCGGTCCGCGGCGTGCGGCCGGCGCGGGCGTGGGCGGCGGGGTCCTCCGGTCCCAGGTAGGCCTCGGTCTCCACGATACGGACCCGTTCGACGACACCGCGCCGACGGCGAACCAGCACCGTTCCCAGCAGGCCGCGGGCCGCCTCCACCGCGGGGCGCGAGAGCAGAGCCAGCAGTCGCGAGCGCTCGTCCGCCGGAGGGCGTTCGGTCGCGAGCACGCCCCAGTATGGTCCGCCTGCCCGCGAGCGGCGATCAGGCCTCGTCGAGCGGGCCGGCGTTCTCGTCGCGCCAGCGGACCCGCACGCTGATCGCGCGGGCCACGTACCACGACAGCACCACGACGGCCGCCGTCGGGAGCAGGGACAGGCTCAGGTACAGCGCACGCACGGTGCCTCCTCCGACCGCGGCCGGGCGTCCCGCAGTCGTCGCCCTCTTCCGGAGAAGCTGGGGTTTCCCCAACCATACCACGGCCGGCGGCCGGCGCAACAGCCTCCGAGTCGCGCCCTCCAACCGAAGGAGGGCGCGTCGCCCCGCTTCGAGGCGTTCAGCAGCGCCGCAGGGCTGCCGCAGGTTCGACCCGCGCCGCGCGGAATGCGGGGACGCCACCGGTCAGCAGGGCTGCGACCAGGGCGGTGGCCGCCGCGGCCGCGTAGCTCG
>Ga0335071_10000523_pt1 | contig 42414 bp, 38 predicted proteins | sample Lox_Sample_15_FD_206724 | JGI IMG/M metagenome (GOLD analysis project Ga0335071, IMG submission 206724) | Soil microbial communities from Loxahatchee National Wildlife Refuge, Florida, United States - Lox_Sample_1.5 | ecosystem: Environmental > Terrestrial > Soil > Wetlands | place: USA... | reverse complement strand
CTCGATCAGATCTTCATGGGTGTCGAGGGCAAAGTTCAAAAGGTTTTCGAATTCTTCCGCTTGCAACGGAGGGCGACATTGATCGATCAAGCGATGAAGAATCTCGGAACTCGAAATGAGCCGGCCGGCCTCGCTTTCCTGCCGGATCATGGAAACGACAGCTTGCGCAACGTTCTCCGGTTTCATATCGACGTTCGTCTCAACGAGCGTCTCCTCCTTCTTTCCTGATCGCCCTGCTCCCCTCACGGCAGAAGCTTCCGCTTTCCCAGCTCCCCGGCAACCTGACTGAGGCCGAGTTTGCGATACGTCTGCTCGGTCGGAGCCCCGGTGGCTCGGTCCCAGCCCAGCTCGCTGTAGAACATATCCGCGGCGAGCTTGATGTCGTTGCGATCCATGTGAATCGTCCCCTTTGTAAAAGGAGGCTTTCCCGATTTGTCCGTGAAGACCCAGTCCGGGATCGTGTCGTGCCGGGTTCGCATTTCCTTCGTGCCCATATCGCGGATCGTCAGGGCCCGATGCAGGACGAAGATGCGCTCGGCCAAGAGGTCAAGTTCCTGCCGGTCCTTTTTGTCTCCCGTCGCCAGGCTGTAGAGCATCGATTCAACGGAGTCATCGCCGCTGTAACCTCTCTCCTTGAGTGGGGAAGCCACCCAGGGCCCCATCCAGTTGCAAAGGGACAGGGAATCGTGGAGCTCCTTGCGCAGCAGGGACCACTTGGCCATCTTCGCCTTGAACGGGTTCATCGGCGTGTAGGCTCCGACGGCGTCGACGGCATCAGGTGAGCCCCATAGCTCGGAGGCCAGTTTTTTTTGCACCGCGATCGGCAGACCGTTGCGTGTGAAATTGGAGTGGGAGTGGCACTGGGCGTCGCGGTTGTAGGGCAGGTTGATCAGGACGCCGCACTGTCCTGCATCCTCGTTGGAGTGGTGCTTGGGGTGGCCCATCTTCCAGTACATCAGTTCTTTATCTTCCATCCAGGATTCTTCGGGTATGGACCAGCGCTTCAGGAGATAGCCTGTCCCGAGTCCCAGGACAGTGCCCAACTCGCCTTCCCTGGCGGCGATGCGCGGAAACAGCTCGAGGAGAAACGACGGGTCCCCTTTTTCGTACTTGTCCCAGGAGTAGCTGCTGAATTCCTTGTTCCCCAGCTTCTTCCGGAGGGTGCCGTCGTAGTAGAGCCTCTTGAAGTCCCTCTGCATCTGTCCGTAGTTGCACCATACACCGAGGTCGTCGGCCAGATGCATGCCCACCATGCAGGCCTCCAGGCTCGTTGCACCTTTGGGACCGTCGGGGAACTCCTTGAAAAAGGTCCGGCCGAAATTGAGGCCGGCACAGGTGTTCTGCTGGATCTCAGCAATGCCGTATTTTGCTGAAACGGAAGGGACCTTGAGCATCGTGTGACATCGGATGGGGCAGCTTGTGCACCCGTTGCCCCGGATGGTGTGCTGCCAGGCGATGTCTCCCAGAAAATAGGCTGCATTGTTCGTCCGGTAGGCGATGCGGTTCAAATCGTGTGGCTCGCACGCTCCCGTCTCGAGGGGCCGGGGAGCGGCTCCCCATGCATGTCCCGCCGCTGCCCGCCAACGGCTGGCGGGGTCGTGGTACTCCGCCCAGGGCTGGGGGGAGCTCGGCACGACATGCTGGTTGTTCGCACCGAGAAGGGAGAGGTGGTACTTGACGAGCTTCTCCCACTCTTCCCTGTCTCCGGCGATCCGGACGCTGCCGGTGCCCGCCACACCGATCGCCTTGAGGTTCTTTGCGCCCATGACCGATCCGATCCCGCCGGCGGAGTGGGAAATGGAGTTGATCACCACGGACATGGGGACAAGGTTTTCCCCGGCCTGACCGATGGCGGCCACGACCGCCTCGGCTCCCATGATGCGCGTGATCGCCATCGTTGTTTTGCGGATGCCCGTTCCCCATAGATTCCGGGCATCGCGGATCTCGACCTTGCTGTCGACGATGGAAAGCCAGACGGGGTGCTCCGCGTTTCCTTTGATCACGATGGCGTCGTACCCTGCGTACTTGAGCTTCGCGGCAAACTGCCCACCCATGTGACCCGACGCCACCAAAGGGTTGGGCGAGCAGGTCGGCCACAGAGTGGTGATTGCCGTCCGGCCGTTGCAGGGAGCGCCTGTGCCGGCGAGAGGCCCGACGGCGAATACGACGCGGTTTTCCGGATCGTACGGTCCCGTCCCAGCGGGGACTTCATCCCACATCACCCGATAGCCGATTCCCGTGCCGCCGAGGTCGTCTTTATATTTTTCGATGGTATCCTCGGTCCAGGTCCGCCCCGCCGACAGATCGACGTGGAGCACTTTCCCGGACCATCCCCCGTATCTGGCCATGTCAAATCATCCTCTTGATCACCAGGGATACACGTCCCTACTGATTTGTGTTTTTTGCCTCGCTGGTCGCAGCGGCCTCCGGAACTGCTTCCCCGGGTTCTTCTTCGGGATGTTCCTCGTAGCCCACGATCATGCCCTTGATGTGTGTAAACAGGGTCGGGCTGAGCGTGGCCATGTAGACGTGGACCATCAGAAAAAGGGCAAACAGGTAAAACCCAGCCACGTGGAGGGCGTCAATCGTCTTGATGGTGTCGAAGGGCAGGAGCGTTCCGCCGATGCGGAATCCGCTGGTGTAGATAAGCCCCGTTGCCACCATGACGGGCGTGACGATGCCCATGACAGAGCCGTAGGCAAGCTTCTGGAGCGCGTTGAGCTTTTCCTCGGGAGATGGGTGAAAGGGGTTCTTTTCCCCGCGAAAAATCAGAAACAGATAAAAGCGCGCCTGTTCGACCATCCGCTCGAAATCGCGCCTGCGGAATGTGTAATGCCGAACAAAATGCCGGGTTGCAAGGCCGTAGATGACCCAGAAGATCCAGGATGCCGTCATCGCGAGACCGGCCCACTTGTGCCAGGCCAGCAGCGGGTTGTGGGACCACAGGGCCGCGATTCCCGGCATGCGGAACTGAATTCCCGTGGCCAACAGAAAGATCACGATCAGGGCGTTTAGCCAGTGCCATATCCGCAGGGGAAGGGGGTGAAGGTAAACCCGTTTCATCGTTTCACCGCCCTGTGCAGCATGCCATGGATGACGACAAAGATCGCTGCGACAGGGATCAGGATGGATCCGGCAAGATCGATCCATTTCACGCCGGAAGCCGCCCGGAAGCCTTCGCGCAGGGTCGCCCGTTGACCGGGAACATGGCAGGAAGTGCAGGAGCGGGAGCGTTCCAGCGGCAGCGCCGCCGCGTCGATGCGCGCGGGCACCTTCTCCGTCAAGTCCTGCCAGACGACATAGCTCAGCGCGCCCGCCGGACAGGCCTCGACGCATTTCGGCTTGCCGCCGCAGAGGTGGCATTTGGTCGCCTTGTTCGCCTCCGTGTCAAAGGAAATCATCTCCCAGGGACAGGCCTTCAGGCAATCCTTGCAGCCCGTGCACTTCTCCAGGTTGACGACGCGCGCCCCCGTTCCGGGAGCCAGGACGATCGCATCCTCCGGGCACATGTCGGCGCAAGGAACGGGATGCGGGCACTGCTTGCAGAGATCCTGCACGATGAGCCCGTCGCCCCAGTTGCCTTCTCCTTCCCGCCAGGCCGGCGCGCCCGCCGGTCCGAAGTTCAGATTGCGGTCCACCTTGATCCTCGACAGGGAGGGAGAGGCCCTGCCGTCATTGAATTCCGTACAGGCCAGCTCGCAGCGTCCGCACCCGACGCATAACGCCGTGTCAGCCACCACAAGGCCCCCGGCCTTCTCCATGATGATCAGGGGAGCCGTCTCCCCCCGCGCTAGGACGGGACCGAGCATGGACAGCCCGATGATCGACAAGCCGCCCCACTTCAGTGTTTGGCGGCGGGAGCACAGGGGATCCAGATGGATCCTTCCGCCGGAGGATTCCAGGAGATCAGGTTGTTCCCTTTGAATTCCCATTGCTACTCTCGCCTCGGGTCTCTTGAATGCAGATCCATTTTGTGCCTGGCAAGAAACGGAGCGGTCACTGCCCGGAATAATAGTAATATGCTGTCTCGACTGTCAAATGACAAGTTTATATTATAGCTTGTCCCGATGGCCAGAACAAAGCCTCGCATTTTCACCTGTCATGCGCTGGAAAAAAGAAGGGACCCCGAGCGAGGTCCCTTCTTTTGCCGTTTTCTCAAAACGCTGTCGTCTACTTCACGGCATCCTTCAGCCCCTTGCCGGCCGTGAATTTCGGCACCTTCTTCGCTTTGACCTTGATCATTTCTCCTGTCTGGGGGTTGCGGGCCGTCCGTGCTGCACGCTTTGCCACGGAGAACGTCCCGAAGCCGGCGATGGCAACCTTGCCACCTTTCTTCAGGGCCTTCTCGATGGCTCCGAATACGGCATCGACGGCTTCCGCGGCCTCTTTCTTTACGCACACGACCTTTGCCACTTCATTGATCAGTTCTGCTTTGTTCATATATTCCTCCTTTCAAGGGGTTTTAGCGTTTCGAATATTATCATATCTCATTTCCTGATGATCCTGCTATAATTAAAATGATGAAAGTGCAAGGAGTTCCCTTGAATATTATTATCGTCGATGACGAGATCAACATCCGCAAGACCCTGTCCGTCTGTCTGGAGACGGAAGGCCACCGCATTGTTGCCGTCAGCAATTTCGAGGATGCCCTTTCCGAAAATGCCCGCCGCTCCTTCGATGTGGCCTTTGTGGATCTGCGTCTGGGCACCGCCAGCGGCCTCGACCTCATCCCGGCGCTGCTTGCCGCATCGCCTTGGCTGAAGGTCATTGTCATTACAGCCTATGCATCGATCGATACGGCCGTGGAAGCCATTAAAAGAGGTGCAACAGATTATATCCCAAAGCCCTTCACGCCTGCACAGGTCAAGCTCGTTGTACAGAGGATCGCGGAAATGCGGTCGCTTGAGCAGCGCGTTGCGACACTCCAGGCCGATTTGAGGCGTCTCACTCCAGAGGTGGACCTGACCTCGGAAAGCCCCGCCATGCAAAGGGCCCTTGAGCTTGCCAGGCAGGTGGCCCCTACAGAGGCCATTGTACTTCTGACGGGCGAAAATGGAACCGGGAAAAGCGTTCTGGCGCGGGCCATTCACGGGTGGAGCAAGCGGGCGAATAAACCCTTTGCCGAGATCTCATGCCCGTCGCTGTCGGGAGAGCTGCTGGAAAGCGAACTTTTCGGACACGTGAAAGGGGCCTTTACCGGCGCTGTGCGGGATCATTCCGGCCGGATCGCCATGTGCGAGGGAGGAACCCTGTTCCTCGACGAGATCGGGGAGCTGCCCCTGTCCGTCCAACCCAAGCTCCTGAGGTTCATCCAGGAAAGAGAATACGAGCGCCTCGGCGATCACGTAACCCGAAAGGCCGATGTCCGACTGATCGCCGCAACGAACATGAATGTAGAGGAGGCCGTCAAGAACCACAGGTTTCGGGAGGATCTGTACTACCGATTGAACGTGATCCAGATCGAGATTCCGCCTCTCCGTGAGAGACCTGACGATGTCGTCCATCTTGCAGAGAGACTTCTTGCCTTTTTTGGGAAAAATCATCATTGCGCCTCTCAGCACTTCACCGATGAGGCGCTTCGCGTGCTCGGCCGGTACTCCTGGCCCGGAAACGTTCGTGAACTGCGAAACGTCGTCGAGCGGGCCTCCATCCTCTGCCATTCCGAATCGGTCGGGACAGAATACCTGCCCGAGAAGCTCCTGACATCGGAGGAGCGCCCGATGAAAGGCGGTCTCGTTTCCCTCGATCAGATCGAAGAGATGCACATCCGTCATGTGCTGGCTTCAACAAAGTCTCTTCAGGAGGCCGCCGACATTCTCGGCATCGATCAGGCGACACTCTGGCGGCGCCGCAAACGATACAATATCTGAGATAGTCAACATCCGTCCCCCAACCGCTGCCATGCATTGCAAAATGCAATAAACTCAAATCTGTCTTCTTGCCCATTGCAAGACGAACAAGCCCCATCAAACGCATATCTATATGAAATTGTTACATTTTATAACTGGCACGTGAGTTGCCTTGTCCATCGCATGGGGAGGTAAGCCATGTTCGCTTTAAGACAGAAACTTCTCTTGGGATTCGGCGGCCTTTTTCTGGTTATCGCATTGATCGGCATCCAGGGGGTTACCAAAGTCACTGATCTGGGCGATGCCATCGATGTGATCCTGCGGGAAAACTACCAGAGTGTCATAGCCTGCCAGGCGATGAAGGAATCCCTGGAGCGGATGGACAGCGGCGCGCAGTTTATTCTTCTCGGGAAGGTGAAAGAAGGCACGGAAGCGATCGAAAAGAACGAAGTGGAGTTCGAGAAAGCGCTCCAGGTCGAAATGAACAATATCACGATCCCGGGAGAAGGAGAAAGGGCAGCCCGCGTTCAAGAGCTGTTCGCGCGTTACAAAGTCATGATCCGCAGCGTAGAAGACGAAAGCGCGCCGCTGGAGTCTCGGAATCAGATTTATTTTAATGATCTTCTGCCGCTGTTCCGGGGGATCAAAGACACGGAAGACGAAATCTTGAAAATGAATCAGCAGAACATGTACGACGCAAACCAGCTGGCGCGCAGCAAAGCCGCGAAGGCGCGCGAGCAAATGTACGTCCTGCTGTTGCTTGGAGCCGCCTTGGCGGCCCTGTACGTGCTGCTCATCGGCCGATGGATTCTTCGGCCGATCAAGCGCCTCACCCAGTCGGTCGATGAGATCAAGCAGGGCAATCTCGATCTCGTGGTCGCAAGCGACAGCCGCGACGAGATCGGGCACCTCTCGGAGGCATTCAATGAAATGACGGCAAGCTTGCGGGAACTGCGTCGCAGCGACGAGGCAAAAGTCGTCCGCAGCCAGTACGCGGCACAGCAGACATTCAATAATCTGCCAGATGCCGTTGCGATTCTCGACCCGGAAGGAAAGGTGGAAGTGGCAACGGCGACGGCTCGAGATATTTTCGGGTTGAAAAGCAAAGTGCAGATACAGGATCTGCCCTTCAAATGGATGGCCGATTATTTCATGGCGGCCCTGAGGGGAGAAGAGACGACAAGGAATGAGGAGAACATTTCACTCGTGCAGCATTTCATCCACACCGAAGAGCACTACTTCCGGCCGGCAGCCGCACCCATCATGAACAATCGGCAGGAAGTGACGGGGGTCATCCTGATCCTGAAAGACGTCACGGAACAGCTGGAGCACGACGAGCTGAAAAGAGGCGTCATCTCGACGGTCTCTCATCAGCTGAAGACGCCGTTGACTTCCATCCGCATGGCCCTTCATCTTCTGCTGGAGGAGAAAGTCGGCTCCCTGACCCCCAAGCAGACGGAGCTGCTGATTGCCGCACGCGAAGACAGCGATCGTCTGCATCGAATCCTGGAAAACCTGCTGGACATCAGCCGAATCGTCTCCGGGAAGGTGGCCATGGAAATCCACGTGGCTCAGCCAAACCAGATGGTCCTTGAATCGGTCGAGGCGTTCCGGGCGGCAGCCCGCGACCGCGGCGTGGAACTGGTGACGGAGCTGCCCGGCGATACCGCCGATGTCTGGGCGGATACGCAGCAGATCGGCCATGTGTTTGCCAACCTGCTGTCCAATGCTCTGAGATATACCGATTCCGGCGGTACGGTGACCCTGTCGGCAAAGACGGAAGAGGAGCGGGTGCAATTCTCCATCTCGGATACAGGCAGAGGGATCCCCGAGCGCTATCTTCCCAGAATTTTCGATCGATTCTTCCGGGTGCCGGGGCAGGAGACGGAGTCCGGTATCGGGCTGGGCCTTGCCATTGTCAAGGAGATCATCGAGGCCCACGGCGGATCGGTAAGCGTGGAGAGCCACGAAAAGGAGGGCAGCACCTTCCGTTTCACTCTTCCCAGGGCCGATAAAATTGCAAAGGAGTCGATTGCTCATGGCTGACCTGGCCTGCGCAGTTACGATCGTCGTCTTTTTTTCGATTTGCCTGGCATACGCACATCTCTGCGGGAGGCTGTGAGGGATGGCTGAAATCATCGTCCTTGCCACCGGTATCGCCCTGGTGGGCTATCTTTTTTTCGTTATCATTCGCCCCGAGAAGTTTTGACCGTGGCCTGATTGCAGGATTGGGCATGCTTCTCCGTGTACTTCAAGGAGTACTGGATCATGAATATGTTCGGCTGGGTTCAACTGGCTCTCTTCATCGTTCTTCTCTTCCTGTTAACAAAACCCGTCGGCATCTACCTCGCCCGAGTGCTGGACCCGGAGGGCAAGACCTTTCTGGACGCGGCGCTGCGTCCCCTAGAAAGACTGTTTTACAGGCTCTTCGGCCTGGACCCCAAAAAGGAACAGGCCTGGCAGGAGTACACGCTGTCTCTCATGAGCTTCAGCCTTGTCAGCCTTTTGTCCACTTACGCCATCCTGCGCATGCAGAACCTTCTTCCTCTGAATCCGCAGGGCTTCGGGGCAGTCAGTGAGCACCTGGCCTTCAACACAGCCGTCAGCTTCACCACCAACACCAACTGGCAGAGCTACGCCGGGGAATCGACCCTGTCCTATCTTTCGCAGATGGTCGGCCTGGTTATCCATAACTTTACCTCTGCTGCCGTGGGAATTGCGGTGGCCGCCGCTTTCGTCCGGGGAATCGCACGTCATTCGACCCGGACGATCGGTAATTTCTGGGTCGACCTGGTTCGTGTGAATCTTTATCTGCTGCTGCCCATCTGTATACTCTACGCCGTCTTTCTCGTTTCCCAGGGAACGATTCAGAATTTCCGCCCCTACGATACGGCCCCGCTCGTGGAACCGGCCGTCGTTCAGGTCGCCAAGAAGGATGCCGCCGGCCAGGATCTTCTGGATGCCCGGGGAAAACCGATCATGGAGAATCAGACCATCGTTTCCCAGACGATCGCCCAGGGTCCCGCTGCATCGCAGATAGCCATCAAGATGCTGGGGACAAACGGCGGCGGCTTTTTCAATGCAAATGCCTCCCATCCGTATGAGAACCCGACACCTCTCTCTAACTTCCTGCAGATCCTCTCTATCTTCCTCATCCCCAGCGGCCTGACTTACTACCTCGGACGGATGGTGAAAAATCAGGGTCATGGATGGACCGTCTGGGGCGTGATGCTCGCTCTTTTCCTGGCCGGGGTCCTAACCTGCTGGTGGGCCGAAGCAGCAGGCAACCCCAGGCTCCAGGCGCTTGGCGTGGAAGCGAACAGCGGAAATATGGAAGGCAAAGAGGTCCGTTTCGGGATTTTCGGGTCCACCCTGTTTGCTGTCGTGACGACAGATGCCTCTTGCGGAGCCGTCAATGCCATGCACGACTCCTTCATGCCACTGGGCGGCCTCGTTCCCCTCTTCAATATCCAGCTGGGGGAGGTCGTCTTCGGCGGCGTGGGCGCGGGGCTCTATGGGATGCTCGTTTTTGTCCTGTTGACGGTCTTTCTGGCAGGGCTGATGGTCGGGCGTACGCCCGAGTACCTGGGCAAGAAGATCGAGGCCTACGATGTAAAAGTCAGCGTGTTCTTCGTGATGGTGCCGGTGTTCGCCATTCTGGGGTTTACAGCCTGGGCGGCGGTGAGTGCCTGGGGTACTGCCGGTCTCAATAACGCAGGTCCCCATGGATTCAGCGAGATGCTCTATGCGTTCTCATCGGCGGTCGGCAACAACGGCAGCGCCTTCGCGGGGCTTACGACCAACACGGCCTGGTACGACATGACGATGGGAGTTGCCATGCTTCTGGGCCGCTTCTTCATGATTGTCCCGGTGCTCGTCCTGGCCGGGAGCCTGGCGCAGAAAAAGCAGATTGCCGCAAGCGGCGGGAGCTTTCCCGTTTCCGGGGTCCTCTTCGCGGCTCTGCTGCTGGGAACCGTTGTGATCGTTGGGGCCCTGACCTTCCTGCCCGCCATTGCGCTGGGCCCCGTTGTCGAGCACTTTCTGATGATTGGTTCCACGAATCTCTTTTGAGGAGCCCTGACGGATGTCCGCAAGGAAGCAAACACTATTTGATCGAGAGATCCTTCTGCCGGCGCTCATCGAGGCCGGAAAGAAGATGAACCCCACGTATATGCTGAAGAACCCCGTCATGTTCGTCACCGAGGCGGGGGCATTCATCGTGACGGCGGGCCTGTTCTTCAGGTCGCAGGGTGAGAGCATCGGATTCGGCCTGCAGATCGCGCTCTGGCTCTGGTTTACGGTATACTTTGCCAACTTCGCTGAAGCAATGGCCGAAGGGCGTGGCAGGGCCCAGGCTAACGCCCTGAGAAAGACCCGGACCCGGACGATGGCCAATCGCTTCCGTCCCGACGGCTCGACGGAAAAGGTTCCTGCCGAGCAGTTGAGGAAAGGGGATCTATTCCATGTTGCCGCCGGTGAGGTCATTCCGGCAGACGGGGAAATAACCGAAGGTGTCGCGACTGTGGACGAGTCGGCCATCACGGGAGAGTCGGCCCCGGTCATCCGGGAGGCCGGCGGCGACCGGAGCGCCGTGACGGGCGGAACAAGGGTCCTGTCGGACTGGATCAAGGTCCGGGTGACGGCAAACCCCGGCGAGAGTTTTCTGGACCGGATGATCAGCCTCGTCGAGGGGGCCAGGCGCCAGAAGACACCCAACGAGATTGCCCTCACGATACTTCTGGCGGCACTCACCATCATCTTCCTTGTCGTCATCATGACGCTGAAGTTCTTCGGTCTCTACTCCGGACTGTCCTTCTCGGTCACCGTGCTGGTGGCGCTTCTGGTCTGCCTCATCCCGACGACCATCGGCGGCCTGCTGTCGGCCATCGGGATTGCGGGCATCGACCGGATGGTACAGAAAAACGTCCTGGCCATGAGCGGGCGGGCCGTCGAGGCGGCAGGAGACGTAGATGTGCTGCTCCTCGACAAGACGGGAACCATCACGTTGGGCGATCGCCAGGCTACGGAGTTCCACCCCGCGCCGGGTGTGACGATGGCAGAGCTGGCCGATGCGGCCCAGCTGGCCTCGCTTGCCGATGAGACGCCCGAGGGGAGGAGCATCGTCGTTCTGGCCAAGAAATACGGCCTGCGAGGCCGCTCGATTTCCGATATGCCCAATGCCCGCTTTATCCGGTTCACGGCCCAGACCCGCATGAGCGGCGTCGACGTCGACGGCCGCCGGATCCGCAAGGGCGCCTCTGATGCAGTGAGAGGCTTTGTCGGCGGCAGCTTCCAACTGGGCGTTCAGGGGACCATCGACGGGATCTCTCAATCCGGCGGGACCCCTCTCGTTGTTGCGGCCGATGCGCGGGTCCTGGGGGTTGTGCAATTGAAGGATATTGTTAAAGGGGGCCTGAAGGACCGTTTCGAGCGATTTCGCGCCATGGGGATCCGGACCGTGATGATCACCGGGGACAACCCCCTCACGGCCGCCGCCATTGCCCGGGAGGCCGGCGTGGATGACTTCATCGCCGAGGCCCGTCCCGAAGACAAGTTGGCGCTGATCCGACGCGAGCAGGCGAAGGGACACCTGGTGGCGATGACCGGCGACGGCACCAACGACGCCCCCGCCCTTGCCCAGGCCGACGTGGGTGTCGCCATGAACACGGGCACGCAGGCGGCCAAGGAGGCCGGCAACATGGTGGATCTCGACTCCAACCCGACAAAGCTCATCGAGGTGGTCGAGATCGGCAAACAACTACTCATCACGCGCGGGGCGCTGACGACCTTCAGCATCGCAAATGACGTGGCCAAGTATTTTGCGATCCTACCGGCCCTGCTCGTTGGTTCATTCCCGGTCATCGATCCTCTCAACATCATGAGACTGCAGTCGCCGGACAGCGCGATCCTGAGCGCCGTCATCTTCAACGCCCTCATCATCATCGCGTTGATCCCCCTGGCCCTCCGGGGGGTGAGATTCCGGCCCGTCGGCGCAGCGAGCCTCTTAAAGCGCAATGTCCTGATCTACGGCCTCGGCGGTCTGCTGGCGCCTTTTCCCGGCATCAAGTTGATCGATGTTATTGTCAATGCCCTGCATATCGTGTGAGGGGTGAGCCCATGAACATGAGATCCATTTTGACGGAACTTCGAATCTCCCTGCTTGCAACCCTGTGCCTGGCGGTGCTTCTGTGCGGTGTCTACCCGATGGTCGTCTGGGGGCTCGCCCAGGGGATTTTCCACCGGGAGGCCAACGGGTCTTTGGTTGTCAAGGGCGGCAGGACGGTGGGGTCGAGCCTGCTGGCCCAGGGGTTTGCGAGCGCGAAGTACTTTCATCCCCGCCCGTCGGCTGCCGGCTCCGGCTACGATGCCGCGAGCTCCGGGGGAAGCAACCTGGGTCCCCTTTCTAAAAAACTCATAGACGATACGGCACAGCGTGTACGTGACTACCGCACCGAAAATAACCTTGCCCCCGATGTCAGGATCCCCGCCGATGCCGTGAGCGCATCGGGCAGCGGTCTCGATCCTCACATCAGCCCCGAGAATGCCTTTCTGCAGGCGCCCCGCGTTGCGCGCGCCCGGGGATTGAGCGAGGAAGCCATAATCGGCAAAATCAAAGCCCACGCGGAGGGGCGCACCCTGGGCATCTTCGGCGAGCCCCGGGTGAACGTTCTTCTGCTGAACCTGGATCTGGATGGGAGCCCGTAATGGTTATGAACGTTGAGAATCGTGCCGATGCGTTCCTGCGATTGATCCGGCGGGCCCAGCGGGGGCGGCTGAAAGTCTACCTCGGCTATGCCGCCGGCGTGGGCAAGACCTGGCAGATGCTCCAGGAGGCGCACCGGCTCAGGGGTGAGGGGATTGATGTGGTGGTCGGGCTCGTGGAGACCCACGGCCGCGAAGGCATTGCCAAGCTCCAGGAGGGACTGGAGATCATCCCCAGGCGCAGGCAGGAATATCGAGGGATCATCATCGAGGAGATGGACCTCGATGCCATCCTGGCCCGCAAACCCCAGATCGTCCTCGTTGACGAACTGGCGCACACAAACGTCCCCGGGAGCCGCAACGAAAAGAGATATGAGGATGTACAGGACATCCTGGCCCAGGGGATCCATGTGATCAGCACCCTGAACATTCAGCACCTCGAGAGCCTCTACGATGTTGTCGAGCGAGCCTCCGGCGTCAAAGTGCATGAACGGATCCCCGATGCCGTCCTTGCCGAGGCGGATCAGATCGTAAATGTCGATTTGACCTCCGAGGACCTCAGCGAGCGCCTGAAGGAAGGAAAGATCTATCCTCCGGATCGGATCGAGACGGCGCTGGCAAACTTTTTCCGCAAGCAGAATCTGGAGCAGCTGCGGGAGCTGACCCTGCGGGAACTGGCTTCGCAGATTGACCTGCGGGCCCGGGACGATACGAAAGAGGACGTTGCGGCAACGCCGGATCAGATCATGGTCTGCCTCAGCTCCCGTGGCCCCAACAGCGAAAAACTCCTCCGCTACGCCTCGAGGCTGGCGGGCAGGATGAACCGAAACTGGTATGCCGTTTATGTTCAGACTCCCTCGGAAGCGCCGACGGCGATCGACGCGCAGACCCAGCGGCTGCTGTCCGGGACGTTAACCCTGGCAAAGCAGCTCGGTGCGATCGTCTTTACCTTCAAGGGGGAAGACGTCGTGAAGACCCTCATGCAATTTGCTAGGGAATATCGAGTTGGCCAGATTGTCATCGGCAGCCCGCGGAAAATCTCCGCATGGAAGCGGCTGCTCGGTGAACAAAGCGTTGCCGAACGGTTGATCGGCAGTGCCGAGGGCGTCACGGTTGTTGTGCTGGACACCCGGGAGCCGGCGTCCCATGCACCGTCGGCGATCGAGGAGGAAATAATCCGCGAGGAATCGACCTCCCCGGCAGGCCCCGCAGGGGCGTCGAATTCGACGTTGAGTCAATTCCTGTCGCCGAGAAGCATCGTCATCTGGAAGGAACCCGTCACGAGAGATGAGCTGCTCACGCATCTCACGGATGCGGCCTGGTGTGATCAGGCATCCGATCAACGATTGAAGAAACTCGAGGCTATCCTGGACAGGGAGCAGCAGGGTTCGACCTTCTTCAACGAAGGGGTCGCCTTCCCGCATGCGCGCATTGCGGGCCTGAAGGGGTCCTGCGTCGCCTTGGGGATGACCCGTAGCGGTGTGTCCGATGTGATGACCGAAAAGCCCATTGAATGCGTTTTTCTTATTTTTTCACCGGCCGAGGGACCCGGCGAGCAAATTCAGCTCTTGGCGCTTGCGAGCAAGGCCGCCCAAGACAGGAAACTGATGGAGAGCCTCCGATCTGCCGCTTCGCCCGATGAAATCCACGCGGCCATCCACAACTGGGAGACGTTCCAGAAGGCTCAGGAAAAAAGAAAATGAAAAGGATGAAGATCCTCGAGAACATCAGAGGGTCTATTGGAGATCCGTGAGAGGGAATGCAGATGGACAAGAATCGATTTGCCGCAATCCTGGCTGTCTTCCTGCTTTTTGTAATGCCCGTTTCCGGCCTGACGCAGACAGCGGAAGACATGAAAAAGGAGATGAACGCGATCAACAGCGAAATCGCCTCGCTGGACAGGATGATCCAGGATAACAACAGGCTGATCCGGATGCTCAGGGGCCACGAGTCCAGATTGAGGGCGGCCGCTGATGATCCCAAAATCCATCGTCTCCCTTTGCTGATCGAGGGGAAAGTGGTGTACACGACGGTGGGCGACACAGAGCTCGAGGATTTTTCCCAGTCCCTTGCCCTGGAGGACCTTCTCATCCGGCACAAGGTGACCAAGGGCAGCTTTCGCAGCGATGACCCGGCAGAGTGGAAAAGAATCCTGATGGAGGAAAGCAAGGAAGCCAGGGAACATCTCCAGCTCGTCGAGTTACCGGCCATAGAGAAGAGGATCGATGAGCAGGATCGGGAGACCCGCAAGTTCGAAGCTCGGCGCAACAAACTTTATGAGAGGTACAAGATGCTACAACAGAAATTGGGAGGCGGCTGACAGACCTACGACGTTCCTTCTGCGCTGTCTTCTATCGAGCATCTCCCGGCCTGGCACTCCCGGGCGCAGGCTCCAACCCGTACTTCTGCTTCAGAAATTGCTTGCCTGACGTGTGATAGAGCACGTACGTCAACACGTCCTCTTCCGTTTTGGCCAGAGCGCCGAGCTTCTGGCGGGCCGATTCCATCTCCGGCTTGAGGTGATTGGCCGGCCGGTCCGTGATCCAGATCCCCTGCCCGGAGCCGCGCAGGGCCATCTCACGGACCCTCGGATCGATGGCTGCAGGCGTCTTTCCATAGAGACCGAACAGCAGGTCTCGAAACTGGTTGCTCACCGTCTGGTATCGCCCCGTGAGCACATTCATGACGGCCTGTGAGCCGATGATCTGCGATGTCGGGGTCACGAGCGGCGGCATCCCCGCTTCTTTCCGGACTTCTTGGATTTCCTGCTGAACCTCGGGAAGGCGGTCGAGGGCATTCATCTCCTTGAGCTGGCTGACGAGATTGGAGGTCATTCCGCCGGGGATCTGGTGTGCAATGACACTCTCGTCGATAAGCGAAAGGGTGTTTGCGGCGAGGTGCTTCTGGTATCTCGGAGCGATCATTTCCAGGTATTTGCCGATCTCCAGCAGCAAACTCATCTCCAGTCCCGGGTCGCGCCCGGTGCCTTCCAGGGTCAGCAGGAGCGGCTCGACCGGCGGCATCGACGTCCTCATGGCATAAGGGGCAATGCAGGTATCCACGATGTCCACCCCCGCCTCGACGGCCTTCAGGCAGCACATCGATGCCATGCCGCTCGTGTAGTGGGTGTGGAGGTGAAGGGGGACCCCGACGGCCTTCTTCAGCGCGGAGAAAAGAGTGAAGGCATCATAGGGCGCCATGATGCCGGCCATGTCCTTGATGCAGATCGAGTCGGCACCCATCTCCTCGAGGGCTTTGGCCTTTGCGACGAAATAGGACAGGTTGAACACGTCACCGCCGAGATGCCTCTCCGTGAGGGAGTACACGACGGCACCTTCGAAGTGCTTCCCGTTCGCCCGAATGCGTGCGGCGCAAGTTTCGATGTTGCGAAGATCGTTGAGCGCATCGAAAACGCGAAAAACGTCGATCCCCACCTCGCAGGACCTGTCGACAAACGCCCGGACGACGTCGTCGGCGTAATGCCGGTAGCCGACGAGGTTCTGGCCCCTGAGCAGCATGGCGAAGGGTGTCTTCTTCATGTACCGCTTGAGAATGCGCGGGCGCTCCCACGGGTCTTCGTTAAGAAAGCGATGCATCGTGTCGAAGGTCGCGCCGCCCCAGACCTCGACGGCCCAGAACCCGACCTCGTCCATTTTTTCGGCAATGGGGATCATGTCCTCCGTCGTCATCCGGGTGGCGTAGATGGACTGATGGCCGTCGCGGAGCGTGTTGTCCTGGATCTTGAGAGGATTCATCGCAGTCTTTTCCTGCTCACCTGCTGATGCGCCGTCGCACGTGTTGCAGTATACCAAGATTTGCAGGGAAAAATCCTGTAATCTTTTTCACGGGGGCGGCAGGCGCGAATGAAGCATCGCCGAAGAAATCGTCTCGTCGTTCAGAGATCAAAAAGGAAAAGGGGCCGCGAATCGATTCGCGACCCCTTGGGGCCAGACGGTCATGAAATGACCGCGAACAGGGAACCGATCCGTTTCCCCTTTTCAGATCACCTGGCTGATGTGCATGGCCTTGAACTTGCCGCCGCTTGCTTTTGCCGCCTTGGCGAGCTGGATCAGGCATCCGGGACATCCCGTCACGACGACGGCTGCGCCGGTTTTTTCGATATTCGAACGTTTCCTGTCAAGGATCTTCGACGCAATGTCGGGGTAGTCCATGTGAAAGGACCCCGCACCGCCGCAGCAGACATCGGCCTCTTTCATCTCGACGAAATGGCCGGCGGCCTTGAGGAGATCGCGCGGCTGCTTCTTGATGCCCTGGCCCCGCCCGAGATGGCAGGGGTCGTGGTAGGTGAGGATTGCATCCACCTTCTGTCGCGGCGTGTAGCCGACCTTGGCCAAGTACTCTGTCAGGTCCATCACCTTGCGACTGAAGGCGGCTGCCCGGTCCTTCCACTGCGGATCGTCGGCGAAGTAGGAGGCGACGTGCTTGAGAGTGCCGCCGCAGCTTGCGCAGTCGCACACGACGGCATCGGCATCCTCGTAGATCCGGATGTTTTTCCGTGCCAGCCCCAGGAACTCGTCGCGAAGCCCGTGGGCCAGGTGCGGCAGGCCGCAACAGACGTTGTCCTTCACGAGGGGCTTCGTCCCAGCCCTCAGGAGATTGAGCGTCTCCTCTGCAGCCTCGGGAAACATCATCCGCATGCCACAGCCCTCGAAGTAGGCCACCCGCGTTGCCGCCGTGACGGCTACATCGGAGGGAGGCGCCTTCTGTCCCAGGGCGGCCGGCCCCGAGAATGCGGTAAGGAAGTGTGAGCGAGTGTACTCCTCCGGCACCACCCCGTGGGGAAACACGCTGCTGAGGCCGAGCTTGCGGATAAGGGCGAGGCTCTTCGCCGTCAGCTTGACCATGGCGCGGCTCTTCAGGATGCCGCCCATGGCCCTGTACCGGGCATTGGGCGCGCCGGTCTTGTTGACAAGGTACTGGCGGACATTGATCATCGCCTCGTCGGTTGCGATTTTGCTCGGGCAGATGTCGACGCATGCCCGGCAAAGGAGGCAGAAGTTTACCTTGGCGAGCATTTCCTCGGAAGGTTCGATGCCGCCCTCGGTCAGCGCCCTGGCGATGACGTTCTTGCCCCGGGCGCCGGCGGCTTCGATGTTTCGGGCTTCGAACAGCGGGCACGCCGGCAGGCAGGTGCCGCACCGGTCGCACTGGCTGACGATCTTCTTTGCATCCTGAAGTAATTTATCGTCTGTGTTTTTTTGCATGGGTTCTTCGTTTCTTCTTTGATTCTCACCAGATCTTGCCCGGGTTCAGAATGCCCTTCGGGTCGAGGCCCTGCTTGACGGCCTTGAGGGCCTTCACTCCCGCTTCGCCGAGGGCGCTGGCGATGTAGGGCCGCTTGGTGATACCGATGCCGTGCTCCCCGGATAGGGTGCCGCCGACGGCCAGCGCCGCATCGAAGATATCGATGACGGCATGATGGACCCGCTCCTCCTCTCCGGGCTTGCTCAGGTCGCAGAGGACAGAGGGATGGATGTTGCCGTCGCCTGCATGGCCGTAGACGACGATCATGATCTTGTGCTTCTCGGCGATGGCCCGGATTCGGCGCACCACCTCGGGAAAGGCGTCCCGCGGGACCGAAATGTCCTCTCCCAGGCGGTTCGGAACGAGGCTGGCGATAGCGGAGCTCAGGCCCCGCCGGATGGCCCACAGATCGTCGGACTCCTGCTGCGACTGGGCGACCCGGAATTGATAGACCCCGCACTTCCGCGCCACGGCTTCCATCCGCTTGGTCTGCGCCTGGAGGGACTCGTCGTCGTCGCCGTCGATCTCGATGATGATGCAGGCGCCGACGGCCGGATCGAGGTCCGTCTTGCGATGCTTCGCTACGGCCTCGAGGCAGAACCGGTCCATGATCTCGGCTGCCGCCGGCACGAGGCCTGCCTGCAACATCTGGTGGATCGTTTCGCAGCCCTCATCGAGGGTGCGGAACATGAGCTGCAGCGTACCGCGTTTCTTCGGCATGGGGATGACTCGGACAAGAACCTTGGTGACGATGCCCAGGGTCCCTTCGGATCCCGTGAAAAGGCTCGTCAGGTTGTAGCCCGTGACGTTCTTGATGGCCTTGCCGCCCGTCTTGAGGACCGTGCCGTCAGAGAGCACGACCTCGAGGCCCATGACGTAGTTGGACGTCACCCCGTATTTGACGGCTCGCATGCCGCCCGCATTCTCGGCCACGTTTCCGCCTATTGTGGAGAACTTCCAGCTGGCCGGATCGGGCGGGTAGAACAGGCCCTTGTCGGCACAGGCGTTGTACAGGTCAATCGTGCGGACCCCCGCCTCGGCCCAGACCATCATGTTGTTGACATCGAGCTCGAGGATCTTCGTCATCCGCTCCAGGGACAGGGAGATGCCGCCCTGCAGGGGGATGCTCCCGCCGGTGCGGCCGCTTGCAGCGCCCCGGGGTGTGACGGGAATGGCTTGCTCGTAGGCGATGGCCATCACCTTCGAGACTTCCTCCGTCGTCGCGGGCCGCACGACGAGATCCGGCTTCTTGGCTGGCAGCAGTGGCACGAAGGATGCGTCGTAGGAGTAGCCAAAACGGTCCAGATCGGAATCCATGGCGTTTTCTGTACCGACGATGTCCCGGATTTTTTTCTTGATGTCTTCCGTAATCATACAGCCTGCCTCCGGTGAGGATCTTTTCTTGCGTGATTCTCTGTTTGCTTTTGAGCCCGTGCACTATAAGGGAACGGATCTTCCCTGTCAATGGATCGTGTCCGGGTCTAGGTCGCCGCAAGCCGCGGGATCGTCAGCCCCCCGTCCATGATGAAGGTGACCTTCGCGTCGGGGCCTTTTTCCCGGAGCGCCTCCGCCACGGCCGCGGATACACTATCGAAGGGGCGCATATGGGCTTTGCGGATCAGATTTTTGTCGAGGGGGGTGACGGCCCACATTTGCGCCTTGACGCCGATTTCGGCCATCTTGCCCGCCTTGTGGTAGCCGAGCTTGTATTCCCGGTCCAGCTTCTCGATGACGGCCTTGCAGCTTGTTTCGGAGCACAATAGGTCCATGAAGGCCTGGGAGCCGATCCCGCTGCGGCACGCGGAGACCAGAATGATGATGCCGCCGTCCTTCAGGGCGGTCTTGCCGTTGTCGAGGGCTTTCTGCGACTGGTAGAGATCAATGTCGTTGGGTTCCAGCGCGACGGTCACCACGATGTCGGCCAGCTTTTTGATCGGGACGACAAACACCTCGTCCGCCTTTGCGAGCAGGGAATAAAAGGATTCCTTCAGATCACCCGCTGCCGCCGCATACACCCGGTGCTCCCCGTCCAGGACGGTCATGATCGCAAAGATGTTGAGCTTCTCGAGGATCTTCTGCGCGTCGTCGAACTCCTCTGCGACGGGATTGCCCTTGAGAACCATCGCCTGCGCGGCCCGGGAAATGGCCAGCCTGTGGTTGGCCGTGATGCAGTCGTAGCTGGCAACGCCGGGCATGAAGGACTTGCGGCCGCCGGTATAGCCGGCAAAGTAGTGCGGCTCGATGCTCCCGATCGGGATGATGGCATCGGCCTCGCGGACGAGGGTGTTGAGCATCAGGGCGTTGCCATGCCGTGTCTTTCCCAGTGAATAGCACTCGCTTTTCTTGGCATCATGGACGTGGATGCGATCCTTCAGCTCGCTGTGGCGCATCCCGAAGATAAAGTCGTACTCCTCCTGCGTCGGGGCCCGGTGACTGCCCGTGGCGATCAGAATCTTGAAATTCCTGCCCTTCAATTCGGGGTAGATGATCTCGAGGACCCGCTCCGTCGGCGTCGGGCGCGTCGCATCATTGACGATGAGGAGGATATTCTTTCGGCCTTTCAGGAATTCCTGCAGTCCCGGTGTCCCCAGGGGCTTGAAAATGGCTCCCCTGATCGTCTCCATCTCGTCGGCGGACTGGACCGCGTTGGGAAGGATGATCTGTTCAATGTTTTTCTCTGCCACTTCCACCGTGTCGATCCCGTTTCCGTAAGGTATCTCAATTTTCATCGAACTCCCCTGATTGTTTCAAATGCGGATCCCACTCGACGCGAACTTGTGAAGCATAGGGGCAAGGCCTCATTCTGTCAATCCCCGGAGAGACGCCAGGAAAAAATTCTTGCCACGAAGCGGTACAATGGAGCCTGTCCTTCACATCTCCGCCAAGGGTCCATGAGCGGTGCAGACAGGGGGAATCGGTCTGGTTCTCCTCGGAGGCAAACGATGCCGATAAAAGGTAAGCTCTTGAACAGAAAGGGAAATATATTCTCCGCAGATCAGTGTGGCCCCCAATCGGAAAATCCGAAAAGTTTTTCCTTGACAACTATGGTAACGCTGATACTGTTGAATGACCCAATCATCAGATGATCATACCTGTAAGCCGCAACCCGTGTAAGGTTCCTTTATGGATGGTAGTCTGGAACTCAAAGTCAGCGAAGCCCTTTCCGATGACGTGGGCAAGGGGCTGGCCCGCCTCGATCCCAGCGACATCAAGGCGATCAATGCCGTCCTGGGTGACGTGATCGAGATCGCGGGCGAGAAGGTCACCGTAGCCCGCATCACGGGGACGTTACCGCAGTATTGCGGAAAACGGCTGATCCAGATCGACGGCATCACCCGCGAAAACGCCAAGGCTTTCGTGGGCGGCAAGGTGAAAGTCAAGAAGGTCACACGGAAAACGGCCGCCACCGTCGTCATCAGCCCCCTGGATTTCACCAACATCCTGCCCGATGAAAAGGAAGTCGATCAATTTCCGAGAGTCCTTCAGGGGCTGTCGGTCATCCTCGGCGATAAGATCAACATCCCCTTCCTGGGGGGCAAGGAGAGGCTCTTCCAGGTCGAGGCGACCTCCCCCTCGGGCGGGGTCATCATCAATCAGCAGACCAGATTCGTCCTGAAAAAGCCCGATTTCACCCTCGAGCCGTCCGCCCGCGTGTCCTACGAACACATCGGCGGCCTGGAGAAGGAGCTTCGGCTCGTCCGGGAGATGGTCGAGCTTCCCTTGCGGTATTCCGAGGTGTTCGAAAAGCTGGGGATCGAGGCCCCGAAGGGGGTCCTGCTCTACGGCCCGCCCGGTACGGGCAAGACGTTGATTGCCCGCGCCATTGCCAGTGAGACGAAGCTGCATTTCATCCGCGTCAACGGACCGGAAATTATCCACAAGTTTTACGGCGAAAGTGAAGCGAGGCTGCGGGAGATCTTCGAGGAAGCAACCCTCAAGGCCCCGAGCGTCATCTTCATCGATGAGATCGACGCCATTGCCCCGAAGCGGGCTGAAGTCCTGGGTGATGTGGAAAAACGGGTTGTCGCCCAGCTCCTCGCTCTGATGGACGGCGTGGTTTCCCGCGGGCACGTCATCGTCATCGGCGCGACCAACATCCCCGAGGTTATCGATCCCGCCCTCAGAAGACCGGGGCGTTTCGACCGCGAGGTCGTCATTCCGGTGCCCAACGTGGTCGGACGGAGGGCCATCCTGAACATTCACAGCAGCCGAATGCCCCTGGCTTCCGACGTGGATCTCGACCGCCTCGCCAGCATCACCCATGCCTTTGTCGGGGCCGACATCGAGGCCCTGTGCAAGGAGGCGGGTATGGTGGCCCTGAGGCGCTACCTGTCCCTGGAGGGGGAGAATCACCTCGACACGGTGCTCGAGTCAACCGATTCGCTGCAGATCACCATGGACGATTTTCTCAAGGCCCTGCGCGAGGTGGAGCCGACGGCAACGCGCGAGTTCTTCACCGAGCGCTCGACAGTGAGGTGGCACCACATCGGCGGTCTGCACAAGATCAAGGAAACGCTCCTCTCCATAGTGGAATGGCCGTCGAAATACCCTGATCTCTTTTCAAAGGCAAAGGTCATGCCCCCAAGGGGCATCCTCTTCTCGGGTCCCTCCGGCACGGGGAAAACTCTCATGGCGAAAGCCCTCGCGGGAGAAACGGGGCTGAACTTCATCTCCATCAGCGTGCCCACCCTCTTTTCGAAGTGGCTGGGCGAATCGGAGAAGGCCCTCCACCAGATCTTCAAGAAGGCCAAGCAGTCAGCGCCCTGCATCCTTTTTTTCGACGAGATCGACACCCTCGGCGTCACGCGCAACATCACCAGCGAGGGAGCTGCGGCCGTGGAGCGTGTCGTGAGCCAGTTCTTCAACGAACTGGACAACCTCAGTGATCTCTCCCAGGTCATCGTCCTGGGAGCCACGAACCGCGAGGACATCCTCGACCCGGCGCTGACGAGGGCGGGCCGGCTCGATTACATCATTCACTTCCTCATCGGCGATGAACAGGACCGCCGGGAGATCTTCCAGGTCCACCTGAAAGACAAGCCCTTGGGAAGTGACGTGGATCTTGGCGAACTCGTCCGGGCGACGGAGGGTATGGTGGCCTCCGAGATCGCCTATGTCTGCAGGACCGCCGCGATGCTGGCGATCTCCGAATTGATTCAGGAACCCAAGAATGGACGATCGGAAAAATTTGCGATGCAGGCCGGCCACTTTCAGGAGGCCGTCCGGGTCGTCCGCGAAAGGGAGGGAACCCCGGGATGCTGAAAGAAGTCAGAAAGAAGCGGGCCTATGAAGACATCGTCGTGCAGATCCATGACCTGATCAAGAAAGGCAGATTGAAGCAGGACGACCAGCTCCCCAACGAGAAGGAATTGTCGGAGACGTTCAAGGTGTCCCGGTCGACGGTGCGGGAGGCCATCCTGTCGCTGGAGACGATGAGGCTGGTGGAGCGGCGCCAGGGCGATGGAACCTACGTGATCGCCACCAGTGAAGAGGCCCTGGTGCAGCCCCTGGCGTCCACTCTTTACGGCGAGAAAGACGATCTCATCGACATCTTTTTCCTTCGCACGATCATCGAACCGGAGGTGGCGCAGATTGCAGCGGAAAACGCCACGGCGGAAGAAATCGAGGAACTGGAAAAGATCCTCAGGAAACAGGAAGATGAAGTGGCCCTTGGCGTCCGGGAAGCGCATCAGGATACGACCTTTCATCATCTCCTGGCCCGCATGGCCAAGAACCGGGTCCTGGAGCGCCTGTCACTGGCCCTGGTGGATCTGCTGAGCGAAACACGGGATGAGTACCTCCAGTCGGAGGAGAGGAAGCGCGGGTCGTTGAAGGGCCATCACCGAATCCTGGATGCGATCAAGGCGCACAACGGGAGCGCCGCGCGAAAGGCCATGCACAAACACTTGGCAGACGTCGAGAAAATTGTATTCAACAAGAAGAGAGGGGGTGGGAAGAAATCATAGGCACAAGAGTGTTCATGGAAGATCCAAACCCAGTTACACAAGTTTGTTTCATCGATTCGTTTGACGGATCAATTTGAAGGAGGTGTTTATGGCTAAAGTGACCGAATTAACCGTATGGACCAGGGGCGTCGTCATGGACAAGGAGGCCCGCGATGTGGCCAATGCCTTTGCCAATGCCGCCCAGTTGGAAGGCAAATTCGTGCAAGCCTTCGACAACTACGAAGACCTTCCCGACCGCGTCCTCGTCACGACCCGGAAATACACCCGGATCAGCGACGAAGAGATCCCCATGAAGTATGAGTATGTTAATCATCACCCCGACATCGTCGTCATCGTCGAGCCCACCATCGTCAAAGGGATCAACATCCTGAAAGGGATGCCCGAGGGCGGGCTTCTGCTGATCAACACCAGCCGCGACATCGACTACATGCTGAAATTCATTCCCAACGCCGACGTGCTGGGTGCCATCGCCACGGTGGACGCCGACGGCATCTCCGGAATCAAGACCGTCGATTTCTCCGGTTCCGAAGGCGGTGTAGACCAGTCCGGCATCGGCGCGGGTATCGCTGCTCCCCTTCTTGGCGCACTTGCCAAGGTGACGGGCATGGTGAAGAAGGAGTCCATGGGCAAAGTCGTCAGCGACGTCGCCTCCATGGAGCGCGGTTACAAAGAAGTCAAGATCAAGAAATTCCGCAAGGCTCGAGCAGAGTATTTCTGGGGAACCTGATCTGCTCTTGACTTGATCCTATTTTTTGAAAGGAGAACCCTATGGCCATCAAGGTACCTAAAGATAGAGAAGTCCCCTTTGGTGCGATCACCCCTGCGCCAATCGGAGCGCAGGAGCTTTTTATCACATCCAACTGGCGGATCGTCCGGCCGATCATCGATCACGAGAAGTGCACCCGATGCTTCATCTGCTATGCTTCTTGCCCGGATGCCTGCTGGTCCTACAATGAAAAGGAAGATCAGATGGAATGGAACTGGAGGTTCTGCAAGGGCTGCCAGATCTGTATCCATGAGTGCCCCTCGGATGCCCTGAGCGCTTCTCCAGAGCTCGATTACGAGGATGGGGTGGTTCGTCTGGAAAAACCATTTTAAGCAGGAGGAACGATTATGGCGAAAGAATTAATGCTCAGCGGCTGCGCCGCGGCAGCTCAGGGTGCGAAATTCGCGGAAGTGGAGGTTATCTGCTCCTATCCGATTCGACCCTATACGGCCATCATGATGGAGCTCTCGAGAATGGTCGCCAACGGGGAGCTCGATGCCGAATTCGTACACGGCGAAGGCGAGCACGCCCAGGTTTCGGTCGTGCTGGGGGCCTCGGCGGCCGGCGCCCGTGCCTACACCGGAAGCTCCGGCGTGGGTGTCACCTATGCCTTTGAAGTATATAGCCCGGCGGCAGGCGGAAGGTATCCCCTTCAGATGGCCATTGCCGACCGGACCCTCGACCCCCCCGGCGACTTCGGTTCGGAACACACGGATGCCATGTCCGCAAGGGACCAGGGATGGCTCATGGGATGGGCCTCGACACCGCAGGAGGTCTTCGACAACACCCTGATCAATTACCGCATCGGCGAGGACCAGCGCGTCATGCTGCCCCAGTTCGTCTGCCAGGATGGGTATTTCCTGTCCCACATCCCCGACAAGGTGATCCTGCCCGATTTGGCTCAGGTGAAGGAATTCCTTCCCCCTTACAGCGCCCCCCATCCCCTGAGCGTGACATGCCCCGTTTCCCACGGTCCGCAGATCAAACCGGACCAGGGAGCCGTCATGGATGCACAGAGGGCCTCGACCTTTCTGATTCTCCCCAAGGTCATTGAGGAGGCCGTGGCGGATTACAACAAAATCTTCAAGCGAAATATTCCGCCCTTCATTGAGAAATACAAGATGGACGACGCGGAGATCGCATTCTTCATCCAGGGCGCCCATTCCAACACCTGCAAGAAGGCCATCGATCAGATGAGGGCCCAGGGCCTGAAAGCCGGCATGGTCCGGCCGCGGTGGGTGCGACCCTGGCCTACGCAGCAGATCGCCGAGGCGTTCCAGAACGTGAAGGCCATCGCCAGCGTTGAGACGAGCACCTCCTACGGAGGCGCGATGCGGGGTGGAAACCTGGTCCACGAACTGAGAGCTTCTCTCTATGACCTGGAAAAACGGCCTCTCGTGACTTCGTTCATGGCCGGTCTGGGTGGGGACGTCATCCTCTTCGAGGATTTCCATTACATGGCGAAGATCCTCAACCAGATGATCAAGGAGAAGAAGGCCCTGAAGCACGTTTACTGGATCGGTTTCGAGGAAGAATAACCCCCAGGACCCCAAGGAGGTATCCAATATGGCTCAAGCATTCGACTATAAAAAACAGCAACTGGAACGCATCAAGTCCCTCCGCCATGCGCCGAGGGAGGAGATGTACCTGCCGGGGCACCGCACCTGCGCGGGCTGCGGCCCCGCTTTGAATTACCGCCTGGTCGCCAAGGCCGCAGGCAAAGACACGATCTTCATCGGCCCCACGGGCTGCATGTACGTGGCCAATGCCAGCTATCTCTGCACGCCTTACGCCGTCTCCTGGATCCATGCCCAGATCACCAACGGCGGGGCGGTAGCCTCCGGCATCGAGGCCGCCTACAAGATTCTCGCGCGGAAGAAGAAGTACGACGGTGTTTTCCCGAACATCATCGTCATGGCGGGCGACGGCGGTTCCGTGGACATCGGCCTTCAGGCCATGTCGGCCATGATGTATCGCGGTCACGACGTTCTCTTTATCTGCTACGACAACGAGTCGTACGCCAACACGGGCATCCAGACCTCGCCCACAACCCCCTACGGGGCAAACACCACCTTCACCCCCCCGGGGAAAGTGATCCCCGAAGGCAAGGTGCTCTTCCCGAAGGATCCGCCGCAGCTGGTTATCGGCGGCCATCCGCTCGTGAAGTACGTGGCCACAACCAGCATTTCGCATCCGGTGGATCTGATGAACAAGGTGCGCAAGGCCCTCAATTACAACGGCCCGAGCTTCCTGCACATGCTCTCCCCCTGTCCGAAGGGGTGGAAATTCGACGAGAAGCTCAGTCTAGAGATGGGGCGTCTGGCCGTGGACACGGGGATGTGGAGCCTCTACGAGTGGGAGGACGGCGTCTACAAGTACTCCCATATTCCCAAGAAGTACAAACCGGTTGGCGAGTACATGAAATTCCAGGGGCGATTCTCGCATCTGAAGGCGGAGCACATTGCCAAGATGCAGGCGTTCGTGGATGAGAAGATCAAGAGGATCAAGGCCATCGCGGCAGAGGCGCCTATCCCCACGCCGAAAAAGAAGGCCTGAGCGAAATATTAATCAGGGGACGTTCATGTCATTCCCGTACCGGGCACCCCGTCACAGGTGACGGGGTGTCCCGGCGGGCTGGCACGGAATGGAAGGAGGAAGGAACATGTCGGATGAAAAGGACCTTGCCATACAGAAGTTGGGTCCAATTGTTGGCAACCGCTGGATCCAGCTGACGGCCGGCGTCATTGCCATGATCGTTATCTCGAATTTTCAGTATGCCTTCACCCTTTTCACGCCGGGACTGAAGCAGACATTTGCGGATGTGCCCTACTCTCAAATCGCGTTGATCTTTAGCCTATTCATCCTGTTTGAGACCTGGCCGGTGCCGCTGGCCGGATACCTGATCGACAAATTCGGCATCCGCAAACTCATGCTTGTGGGGGCAACAGGCATTCTCCTGGGCTGGCTGCTCGGGGGGACGATCGCGACAACGGTTTTTCATCACTACATCACGTATGGCGTGATCGCCGGGACAGGAGCAGGAATTATCTATATCGCGACGGTGGCCAATGCCGTCAAGTGGTTCCCCGATAAAAGAGGGTTGGCGGCGGGGCTGACGGCCGCGGGATTCGGAGGCGGCTCGGCTCTCACACTCATCCCCATTTCCGCCAGCATCAGCAGCATGGGATGGCAGGGCGCCATGGCGGCCTGGGGCGTAGGCCAGGGTATCGTGGCCATCCTCTGTGCCCTCGTCTTGTCTCACCCCCCGACAGGGTGGCTTCCTCCGAACTGGGTGCAGCCCAAGGCGGTTGCGCAGACGAAGAAGCAATTTACCTCGATGGAGATGCTGTCTTCGAAAGAGTTTTACATCATGTACTTCATGTTCCTCATGGTTTGCACGGGTGGTCTGATGACGACGGGGAACCTCTCCCAGATCGCCAAGTCCCTCAACGTGTTCGACGCGAAGTTCCTGGGCATCGCCATCGTGCCCTTCGTGGCGACCATCGCGGGAGTGACAAACGCCCTTGCCCGTATCATGTGGGGATCGATCTCGGATCGGTTTGGACGGGAATACACGATGGCCTTCGCCTTCGCCCTGGAAGGCGTCCTCATCTTCCTGATGACGCAGATCGCGGGGATGCCCATCGCCTTCATGTTCCTGATGCCCTTCGTCTTCCTCGCCTGGGGTGAGATATACGCCCTGTTCTCGGCGATCACGGGGGACGTCTTCGGCGCGAAGAACGCCTCGGGCAACTACGGCATCCTCTACACGGCCAAAGGGTTGGCTTCGATCATGGCCGGATGGGGCGCGGCTGCAGTGGCTGCTCTCTATGCCGGCTCCTTCTCGGTTCCCTACTACATCTCGTCCGTATTCGACCTCACTGCGGCGGCCCTGGCCCTCTGGGTCTTAAGGCCGATCATCCGGAAGAGAATCGCTGAGGAGGGTCAAAAAGCGGCTTGAGGCACGTGTGAATTGACAAAGTAACAGCCTTAACTTTAGGGGGGAGGGGAACAGGGCCACAGCTACAACGGACCTTGTTCCCCTCTTTGCGTTCAGGAGGGCCTCATGAACATCCTCATTGCCGGCGGAGCGGGGGAGGTCGGGCAGCACCTCATCCGGGATTTCACTCGCCTGGGTCACAGGGTGAGGGTGTTGGATCGTTCGGAAAGGACCAAAGCGATCCAACCGTCGGATCTCGTCACTTCCCTTCACGGGGATTTGGCCGATGCAAAGCTGGTGAATGATGCCGTCTCGGGCGTCGATGCGGTCATTCACCTGGCCTGGAGTTTCGCCGATGATGCCCGGGTCATCTTCGGGGACGATATCCAGGGTCACGTAAACCTCCTAGAATCATCCTGCTCCCATAATGTCCAGCGGTTCATCTACACCAGCACGGCAACCGTCTACGGCAGGGCGGTTCAGCACCCTGTGACGGAGGACCACCCATGCTTGATCACCGAGGCCCGCAAACCCCTCTATGCCCTGGGCAAATACACGGCGGAAGAGATCTGTCAGTACTATTTCAAGGCCCGGGGACTCGCTGCGACGGTCTTGCGGTTCTGGTGGGCCTTCGGCGCAACGATCGGAGGGAGCAACCTGAGGGACCTGGTTCGAAAGGCGATATACCATCAGCCCCTCGAGATGGTCGTGGACGCCGGCGGCGCCTTCCTGACCATGGCCGATCTTGGGCGGGCCATCCTGCTTGCAATATCCAACCCCGCTGCGGCGGGACGGGTCTACAATCTGGGCAGTCTCTTTTTGTCGTGGAGGCAGATCGGCGACATCATGATCAGACTCACCGGTTCGAAATCGGAAACGAGGATGATCCCTGCACGGGAGTGGCGCGGCGCTGCATTTCTGAACGAAGTCTGGGACCTCGACTGGACACGGGCAAACCGGGAGCTGGGATACGTGCCCGCCGAATCCGCCGAAGCCATGCAAGCCTCCTTTGCCGAAGCGCTCAGGAGCTGTATCGCCCAGGTCCAGGCAGAGGCGAAGTAGCGGTATCTTCTTCGGCGGCGGCCTCGGCACCAGCGATTTCTTATCCTAGGTCTTGAAGGACGCTCCGGCGGGTAACACTTCCATCTTGACGCAGCGAATCCTGCAACCTATCCTTCGAGTATATCTGGAAGAAGGGTTGGATCAGCCGGCATGGAGATTACCTCTGCGATCCTCATCGTTCTGGGGCTTGCGCTTTTTGAAGCGATCACCAGCATCGACAACGCCATCATCAATGCCGAGATCCTGCAGGGCATGCAGCCGCGGGCACGCCGGTGGTTTCTCACGTGGGGCATCCTGATCGCCGTATTCGTCGTGCGAGGGGTGTTGCCCTGGCTGATCGTCTGGGCGATGACCCCGGGGCTGGGGCCCTGGGAAGCCCTCACGGCCAGTATCACCGGTGAGGCGGCGGCCCTTGAGGCCATCCGGGCAAGTGCGCCCGTCCTCCTGATGGGAGGAGGGGTCTTCTTTGTTTTTCTCTTCTGCCACTGGCTGTTCATCGAACCCAAAACGTTCGGCATTCCCGTCGAGAGGATCATCGCCCGCCAGGGGGCCTGGTTCTATGCCGTGGTCTCGATTGTGCTTACGGTCGTTGTCTGGTTCGCCCTGCTGCGAAGCGAGATGCTTGCCTTCGGCGCCGTCGTGGGCTCGACGGCTTTCTTCATCACCCATGGCTTCCGGAAATTTGCCGAGGAGCAGGAGGCGCGTCTGCTTGCCGGCGAGACGAGCATGTCCGACATCGGCAAGATCCTCTACCTGGAGGTCATCGACCTGACCTTTTCCATCGACGGGGTTGTAGGGGCCTTCGCATTCACCCTTTCCGTGCCCCTCATCCTGATCGGGAACGGCATCGGGGCCGTGGTCGTCAGGGAACTGACCGTCTACGGTGTTGAACGGATCAGGAAGTACGTTTATCTGAAAAACGGTGCGATGTACTCTGTCTTCGTCCTGGGCTGCGTGATGCTCGGCCACGGCTTCGGGTACCATGTGCCCGAGTGGTTCACGCCGCTGACCACCTTCCTCATTGTCGGCTACTTCTTTTTCAAGTCCCGTTGGCAGGTCAAGAGCACAGGGGAATAAAACAGAGGGATAGCGAAAAAGGGCGGCGTTCAGAATCTGACGCCGCCCTTTTGACAGGTTGTTCTCGCTGGCAGCCGATCAGCGTCCGGTAAAGGCCGGGCGGCGGCGCTCGAGGAAGGATTTCACTCCCTCCAGGGCGTCGGCCGTTTTTGTCATATCCGTGATGCCGCGGGCCTCCTGCTCCATCTGGGTCTCCAGTGTTGCCGAGAAAGTCTCGTTGAGAAGCTTCTTCACCGTGCCGAAAGACTGAGTTGGGCCCGCCGCCAGCAGGCCTGCCAGTTTTGCCGCCTCCGCCGCCAGTTCCGCATCAGGCACCACCCGGTTCACAAGGCCCCATTGCAGGGCCTCGGCGGCCGCCACCTTGCGGTTCGTGAGCATCATCTCGCGGGCCCGATTGAGCCCGATCATCCGCGGAAGAAGCCAGCTCATGGCCCCGTCGGGGGAGAGGCCCGTAGCTGTGTAGGCTGCCGTGAAGCTTGCCGACTCGGCCGCCAGGATGAAGTCGCCGGAGATGGCAAAGCTCATCCCCATTCCGGCGGCAGGGCCGTTCACAGCCGTGACGAGGGGCGCCTTCATCCGCATGAAGCGCGACGCTGCGGCATGGCAGTAGACGGTCATCTCCTTGAGCACCTTCGGCAATGCTTCCCCATAACTTGCGAAAAATTTCAGATCCCCTCCCGCGCTGAACATCTTTCCCGCACCGGTGAGCACCACAGCCCGGATCGACGGGTCCTCGTCGCACCGGATCGCTGCCAGCATGAGATCCTTGCCGGAGTCGAGATTGAGCCCATTTGCCGCCTCAGGCCGGTTGAGCGTGATGGTGGCAACGCCGCCGCTGACCTCAAATCGGATCGTCTTGTACTCCATAGCTCCTCCTATTTTCGTTCATTTCCCGGAAGAATCCCCTGGTACAGGCGAAATTCCCTTATCGTCCATGATCAGAACAACTCCTCACCGACGGACGGAAAAATTAGAAATTCGTTCCCTTCGAATGTCAAGAAATTTATCCGGAAAAATGCTCTCAAGGTCCGCATACGTTTTCCCGATGGAGTGGTCAGGGAGAAAACGATGAAGACATCCAGGGAAGATCTGCATCCGTTCGAATACGGCATCGGGCTCGCTTCGCTCATCGTCCTCGTGGCCGGTCTGAACATCCTGGATGCCATCTTTACGCAAGTGATCCTCGCTCAAGGGGGTGCCGAGTGCAACCCCGTGGTCCTTGCGGCCATCGATGCCTATGGCGAGAGGTTCTGGATCTGGAAGGTTGCTACCGTGTCCTTTCTGCTTGTCCTGATCTGCCTTTACAGCCGGTTGAAACTTTTCCGGACGATCCTTGCCAGCTCAGCGCTGCTTTTTGCGGGCGTCATTTCCTACCCGTTGCACCTTCTTGCCAATGGCCCCCTGGGGCGCTGAGTGAGTCCCGCATACCCCGAAGCTCACGCGATTCTGATCGGATCATGCCGACCGGTGACGGTAGCTCATGCAAATGCCGTCGTCCAGGGTCGTGCTCACGATCACCGTGTCGAAATCGGGGCGCCGGCGAATCATGTCCGTATAGTCCTTCATGTCGCCGGCCTCGGAGATGGCGTTGTGCACGGCGATGATCGCGCCGGGGGAGAGCCTGTCCGGGTAAAGCTTCTTGAAGTAGTCCATCTGTCCGTCCTTGTCGGCATCGAGGAACACGAAGTCAAACGAGCCCTTAAGGGCCGTGATCTCTCTGTGGGCATCTCCCCGGACGAGCGTGACCCTTCCGGAAAGCCCCGCCTCACGGACGTTTTTCTGCGCCAGGGCATGCCGCCCCCCATCGATCTCGATCGTCGTCAGAAGACCGCCCGTTTCTCCCAGCGCAAATCCCATCCAGATTGCCGAGTATCCCTGCGAAGTCCCCACCTCGAGGACCCGGGTCGCGCGGGCCGCCTTCACCATGAAGTGAAGAAACTCGGCATCCTTGCGGGGGGTGCTCCAGTAGCGGCCGATCTTCGGCTCCATCTCCTCGATGACCTTCCGGACCCGCTCCGGGTCGATCTGGGGAAGCTTGCGTTCCTCCTCTGCCCGGGATTGCGCCGGCGATGCAAGTGTCCCCATCGCGAAAAGCCCCATCGCTGCCGTCGTGAAGAAGTCTCTGCGATTCAAGCCACTCTTTATCTGCTTTTGTACTTCCATCACTTCTTCCACTTCTTTCACTTTCTGCTGTGGATTCTCCAGGCAAGAAGCCCCGCGATGATCGTCCCAAAACCCACAAGGCTCTCCAGCGGCCTTTGCATGACGGTGAAGAGTGTCATGGCCGCAACACCGGCAAGGAAGAGCCAGGGCACAATGGGGTAGCCGGGCACGGATAGGGCGCTTCCTTCCCGTTTCCGCAAGAGGATCAGTGCCGCCACGGTCGCCGCCGTGCTGATGCTGAGGGTGAATCCGATCCAGGTGAGAAGTGCTTCGAACGTTGCACTCCAGAGGAAAAAAAGGGCAAGCCCCGCCTGCATGGCGATGGCGGCCCGCGGGGGACCCGAAGCAACGGCCAACCGCCGGGGCAGAACCCCGTCCGCCGCCATCTGCGAATAGACGCGGGGACCGGCCATGACAAGCGAAGAGACGCTGCTGACGAGAGCAAGGGCGATGAGCCCGGCCACGGCTTCCTCCAGAGCAACCCCGCCAATGGCCCGAGCGGCGATGCGTCCCACGTCGAGCTTCCCTGCCAGTTCGGCTACGGGCGCTGCAAAGACGAAGACGGAGTTGAGCGCAAGGTAAAGCAAGGTCACCAGCGCGGTACCCAGCAGGAGCGACCGCGGGATTGTCTTTTCGGCGTCCTGCACCTCACCGCCGACATAGACGGCTGCATTCCAGCCGGAATAGCTGAAGGAGATCCAGATGAGGGATACCCCGAAGGCCGCAACGGGGAAAGGGGGATTCGGTTGCACCTCAGGCAGCCCGATCCTCCCTGCGGCGATCCCGACAAAGGCAAGGATCAGCAAGACCTTAAGCACGACAGCCGCGTTCTGCACCTGTGCGCCTCTGCGTACCTCGACGGCATGAACGGCCGCAAAGGCCAGGATCAGGATCGTGCCCCCCATTGCAGGGGTGATGCCGCCGAACCAGGGCCTTGCGTAGGTGCCGAAGGCGAAGGCCGCGGCGGCAAGCGGGGCTGAAAAGCCGACAAGAAGGGAAAGCCACCCTGCGACATAACCCGCCGCGGGGTGAAGGGTGCGGGACAGAAAGAGGTACTCGCCTCCGGACTCGGGGATGCGCCTTGCAAGCGCCCCGTAGCAGATTGCCCCCAGCATTGCTTGAACGCCCCCGACGACCCAGGCCAGAAGGACGTAGAGCGGCGAACCCAGATCCGCAAGCACAAATCCACTCGTGGTGAAAACACCCGCCCCGATCATGTTTGCCACGACAAGCGCCGTGGCACTCGTGAGCCCGAGTCTCCTCTGCGGCGTCAAATATCTCTCCTCGCTGTGTGCGGCCGATCTCTGCTAGTCGATGATGTGATAGCCCGCGTCGACGAAGGTCACATTCCCCGTGAGGGCGACACCGTGATCGCTGACCAGAAAGGCCGCGATGGCACCCACGTCGTCCACGGTCACGAGCCGGTGCTGCGGGGATTTCCTTTCGGCCAGCTCCAGCAGTTCGTCGAACTTGCCGATGCCCGAGGCTGCCCTCGTCTTCAGTGGACCCGGTGAAAGGGCATGGACGCGGATCCCCTTGGGTCCCAACTCGGCCGCGAGGTAGCGCACGCAGCTCTCCAGTGCAGCCTTGACGGGACCCATGGCGTTGTAGTTCTTCACCACTTGGTTTGCCCCGTAATAGCTCATGGCAAGCAGGCACCCGCCGGCACTCATCAGCGGCTCGGCGAGCCTCGCCATCCGGATGAAGGAATGGCAGGAGATGTCCATGGCCATGAGAAACCCCTCCAGCGAACAGTCCACGACGCGGCCCTGAAGATCCTCCTTCGGCATGTAGGCGATGGAGTGAACGAGGAAATCCAGCCGACCCCACGTGTGGCGGATGGCCCGGAAAAGGGCCTCCATCTGCTCGGGTTTCTGGACATCGAGGGGCATAAAGATCTCGGGGCCCAGTTCCTTTGCGAGAGGTTCGACAAATTTCTTTGCCTTTTCGGTCTGGTAGGTGATGGCCTGAGTTGCCCCGAGGGCCTTGAACCGGACGGCACAACCGTAGGCGATGCTTTCGTCGTTGGCAATTCCGACAACCAGGCCTTTCTTGCCAAGGAGATATTGACAGTTATCCAGCATGGTAAAGCTCCTTTCGAGATATTCTTACTTTTTCGCAGGACGGTTCAACCGGCCCCGTCATGATCCCCGCACGGATCTCCCTTTAAGTATAGGGGAATCGGAAGCTCCGATCAAGGAAAGTCGTTTCTTGAATCGGCTGGCAAGGTGGTTTACCATGGATCGAAACGAAACCCGTTCAAGGAGAGGGGCAATGAGAAGGCATGCCATGATGCGGTGGCTGGTTTTGCTGGCAATCCTGGGATTTCTTTCCGCTGTATTGGGTCCGCCTGCTCTGGCGAAAGAGCCCGTGCCGCCGAAGAGCAAGGGTGAGACGAAGGCGTCTCCAGCCGGTGAGCTGCCGGCAGCCGTGACGATTGTGAACAAGTGGGACGGCGATTATCCGGTTTCCGCGCTGAAAAAACTTCCCCGTGGCCAACAGAAAACCTCTGCGGGATATATCCGTGACGAGAAATCCTTCGCCGATATCTGGAAATCGTTCAAACCTGGAGAAAGGGTGCCTTCCGTTGATTTCAGGAAAAACATGGTGGTGTTCACCCGCAACGTAAAATTCTACAACCGGAAAGCGATCACGAAAGTGACTCTTCTCGATGGGGTCATGGAGATCCAGGGCGTTGAAACCGTGACCTCAGTGCCCGTGACAGACAAGGTTGCCATGGCCATGGCGGAAGTTCCTCGCCTGGGGGTGAAAACACTGCGCGCAGGCGACAAATTCATCCCTGTGAAATAAGAGTCGCCGGCGGTTTTATGATTCCCAGGCTTGTCCGGGTTATGATTTTCCCCGGGTGCTTCCGGTATTCCGTACCGAGGAGATGGAGAAATAAAACCTTGACCGACTTGGAAAAGCGGTGTAGCATACATTTGTTGCATCGGTGAGTCTTTGTAGAATGCTCCCGTTGTGATGTGGGACGGATGTAAACATTTTGTCGTGTAGAGGTTGACCACCATGCTCTTCAAAGTGGTGGTTTTTTTATTTCTGCCGTTGTTTTTTATCCGCCCGTGAAAATCTGCGAACGGAGGATAAACGCAATGCCAGAAGGTAAAGTCAAATGGTTCAATGAGCGCAAAGGGTTCGGTTTTATCGAGGCCGACGAAGGCGGCGACGTCTTCGTGCACTTTAGCGCGATTCAGGACAGCGGCTTCAAGACCCTTCAAGAGGGCCAGCGCGTGAGCTTCGAGATCGAGCAGGGCCAGAAAGGCCCGTCGGCCTCGAAAGTGAAGGCGCTCTAAGCCGTACGAATGCTCAGGGGCACTTTCCCGCCATAAAGCAGGGGGAAGTGCCTTTGCTTACTCTTCCGATGGATTCCGCCTCTGTGGTTTCATTGTCAGGGCCTCTTTGCCGCCCGGGGAAGATTCGGAGGAAGACAGACGAATGTAAGGAGGCGAAGATGAATAGAAAACTCTACGTTGGAAACCTCTCGAGCGAAGCGACGGAGGAAGAACTGCGGTTTAATTTTTCACAGGCCGGTAATGTTCTGTCAGTAGCTCTGATCAAGGACAGGATGACGGGTTTGAACAAAGGGTTCGGGTTCGTTGAGATGGACTCCGAGGAAGGCGCCCGCAAGGCCATCGAGTCCTTCAACGGCGGAGAGCTGCACGGCAAGGTCATCGTGGTGAGTGAAGCCAAACCGCCGAAGGATCGCCAGGAAGGCGGCGGCTTTGGCAGGGACAACCGTCCCCGTCAAGGCGGTTTCGGCCGCGGTCCCGGAAGACCGGGAGCAGGCGGCGGGCGGCGTTACTAAGCCGGATTGCTGAAACCGGCCCCTCTCTTGCGGGGCCGGTTTCAGCTTTTTTATGGTCTGTTCGATCTCCCTTTTTTGCTTTACTGCCCTGCAGGCGATGTCATCGACCCTTGAATCGCGCCTCCCTCCTCTCGATGAACGACTGGATCCCTTCTGCAGCATCCTCGCTTTTCATGATGGGCACAAGATCCGGCAGCAGCCGCGCGATGGCCGCCCGTTCTCCCTCGATGCGGGCCTGCCTCGCCGATTTCAGTGAGGCCTGGACTCCCAGGGGTGCCTGCCGGGCGATCTTTTCCGCAATCTCCAGGGCCCGCTCGATCTGACGGCCCGGTTCGGTCAGCTCCTGAATGAGACCCAGGCGCAGCGCTTCCGCCCCGCTGATCTCGTCTGCCGTGAGCAGATAGCGCATGGCGTTGCCCCAGCCGATTTCCCGGTGCAGGCGCACCGTGGCGCCCCCCACGGGGTAGATGCCCCGCCTTACCTCGATCTGCCCGAAGCGCGTATCCGAGGCTGCCACGCGGATATCCATGGCGAGCAAAAGCTCCAGTCCAATGGTGTAGCAGATCCCCTGGACAGCCATGACCATTGGCTTTCCCACCCGCCTTTCCTCGTCGAGCCCGAAGGGATCGCAGGCACCTGCAGGCAGGTCGGGAAACGCCGCTTCGCTGAAATACGGGGCCCATTTCGGCAGCTCGAGACCCGCCGTAAAGTGCGTTCCATGGGCAAAGAGCAGGCCACAGCGAAGCTCCCTGTCCCTGTCGAACTCTCCCAGGGCCACCGCCAGTTCCGAAAACATCTCCACATCGAAGGCGTTCATCTTGTCCGGGCGGTTGAGCCCCATGAGGAGCACGTGGCCCCGCCGCTCCGCCGTGATCTTCCCCGATTCCATAACCCCTCCTTCTCAGCGCTTCTCCCCGATGGGGCAGACGGCGATGCAGTTGAAGCAGGTGTACTGAAACCCGATAAACGAGGCCTGGTAGAGGCTCATGAAAAACGGGTCTTTCAGGAGTGCCTGCTGCTCCTCGGGGGACTTCCCGATGAACTTCCGCAAATAACCCGTCGCGGCCGGGATCCCGAAGGGCTGGGACGCCCTCAGGCACTTCATGTTATCGGTCTTTCCCTCGTCGTCGAGGGCCTTGCCCGGGCAGGCCTCCACGCAGAGTCCACACTGGTTGCAGAGCTCTTCCTCCAGGGGAGGGTCGGATTCGAATGTAAGCTCCGTCAGCAGTGCCGTGAAGCTCAGCCGCGAGCCGAAACGGGGGTGAATGACGACGTTATGTCGGCCGAAAACCCCGAGACCGGACTGGACGGCGGCGTGGCGCAGCGAGATGTCGCCGATCAGCCCGAAGGTGGGAGCGGCCATGTCGAGCGGGTAGGACGAGAGAACCGGCGAGGCGGGCTTACCGGTTCGATCTTCGATGAGGCGGGCCATCTGGTAGAGATGAGCCTTCGAGGTGTCCATGACGGCCATGCGGCCGGCGATGTTGAATCGAGCGTTCTTGCTGTCCAGGGCGCCGTTGAGCATCCGGTGGCCGAATACGACGATCGATTTTGCCTGTGGCAAATAGCTCTTTGGATCAGGCGATCTCGGCGATTTGTAGTCCCCCAGGGCAAGGAAGCCGACGACGTCAACACCCAGATCGCGAGCGGATTTTCGAATGTCTTCCTTTTTCATGATTCCCTCCACGTTCATTTGCCTTTACATTGCTCGACGATGCCGCCGAGGATCCCCATGAAGACCTCTATCTGATCAGCCTTCAGGCTTGCCTTGATCTTCTCATTGACGCCGCGGATGATCTTTGCCGCCCTGCCTGCCTCGTTGCGGCCCTCGGGTGTGATCCGGATCAGGAGCGCCCGCCGATCTTCCTGTTTCGTTTCCCGGCGGACGAATCCCCTTTTCTCGAGACGGTCAATCAGGCCTGTCATGGCCGAGTTGTCCACGCCGATGAACTGCCCCAGCTCCGACATCATGCGGCCGTCCTGCTCTATCAAGAGGAAGAGGACCGTCGCCTGGGGCACGGTAAGCCGGATACTCGATTCGGTCAGGAGGCTGTGGATGTGGGTCCGCAGCGTCAGGTGGGCCATGGAGATCAGATAGATCAGCCGGTCGGTTCTCGCCAAGTGCTTCTCCCGTGGTGGTAACATCAATAGTTGATATATAAACTATTTGTCGTCTCCTGTCAAGGCCCGTCCGGTCCGCCGGACGGTCTGATCAGCCTTCGGAGGACCGTCCCGTCTCATCCAAACCCTTAGCCCCGCCTCAGGGATTTGGAAGGAATGGCTAAGGCTCCTGCCAATGGCAAAGGCGCCCTCATCGGTGTAGATATGGATAAAAAGAAAGGTTATCGCACGGTACCCGAAAGGAAAGGAGGCACTCAATGTTTACCCCGAAATCCATCCTGGTCCCCACGGACTTTTCGGCATTCTCTGACAAGGCAATCCAGCAGGCCGTGGATATTGCCGAACAGAACAAGTCGAAACTCTATCTCCTGCACGTCGTCGACAAGCTGCAGCAGTGCGCCATTGATTACTGCATCCCCATGGAGACGATGATCAAGGTTCAGTCCGACAGCGAGAAGGAGGCTGCCCGGAAGATGAAGGAGGAAGCCGACAAGATCCTGAAGGCAAAAAAGATTGCTGTTGTCTTCGACGTCAAATCGGGCACTCCCTATGAGGAGATTCTGAAGGAACAACAGGAACGCAAGGCCGACCTCATCGTGATTGCTTCCCACGGCCGAACGGGGATTTTGAGGACCCTCATCGGTAGTGTGGCCGAGCGGGTGATGCGCGAGGCAAAGTGCCCGGTCCTCTTGGTCCGATGAGAATGTCCTGAAGTGAAAAAAGTGCCGCCAGTGGGGAGAACCCCGGGCGGCACTTTCATCTTCAGCGGCAACTCGCAACGGGGCAAGTCCCCCGAGTGGAGCTTTGCGGGTGGATGGCCTCTCTGCCTGAAACCGTTCGCCTATGCAGCTTTTCTCTTCATTGCGTCGCAGGCCAGGCAGATGGACAGCCCCTGCCGGTAAATGTAGTCCATCACGTCGCCTTTCATGGTATCCGCCAGGTCTTCCTGGCGGGCCTTTTTCCGGCGACGTTGACAGCTTTGCTTTGAAATGAGAAGGTTGCCGGGCTGATTCGGACACTGGATCAGGTTCTGCCGGTTGCGGGAGATCCACTCGCTGATCTGACCTTGCATGTTTCTCATGGCACCCTCCTTCTGGAATGCCTGCTCGCTGGGGCAGGCCGGAATTTGCCTCCCATCTTGCATGAAACGCAGGCGGGCGTCTATTTTCCGAAGCATGATTCCATGCCTCGAAAGGCCTCATGGACATCTCGGGGAAAGGAGGAGATGGAATCAGGATTAAACCTATAGCAAGTCGGGGGAATTCTCATTTCGCTCGATTTGCTTCGATGGTATAAAGATATCAAGAATTCGTATTCCAATCTCGGGCCGGGGCCTGTCGCGCCAATGCCCCGGGCCATAAAGGCAGAATGCAAGGGGGGAAGAGTGATGACCACCATACGTGTTTTGCTCGCCGATGACCACAAGATCATCCGGGACGGACTCAAGACGCTGATCGAAAAAGAGACCGGGATGGAGGTGATTGCCGAGGCGGACAACGGCCGCAGGACGGTCCGGCTCGCCCAGAAGCATCAACCCAACGTGATCATCATGGACGTCACCATGCCGGACATGAACGGGATTGAAGCCACGCGCAAGATCATGGAAGATACCGCCGGCGTCCGGATTATCGGTCTCTCCATGCACTCCGACCGGAGGTATGTCCTGGGCATGCTCGAGGCGGGGGCATCCGGCTACCTCCTCAAGGACTGCGCTTTTGAGGAATTGGCTACAGCCATCCGGAATGTGGCGGGGGGGAACACCTATCTCAGCCCGAAAATCGCCGATGTCGTCGTCAAGGGGTATCTCGACAAGACACCCGGGCCGTCCCATGCACTGGGCTCTGCGTTGACACCGCGCGAGCGGGAGGTTCTCCAGCTTCTCGCCGAAGGGATGGCAGCCAAGGAGATAGCCTCGCACCTCAACGTGAGCGTCAAGACCGTCGAGACCCACCGCCGGAACATGATGGAGAAGCTCAGCATGCGAAGCATCGCCGAACTGACAAAATACGCCGTTCGGGAGGGGTTGGTGAGCATCGAGGGGTAAGCCTGAAATCATTCCCGCGGGTAGGAACAGGCCCGGAGGTTCGCGGGCCTGTTTTTTTATGCCGGTGCCGGCCCTTCCTTCTTTTCCGTATCGGCCTGTCGTTCGAAGCCGCCCTGCCGGATTCGGGTTCTCTTATTGGATATTCTGTTTCTTCTTTCCGGTTCTTCGTGAGGCGGCCACATCGGCAGCCTTCTTCGGCAGCAGGACGGTTATTTCCGATCCCTTCCCCGGCTCGGACTCGATCTTGATTTTCCCGTTGTACGACTTCACTCTCTCGCGGATGCTGAAGAGGCCGAAACCGCTGTCCGAGCCGACCGCGCCGATGCTTCCGACGTCGAAGCCCAGCCCGTCATCCGCGACAACCACTTTAATGTCGTCCCTTTCCTCGACAACGCGAATGCTTGCCTTCAGAGCACCGCTGTGCTTGAGGACGTTTTGTGCGAGCTCCTTCACCACCTGGAAGATCATCACCTCCATGTCCTGACCCAAGTTCTTGAGCCTCCCGCCGAAAACGCTCGAAAAGGAAACACCCTGTCTGGCGTTCATATCCTCCGCCAGGGATTGTATGGCCACTTTCAACCCCATGTCATAGAGGACGGGGTTGCTGATGTCGGTCATCAGGGATCTCGTCTCGCGGATGGCCTGCACGAGGAGCTGTTGCGCCTCGTCGAGCGTGCGACGGGATGCCTCGTTGCCCTGCATGCCCCTGAGCAGGTCGATCCTCATCCGTATTGCCGCGAGGGTCTGGGCCACCTCGTCGTGCAGAGTCACGGAGATCTTTTTGCGCTCCCGTTCTTCCGTCAAGACCAGCTCCGAGGCCAGTTTGCGCAGGTTATCCTGGCTCGTTTCGAGATCCTCCAGCGTCAGCGTCAGCTCCGCCGTGCGCTCCCGGACCCTGTCTTCAAGCTCTTCCCGCGATTTCCGGAGAGCCTCTTCGGCCTTCTTCCGGTCGTCCACGTCGGTGGAGGTGCCGTACCACTTGATCACGCGATTTTTCTTGTCTCGTATCGGTACGGCACGGCTCAGAAACCAGCGGAAGCTGCCGTCTGCCCGTTGCATACGGTGCTCTATCTCGTAGTCTCTCCCGGAGTTGAGCCCCCGCTGCCATGTCTTGACGGTCAGCGGTAAATCCTCCGGATGAATAACCGGTGTTGCCCCCCTGTCATACTTGAATTCCGTGATCCGGCGGTTGAAATAATCGACCCTTCCGTCCGGCTCAGCGGTCCACACCAGTTGCGGCATGGCGTCGGATAGCTCCCGGAATCGCTTTTCGCTCTCGCTCAGCGCCTCCTGGGCCTTGCGATTCTCGAGGCGCAATCGAATTGCCGTGATTCCATAGGTCAGGTCGTCGGCCAGTTCGGTGAGCAATTTCTCCTCCTCTTCGGAGAAGGGATCGGGACGTTTAGAGTAGATGGTGACTGCACCGAAAGCGTTTCCGTCGCTCAGCAGAGGAAGAACCATGGATGAGGCATAACCGCGACGGAGAGCCTCCTCGCGCCACGGCGTGAACCGCGGATCGCTGAGCATGTCCGTGCACTTACTCGGTTTTCCCGTCCGAATCGCCGTCCCGGTAGGCCCGCGGCCTCGCTCCGTGTCTGCCCACGTGAGATGGAGTGTTTCGAGATACCCGTCCTCA
>Ga0335071_10000522_pt1 | contig 42428 bp, 52 predicted proteins | sample Lox_Sample_15_FD_206724 | JGI IMG/M metagenome (GOLD analysis project Ga0335071, IMG submission 206724) | Soil microbial communities from Loxahatchee National Wildlife Refuge, Florida, United States - Lox_Sample_1.5 | ecosystem: Environmental > Terrestrial > Soil > Wetlands | place: USA... | reverse complement strand
GCTGGATAGGGCGGGCTTGAAATATGTAAAGATCTTTGCCAGCGGCAACCTTGACGAAGCCGCCATACAAGAGCTCTTGCGCAAAGGCGCGCCGGTCGACAATTTTGGCGTGGGTACTAAAATGGGTGTAAGCGTAGATGCGCCCTTTCTGGACATGATCTACAAGATCTCGGAAGTTACCGACGAGGAAGGGAATTTCTTGCCGACCATGAAATTAAGCGAAGGGAAGATTACCTATCCCGGCAGGAAGCAGGTTTTCAGGGTCCAGGACAAGACAGGCAGATTCGTAAAAGACATCCTGGGGTTGGAGGCAGAAAAGCTTGCCGGTAAGCGGCTTTTGGTTAAGGTGGTAGATAAAGGAACGATCGTTTCTGAGCCGTCATGCCCGCAGGAAATCAGGCGGTCGGTACAGAAGGGCCTCCTGCGGTTTGCTCTGGCCATGCGCCAGCCGCTCTCCGGTTATCGGTATCCGGTAGAGGTCTCCAGGGGCCTGGCGTCCTTGAGGAGCTCTTTGTCCCGCCAATTGGCCAAAAGGCAAAATGGATAAAAAGATCGAGAGGCTTTTTCAGAATTGGCAGAAGCGCAACATCAAGGGCATCTATTGCGCAAGCCGCGCCGCGGCACTGGAAAAAATCCTGGAGCTTGTGCCCAAGAATGCCTCCGTCGGCCTGTCCGGTTCCCAGACGATAGACGCCCTGGGGATAGTTGCAGGCCTGGAAGGCAGCGGCAGGAAGGTCTACAATCAATACCGGCCGGGTATCAGCCGTGGAGAAAGCATGGAATTGCGCAGGCAGGGGGCCACGCAAGCCGATGTCTACCTGACCGGCGTCAACGCGATATCCGAACAGGGGGAGCTGGTTTTCTTCAGCGCCTACGGCAACCGCACCGCGGGCATTTCCTACGCCAAGAGCGTTATCGTCTTGGCCGGCGTCAATAAGCTTGTCCCCGGGCTGCAGGAGGCATTGCAGCGTTCAAGGCAGGTGGCTACGCCCCTGAACTGTAAACGGCTCAACTACGCAACCCCTTGTTTTCAGGACGGGGTCTGCCGGCAGGACGTCTGCCTCTTTCCGGAGTATAAAAGAATGTGCTGCCAGGTGTTGGTTATCGAAGCCGAGGTCGCGCCGGACAGATTAACTGTCGTACTGGTAAACGAAAGCCTGGGGTTTTAAAAAACAGAGGAGCCCTTATGTTTATGCTGTCTAATTTCTTGAGCGCAACGGCAGGCATCCTGGATATCATCCTGACCGTGTTGTATTGGCTTATCATCGTCAGGGCTTTGGTCAGCTGGGTCAACCCCGACCCCTTTAATCCGATCGTCCAGTTCCTGTACAATGCTACCGAGCCGTTGCTTGCCCCTATCCGCAGGGTCCTGCCTTTTACGATGCGAGTGGGCATCGATATATCTCCGCTCATTGCTTTCTTGCTTATTTATTTCTTGAGATCATTCCTGGTTAGCACCCTGGCGGATGTCGCATATAGAATACGATGATAGCCAAAAAGATACGCGCCTTGCTGGAGCATGCGGAATTCATTGATGTAGCTACCGCCGATCTATCTTGCCGTCCTACCGTCGCTCCGAAATTCCTTTTGAAGTTCGATAATGATTTTGTGTACCTGGTAGACTACGTGATGAGCAGGACCTGGGAGAACCTGAAAACCAATCCCCTGGTTTCTTTGGCGGTCATGGACACCGAGACCCTCTGCGGGTATCAACTCAACGGCCTGGCCGAGATCGTTCATCCGGGGGCGCTCTATGACAGGCTGGTAAAAGAGCTGCTGGAAAAAGAAGTTATCCTTTCTACCGAACGCGTGATCAAAGGGGTTTCCCGCGGCAAAACGCACGAAAGTTTCGAAGCCGGCATCCCGGCGCGCTTTGCGCTATTTAAGGTGAAGATCGAAGAAGTCTTGGAGATCGGACCGAGGGGAGAAATCAAGAAAGAGGACGTATGAGCGCATCCGTCAGACAGAGCAATCTTAAGGGTTTGGCAACGGGCATCGGAAGCCTGCCGCATAAAGACGCGGCTGCTGCTTTGGAGGTGGTGTTGCGTAACTGCGCCAGGGCCCCTTTCTGGCCGCAGCTGCCCAAGCGCGACATCAGGGAAGGCATGACCGCGCAGTTTTCCGAACAGCTGCCGTGCCTAAAAGTGACTTCCACGGGGCTTGCGTTTTCCCCCGAACAGAAGGAAAAAGAACTGGAGACATTCTACGAGAAGGTCATCGCCGCAGATACCGATTATTTCAAAATAAGCCGGCACTATGCCCAGGGGCTCTATGCGTTTTACGAGAAGCTCCGGGAAACCGGCACGGCGGATATCGAATTCATCAAATGCCATACCGTCGGCCCCTTTACCATGGCCGGGGCGGTCAATGACGAGAAGGGCGTATCTTTGCTGTACGACCCGGTTTTCTCCCAGGCCATACTCAAAGGATTATCCATGAAGGCCCGCTGGCAGCTTGCATTCTTCAGGAAATTCGGCAAAAAGATGATCATGTTCATAGACGAGCCGTTCCTCGCCTGTTTCGGTTCCGCCTATACTCCGGTTAACCGCGAAGACGTTATCCGCATCTTGCGGGAATTGGCCGCAGACATCAAATCTCCGGATACCCTGATCGGAGTGCATTGCTGCGGAAACACCGACTGGTCCGTATTCACCGATACGGATGATATCGACATCATTAATTTTGACGCTTTTGCGTTCCTGGACCGGCTGATCTTGTATGCGGCCGACCTGAAACGGTTCCTGCGGCGCGGCGGCATCCTTTGCTGGGGGATTGTTCCCACCCAGGAATTTACCGGCAAAGAAGACGCCGCCTTCCTGGTAAAAAGGATAGAGGCGGGGATCGCTGTCTTGGAAAAGAAAGGCCTGGAAAGAGAGCTGCTCCTGGAGAACCTGATCATCAGCCCGAGTTGCGGCGCAGGGAATCTGGATATCGCATCCGCCGCGGGGATATTCCGGCTTCTTTCGATGACCGCCTCGGCGATACGCGCGCTTTGACGTAATTCAACTTTTTCTTGACGGGGCCGACGAGATGTAGTATCTTAAACAAAAGGTTTTTATCTTTCTCGGGCCGGCCCATATGGAAGCAGAGCATGTATTATATCGAAGTATCTGCGTTAGATAATTTTGCTCAAGCGCTTTGCAAAAGCTACGCCGTATTTTCCCCCTTTGCCAAAGACCCCCGCTCTCCCGGGACCGATTACAGTTACGCCAGGCTTTCGGAAAACACGCCTTCCGTTTTTAACCCTTATCGCTGCATCGAACCCCTCAAGGCTTTTTTTACCCATCCCTTGCAAAAAGTCGCCGGTTATTTCGGCAACGATGACCAGGCCGCGCTCTCGGAAAAGACGGTCATTTTCGGCGTCAAGGCCTGCGATATTGCCGGCCACAAGATCCAGGATTTCGTGTTCCTGGAAGGGGTAGATGTCGATGCGGCATACGCGTTCAAGAGGGAACAGACGATCTTGATCGCCGGAGATTGCACCGATTTCAAGGACGTCTGCCATTGCCTTGCCTGGGATATATTGCCCCATCCTCTGGAGGGCTTCGACCTGAGCCTTTCCCCTCTCAACGATGGCTTTCTGGTGGAGGTTGGCTCCAAGAAAGGCCAGGAGCTTATCGAAGCGCATCCTTCGTATTTTACTCCTGCCAAGGAAAGCCAGATCTCCGTGCGCAGGGTCAAGCGCGAAGGTCTGCAGGAACGGCTGAAGCGGCACCTCTTCCCGCAGAACCTGGTCCCCAAGGACAGCGTTCAAGCCTTGATGCGGCAGGGCTATAACGTCGACACCTGGCATCAGTTTATGCTTACCTGCGTCGAGTGCGGCGGTTGCAATTTCATCTGCGATACCTGCCACTGTTTTCTCCTGAACGATAAGCCGCAAGGGCAGGTCAACAGCCGCCTGCGGCTGTGGGATTCCTGTCAGTACGCAAATTACGCCCGGGTAGCCGGCGGGGCCAACCCCTTAAAGACCCGGACCCAACGCCTGCGTTTCCGTTTCACGAAAAAATTCGATTTCTTTGTCGATAATCTAGGTATGCCTGCCTGCTGTGGTTGCGGCAGGTGTATCGAAGTCTGCCCCGGCAAGATCGATATCCGGGAAGTGCTGAAAGATGTGGCAAAAAAGGTCGCAGCTGCCAAGACATGAGCCCTCATAAAAATATCTACAAGCCCATCGAGGCGACGATCGAGAATATCATCGAAGAAACGCCTACCATCAAAACATTCGTCATCAAACCCAGGGAACATTTTGAGTTCCGGACCGGCCAGTTCATCGAACTGACGCTGCCCGGAGCGGGGGAGGCACCGTTTACCCCTTCTTCGGACCCCAACATCAAAGATACCATCGACGTCACCATTATGAACGCAGGCCGGGTCACTTCGATGCTGCATGCCTGCTCCAGCCCTACCACCGTCGGCATCCGCGGCCCTTACGGCAAGGGGTATCCCCTGGATACCTTTGAAGGCAAGGACATCGTGATCGTCGGCGGCGGCGTGGGCCTGGCGCCTTTGCGGTCGCTTTTGTTTGCGCTTTTCTCCCGGATGGACCGGTATAACAAAGTGGTGCTGCGCTACGGCGCCCGCACCTCCAAGGACATGGTCTATAAACACCTGCTGCCGGACTGGGCGAAGAAGGATAAGGTGGATGTGGTAACCACGGTTGACGTCGGAGACCCTTCCTGGAACGGCAACGTAGGCCTGGTGACAACCATCTTGAAGGACATGCCCGTGGACCTGAAGAACGCGGTGGTAATAGTCTGCGGCCCGCCGGTCATGATGAAATTCGTTACCCTTAAACTGCTGGACCTTGGTTTTGCGCCCAAGGACATATATCTTTCCATGGAAAAAAACATGTCGTGCGGCCTGGGCAAGTGCGGGCATTGCCGTATCGGCAGGTTCTATGCCTGTAAAGACGGCCCGGTCTTTACCTACGAAGAATTAAAGGACATCCCGGAGATCTGGGACTAAACATATGCTGCGACTATTCGTTGATCTGGATGTGTGCAATACGTGCCGGCAATGCAGGGTCTGTTGCGGCTATTTTTACCACCCGCAGAATAACGGTATCGCCAACCTTCGGGAGTATGCCACCTTTGCCACCATCTGTCGGCATTGCGAAGACGCGCCCTGCGTAAGCTCCTGTTACCATAACGCCTTGGAGAGGGCCGGCGACGGCCATCTGAAGCGCTACAAAATGCGCTGTACCAGCTGTAAATCGTGTACCGCGGCGTGCCCCTTCGGTATCATTTTCCAGGATTTCATCCCATACCTGGATTCGCAATGCGATTACTGCGTCGGCTCAGGCGCAAAAGCGCCTGCCTGCGTGGACAGCTGCCCGGAACACGCCATCTCAATAAAGGAGATCGAGGAGAACCCCGAGCAGGATATATATTGTATCGGCCAGCACTTGGCAGTACATTCCCGGAAGTGGTCGCGCGAGGTCATACAGACGAAAAAGAAATGAAAGCCATTTTTGGTTATCTCATATTCCCGGGATTCCTGTTCAGCGCCTGCGTAGGGCTGCTTGCCGGCTGGCTGGACAGGAAGGTCACCGCGCGCATCCAGTGGAGGGTGGGGCCGCCCTGGTATCAGAATTTCGTGGATATCGTCAAGCTCCTGGGCAAAGAAACCATCGTCCCCGAAGCCGGCCGCGCCACATTCCTGCTTTCTCCTTACCTGGGCTTACTGAGCCTGGTCCTGGTATCCGCGATCGTAGGCAGGGCGCTGCTTGCGCCCTCGGAAAGCTTTGCCGGCGATATAATCGTAGTGGTGTATCTTTTGGTCATGCCGGCGATTGCGCTTTTGATCGGCGCCTCAAGCTCCCGGAACCCCTTGGCATCGGTGGGGGCTTCCCGGGAGATGAAGCTCTTATTGGGGTATGAACTGCCTTTTATCATAGCGATCCTTACGGTCATCATCAAGGCAGGCGTGACTGTTCATCTGGGGGAAATCGTTGATCATCAGCGCAACTTCGGCTCCCTGATATTTTCCCCTTCCGGCGCGATTGCCTTCGTGGTGGCCTTATTGTGCACGCAGGCAAAGCTCGGACTTGTCCCGTTCGACATGTCCGAGGCGGAGCAGGAGATCATGGCCGGGGTGCTTATCGAATATTCCGGCCTGCCGCTGGCGATCTTCAAGCTTAACAAGGCCGTCCTGCTTTATGTGATGCCCGTGTTCTTGATCTCCTTGTTCCTGGGCAAAGATACCGGCCCGCTTTTCGTCGCCCTGAAATTCGTCGCGATACTGGTTGCAGTCGTATTGATCAGGAATACCAATCCCCGGCTGCGTATCGACCAGGCCTTGCGTTTCTTCTGGGGTCCGGTCACCGTCTTGGCGTTGCTGGGCCTTTTGTTGGCATTGCGAGGGTTTTAGCATGAATTTGAAATTGAAGGCGCTGACCAGATCCATCTGGGTGTTCCACGTGAGCGCGGGTTCCTGCAATAACTGCGACATCGAGATACTGGACCTTTTGACCCCCCGGTTCGACGTGGAAAGATTCGGTATCCAGCTTATCGGCTCGATCCGCCATGCCGACGCGCTCCTGATCACCGGTGCAATGAACAAAAAGTCCGTGCCCAGGATGAAAAAAATCTATGCGCAGGCGCCTAAGCCCTGCGTCGTGGTGGCGGTAGGGCAGTGTGCCCTTTCCCGGCACATGTTCAGGCATAGCTATAACGTTGAGGAGCCGCTGGATAGCATCTTGCCGGTGGATGTCTATATCCCGGGCTGCCCGCCGAAACCGGAGGCGATCATCGACGGCATCGTCAAGCTGGTCGCCAAACTGAGGAAGAACGCCTAATGGACATACGCGAACAGATCAGGGAGCGGCTGGGTCCGCAGATCATCGACTGGAAGGAAAAGTCGAGCCGCAGGATCTATTTTTCCGTCAAGACACAGGATGTCTTCAAGGCGGTCGAATTCCTATTTAAGGAGTTGGGCCTGAGGTTTTCCATTGCTTCAGGCGTAGACACCCCCGAAGGCTTCGAGATCCTTTACCATTTCAGTTGCGATAAGACAGGGGAGATATTTTCCTTAAGGACGCTTATCGCCGACAGGCAGCATCCCCAGATCGACTCGATCGCGCCGCTATTTTCCGGGGCGGAATGGGTCGAGCGGGAGATGTGGGAGATGCTCGGCATCAACTTTAAGGGGCATCCGAATTTAAAAAGACTGCTTTTGGCCGATGATTGGCCGGAAGGCAAATATCCTTTGAGGCAAGACCATGAGCCATAGAGTCGTGGTGCCGATAGGCCCGTACCATCCGCTGCAGGAGGAGCCGGAGTTCTTCCAGCTCTACGTGGAAGGCGAGAAGGTGGTGGATATCGACATCATCATCGGTTATAACCATCGCGGTATCGAAAAACTTGCCGAATCCAAGCATTTCGACCAGATCCCGTACCTGGTCGAGCGCATCTGCGGCATCTGTTCTTCCAGTCATCCCTACGCCTACGTGCTGGCAGTGGAGGACCTTTTGGGCGGCGAGGCCAATATCGTGCCCGAGCGCGCGCTCTATATCCGCACCGTCATCGATGAATTACAGCGTATCCACAGCCATTTACTCTGGCTGGGCCTGGCCGGCCATTTCATCGGCTACAATACCGTATGGATGTGGGCCTGGAAATACCGCGAGCCGGTCCTAGATATGTTTGAGATGATCACCGGCAACCGCAATAATTATGCGATGTTCAAGGTCGGCGGAGTGCGCCGCGATATACAGGACGGCGACGTCCCTTTGTTGCGCAAGGCCCTTGATGAATTAAAGCCCGCCCTGGACATGTTCCGCGGCGCGGTGATGGATGACCCGGTCATTCAGATGCGGCTTAAGAAGGTGGGGGTATTGACCAGGGCGCAGGCCGTTGACTGGTGCGTGGTGGGGCCGACTGCCAGGGCTTCGGGGCTGAATATCGATGTCAGGCGCGATGAGCCCTACGGCGTATTCGACCGCATCGACTGGAACGTGATCGTAGAGAAAGACGGCGACATCTTCGCCAAGACCGTCATCAGGATCCTGGAGATGTACGAATCGATAAACATTATCCGTCAATGCCTGGAAAAGATGCCCAAGGGCCAGATCGACGCCGATGTCAAAGATATCCCGCCGGGAGAAGGCATCGGCAGGGTCGAAGCGCCCCGCGGCGAATGCATCCACTACATTAAAAGCGACGGCACCAACCGGCCGGTCAGGCACAAGATCCGCGCCCCCAGCTTCATGAATGTGGCATCCAACAAGGTTGCCTGCGTGGGCGGGACCATCTCCGATGCCACGATCACCCTGGCGGCGGTTGATCCCTGTTACTGCTGCACGGAAAGGGTGGCAGTGCTCCGCAAGCCCGACAATCAAAAGATACTCAACGGCTGGGACCTCATCAAGCTTTCCCAGGAGAAGACCGAACAGATCAGGAAGGGCATGTACCATGCCGGCACTTAACGACATTATCTCGCAGATCGGCCAGATGTCCCAGTTATGCCTGAAGATGTGGCAGACGACATTCCGGGCCTTCATGGAGCACGATCGAGACCTGGTTTCCGCGGTCCTGGAAGACGAGAAAAGGCTCAACGAGTTTGAAAAAGAATTGACCGCCGCACTGGTAGAGTCCGGAAAGTCATCCGGCGACAAGGCCCAGAAAGCGCAAGCGCTCAAGTATGCCGATGTGGTCGCCGACCTTGAGATAATCGGGGATTATTGCAAGGATATCCTGGAGCGGGTCGAGATAAAGATAGAAGAGAAGCTGATGTTCAGCGATGAGGCGGTAAAGGAATATGAGGGCCTCTACCAGCGCACCGAGGCGGCCTTGCGGGAAGTCTCGGAGGCCCTGGTCAGGGCTCAGCCCTGCTTTGTCCAGATAGTTTTGAAGGACCAGGAGCACATCGATAAGCTGGTGGACGAATATCGCCAGCACCATAATCAGCGGCTTATCGACGGGGTGTGCAGTCCCATCGCCTGTAACATGTTCTTGAATATACTCGATTTTACCGCGGCGGTGTACTATCACGCCAAGAAAATAGCAAGGACTCTTTTGAAGATAAAAAAATGAATCCCGTCTTTATGACCATCCTGGTACCGGTGTTCGGCGCGCTCTTCCTGCCGCTGGTGCCGAGCCGGCAGAAACCCGCATCTTCCGTCGCCCTGCTGGCAGCGACATTTCTGTTGAGCCTGCTGGCCGTCTTTCCGGTGCTCAAAGGCCGGGAGCTTTTTTTCATGCAGTACTTCACCGACTGGTTCAGCCTTTCTTTTGTCGCTGACGGCCTGGCGGTGTTTATGGCGGCGGTGTCTTCTTTTGTGGCGTTTCTTATCTGCGTGTATTCCCTTGATTACATGCAGCATTATGCCGAAAGCGGCGAGTTCTATTTCTGGATGGTCCTTTTTGTGGGTGCGATGATGGGGCTGATATTTTCCGCGAACCTCATACTGCTTTTCTGTTTCTGGGAAGTCACCTCTGTCTGTTCCTGGAAGCTCATCGGGTTCTACCGCAAAGAAAAAGACGCCAAAGCCGCGGACAAGGCGTTCCTGGTCACTTTTTTCGGAGCCTCGCTCATGCTGGCAGGGCTTATCATCGTGTATCTGACGTACGGCACGTTTGAAGTGGGGGCGTTACGGAATATGCCCGTTGTAGACCTGGTGGCTTTCCTTGTGCTGGCAGGGATCCTTTCTAAATCCGCGCAGCTGCCTCTGCAGAGCTGGCTTCCCGACGCAGGAGTGGCACCCACTCCGGTGACCGCGCTGCTGCACGCGGCAGTGCTGGTTAAGATCGGCGTGTATATGTTCGCCAGGTTCTTTTGCCTGACACTGGCTGTCTCGCCGGCCTTCTTGAATTCCTGTATTGCCTTAAGCGTGATCACCATTGTGGTTGCCGCCGCTTCCGCGCTGGTGGAAAACAACATCAAAAGAATCCTGGCGTATTCTACGATCAGCCAGCTGGGGTATATATTGCTTGCCCTTTCCTTGAATACCGGCATATCGTTGAAGGTGGCCCTGGTATATATTTTGGCGCATAGCCTGGCCAAGGCCGGGTTATTCTTATGCGCCGGGATCGTCGAGCATAAGACCGGCACAAAGGATATCCATGAGTTGGGAGGGTTGCTTCCCTATATGCCGTATACCGCAGCGGCATATCTTCTCTGCGCGTTTTCTATCATCGGCATTCCGCCGTTGTTGGGGTTCTGGCCAAAATTCATGGTGGTGATGCTTGCCGTCAAGTCAGGGCATATCCTGGCAGGCGTGCTGGCAGTCGCCGGCGCCTTGGCTACTTTGTTGTATCTTATGCGGCTATTCAATAAGGTGTTCCTTGGCCAGGTGCGTATCAAGGCTTCCGAAGACAAGAACTCGCCCATGGTCTGGGTGGTGTTGGTGTTGGCGGCTGCGTCGCTTGCCTTGGGTTTAGGGTTTAAGGTACCCTTTCATTTTGTTATGGCGTTGATAAAATAATGGCGTACATCCTATTTTTCCTTACTTCGTTACCGGTCATCCTGGGCTTTGTGCTATTGTTCCTGCGGCCCCAGGCGCGCCGGAGCCTGACGCTTTTGATCATGGGGATAGCCTTGGCGGTTTCCGCTTTTATTTTTATCAAGCCGCCCCAGGACCTGGTCGTGCGCATCCTGGATGAATACACCGTTTCCCTGGGGGTAAACCATCTTTCCCGTTTTATCCTGGTCTTCGTGAACCTGTTCGGATTTCTGATCTGCCTCTATTCCCAGGATTCCGACGAAGTCAAAGACAGGAAGGATTATTTCTCGTATCTGGTCTGGCTGATCGCTTTTTCCAATCTTGCGTTGTGCGCATCCGACTTTATTATATTTATATTCGCCTGGGGGGCGACGCTCCTGTTGTTGTATGCGTTGCTTACTATCAGCTCCAGCTCTTCCGGCAACAAGGCCTTAGTCGTCGTGGGGATCGGAGATTTCTCTCTGATGTTAGGCGTCGCATTATATATTCTTTTGGCCGGCACCACGCGCATGCCGCAGGGCGGGGCGATATTGGTAGATACGCCGTTGGGCTGGGCGTCTTTTATCCTGATGCTCTTGGGTGCCTTTGCGAAAGCCGGATGCGCGCCTTTGCATACCTGGATCCCTACTGCCGCCGAAAGCGCAACCTCTGAGGTCATGGCGATCCTGCCGGCGTCGCTGGACAAACTGCTGGGTATCTATCTTTTGGCCAGGATATGCGTGGATTTCTTTATCTTAAACAGCGTTGCTTTAGCTTTGCTTCTTTTGATCGGCAGCGTCACGATCATGTTTGCGGTGATGATGGCCTTGATCCAGCATGACCTGCGTAAACTTTTATCATATCATGCGATTAGCCAGGTCGGTTATATGGTGCTGGGGTTCGGCACCGGTTCACTGGTCGGTATTGCCGGCGGGATATTCCACATGCTTAATCACTCTCTGTATAAAAGCGGGCTATTCTTGACCGCCGGGGCGGTCGGCCAGAAGAAAAATACCTTTGAACTGGCTCGTCTGGGCGGCTTGGCCGCGTATATGCCGGTGACATTTGTGTCTGCCCTGGTCTTTTCTCTGTCTATATCCGGAGTGCCGCCGTTTAACGGGTTTGCCTCAAAGTGGCTGTTGTATCAGGGTACGCTCATCGGATTCTACAACGCCTCGGGTTTCATGTTGCGCACCGTCTATCTGATCGCCCTGGTTGCGGCGATGTTCGGAAGCGCGTTGACCCTGGCCAGTTTTATTAAATTCATACATGCGGTTTTCCTGGGGCAGGATAACAGTTCCGATAAGGCCAAGGTCGCCGAAGCCCCTGTGCGCATGCGCATTCCCTTGATGGTCCTGGCGGGGCTGTGCGTGGTACTGGGGGTCTTGCCCGGCCTTGCGCTTAAGTTATTCATCCTGCCGTGGCTGGGCCAGCCGCTGCCCCTCATCGGCACCTGGAGCAGCCTCACATCTTGCGCGCTCATTCTGCTGGGTGTACTGTTGGGCTTCTTGTTCTGGAGGAACGCGCAAGGCAGCGGTGTCAGGGTTGATGAAATGTCTATCGGCGGGGAAGAACCGGTTTTTTCTCCGAGTTTCCCCGGCACGGAATTTTATCGGACCGTCGAAGAGGTGCCCTTTGTACACAGGATATACCGGGTCCTCAAGCTCGACAGCCTTGATCCGTATCGGTTTATCTGGTCGTTATTCCGGGTAGCCGCGTACCTGCTGTTCATCTTTGTGGACAGGGCCCTCAACGTATTGACCGGTTTTGTCGGTTACGCGGTGCTGGGGTTAAGCTGGGTATTTCGCAGGCTGCATACCGGTGTTCTGGACCTGTATCTTGCCTGGAGCCTGGTGGGGTTGGCGGTGATTTGGTTCGTTTTAATGCGGCGTTAACGTATGATCGAACTGCACGTCATTTTGATTTTAATGATCATTGGCGCAGTGGTGGCGATGGAGATAAAAGACCTGCTCTCCAGCGTTATCGCCCTGGGCGCAGTGGGCATAGGCCTGAGCCTTGAGTTTCTCCTTCTGCGTGCTCCGGACCTGGCGATCACCCAGTTGGTCGTCGAGATATTGTCCCTGGTCATCCTTATCCGGGCCACGGTAGGGGCGCACATGCCTCAAGAGCGCAACCTCAAAAAACCCGGATACTTTATCTTTGCGGCGCTGTTCGTGTGCATATTTTTGTGGTTTACCGCCAAGGCCGTCATGCAGCTGCCGGTGTTCGGCCAGCCCGTGATGAAAATGGGCTCGCTCTATATAGCCGAGGCCGTCAGGAAAACGGGCGCGGTGAATATCGTCGCCGCCATTATCCTTGATTTCCGCGGGTACGATACGCTGGGAGAAGCGACCATCCTTTTTACTTCCGTCATAGGGGTCCTGGCGGTCTTGAGAAAAACAGGAAGGAAGCCGTGAAAGAAACAGCCGGTATGTCTATTATCGTCAAGCGCATCACCAAGATCACCGTCAGTCTGATCTTTCTGTTCGGCGTCTACATACTCCTGCACGGCCACCTGACTCCCGGCGGAGGCTTTGCCGGCGGCGTGATTATTGCGCTTTCCTTTATTCATCTGGTGCTGGCGTTCGGCAAAGACGTGGCCTTGACGAGAATGAATTTGGCGGTTGCTTCCGTCATCGAATCGCTGGGAGGGCTCCTGTTCTGGGGGATCGCGCTGCTGGGCTTTCTCGGCGGGTATTTTTTCCTCAACGTGCTTCCGCACGGCAGGCCATTCGATCTATTCAGCTCCGGCATCATCCTGGTTTGCAATGTCGCTATTTTCTTGAAAGTAGGGGCGGGGTTGTTCAGCATATTCCTGGCCTTGGCGCTCCTGAGGATGCCGGTGGACGATAAGGAGACCCATAGATGAGCCTGTATCTGTTGTGCATGGTCCTGATGGCCGTCGGGATATACTGCATGCTGGTGAAAAAGAATCTGGTCAAGAAGATCATCGGGCTGGGCATCATGGAGTACGCCATCAACCTTTTCTTCATCCTGATGGGGTACCGGCAGGGCGGGGAGGCGCCGATACTGGATAAGCAAACGCCGATCGCCAACTTCGTCGATCCCCTTCCGCAGGCGCTCATCCTGACCTCGATCGTCATCGGGCTGGGTGTAACCTCGCTGATGGTAGCTTTGGTGGTGCGCATCTACGAGAAGTACAAGACGTTTGATATAAACGAAATACGCAAGCTTAAAGGATAACGCATGCTTCCTTTCTTCGTCATTATACCGCTGGGATGCGCTTTTTTGATACCGCTTGTTTCTAAAGTTAAAGAAGAGTGGACCGGCTTGTTGGCCAATCTGTGCGGCTTGTCTCTGTTGGCGCTTTCGATCAAGGGTATCTTCTGGGTTAAGACAGGGGTTAAGATCTACACCGTAGGAGGATGGCTGCCTCCTTTCGGCATCTGCATGGCGCTGGATGCGCTCAATGCCTGCATGCTGCTGGTGGTCAATCTGATCGGCTTTCTTGCGCTCATGTATTCGCTGGACTATATCAAAAAGTATACCTCGCCGGGGCTTTTCTATACCTTATTCTGTCTCCTGCTGGCGGGATTGAACGGCGTCTCGGTGACCGGCGACCTGTTCAATATGTTCGTATTCTTTGAGATCACCTCCATTGCCTGTTTTGCCCTCGTTGCCTTCGGCACGGAAGCGCAGGAGCTGGAGGCTTCGCTTAAATACCTCGTACTGGGCAGCATTGCCGATACCCTGATCCTGCTGGCGATCGGCCTGCTCTTAGGAAAGGTCTCTACGCTCAACATGGCAGACATTGCCAGGTCGTTAAAAGTAACAGGTCCTGACAACCTGGTCTTATACAGCACGGGGTTGTTCTTCGTGGGCTTTGCGTTAAAGGCGGGGCTGGTGCCCTTCCATGCCTGGCTTCCCGACGCCCACCCCTCGGCGCCGGCGCCGATGTCCGCGATGCTTTCGGGCGTGGTGATCAAGGTCGTCGGTATCTATGCGCTGGTGCGCGTGCTGTTCAACATTATCGGTTTTAGCGCGATGGCTTCGGAGATCTGCATATGGCTGGGGATCATTTCCATGATCGTAGGGGTACTTCTGGCGATAGGGCAGTGGGATTTTAAGCGCCTGTTGGCGTACCATTCGGTCAGCCAGATCGGCTACGTGATATTCGGCATAGGCCTGGGTACGCCCCTGGGGATCATCGGCGGCCTGTTCCATCTGTGTAACCATTCCCTTTTTAAATCGTTGTTGTTCTTGAATGCCGGTTCGGTAGAGTATGCTACCGGCACCAGGCGCCTGGATGAGCTGTCCGGGCTTTCCAGCCAGATGCCCGTGACCTCCAAGACGTCCCTGGTGGCTTCTTTGTCTATCGCGGGCGTGCCGCCCCTGTGCGGTTTCTGGAGCAAGCTGATCATTATCGTGGCGGCATTCCAGGCGCATCATCTGGCCGGCGCGGTGGCATGTATAGCGGTAGGCATGGTCACCCTGGCGTCTTTTCTGAAAGTGCAAAAATATGCTTTCATCGTGAAGGCCAAAGAAGCAGTCAGCGTCATCAAAGAGGCGCCGGTGTTGATGACGCTGGCAATGTCGATCCTTGCGTTTTTGTGTATCCTCGTCGGATTGTGCGTATTCCCGGTAATAAATACCGTCATCAAGCCGGCCGCAGAGGTGCTCTTATCAGGCACCGGTTATGCCGGCTGGATTCTGGGAGGCCGTTAAGTGTATTCCAGGGTAGTTACGTTCATCATCTCGTTCGTTTTGTGGATGCTGTTGTCCTTCAGCCCCGACTGGCAGCACCTGGTCGTCGGTCTGGGGGTGGCGCTTTTGGTTGCGGTGAGCATGGGAGATATGTTCACCGATGCCCCGGTTAAATGGTTCCAGCCGAAACGATACGTATGGTTTGCCTATTACCTGCTGGTGTTTTCCTGGGAGTGTCTGAAGTCCAACATTGACGTGGCCTCCCGGGTCCTGCATCCCCGGATGCCCATCAATCCCGGCATCGTCAAGGTAAAGACCATCCTTAAAACAGAAACCGCCTTGACGTTCCTGGCCAATTTCATTACGCTGACACCCGGGACGTTTACGGTGGATATCGACAAGGAAAACGGGTACCTGTATATACACTGGATAGACGTGGCGACTCAGGATGTCGAAGAGGCCTCCAAGATCATCGTCTCTCAGTTCGAGAAGATCCTAAAAGAGGTGTTTGAATGAGGTTCTTTCGCTGGTTAGCGGGGTTTGTTTTTCTGGCGGCGCTGATTATCTTCATCTTCGCGGTGCTTAAGGTTGATGCGCAGGCAAAGCTTATGCTCTTCCTGTTGATCTGTTTTCTACTTTCGCTGATCCGCGTATTGAAGGGGCCGACTCCCGCGGACAGGTCTGTCGCCACCGATATATTCGGGATACTAGTTATCGGTTTCTGCGCGATACTGGCGGTGTACACCAACAAGGATTGGTATATGGACATCGCCATCGCCTGGGGCCTGCAGAGTTTTATCGGCGTCTTGGCGCTCGCCAAGTTCCTGGAAGGGAGGAACTTCGATGATTGAGATCCTGATGCTCTTTTTTATCGTCGTTGGTATCGCCTTCGACCTGTTCGGCTGCCTCGGGTTGATCAGGATGCCGGATATCTACAACCGCCTTCAGACGTCCACAAAATGCGTTACGCTGGGGACCTGCAGCATCCTTTTTGCGGTGTTTGTCAAGTTCGGCTTTACCGCGGCCGGGGTCAAGGCGCTGTTATGTATCCTGTTCCTTCTGTTGACCGCGCCGGTTTCGGCGCACGCCCTGGCGCGCGGGACGCATCGTTCGGGGGTCAAGCTCTGGGAGAAGTCTGTCTGCGATAAATATGCCGAGGACCGTAAGGTATGAGATACCCGAAGCTTAGAGAGTTAAAAGAAGCCATCCGGGCCCTTGTAAAAGGCCCCTACACGAGCAAGTTCCCCTATAAGCCGCATACGCCTTTCGAGCGGTTCCGGGGCAGGCCCGAATACCATCAAGACGACTGCATGGGCTGTACCGCCTGCGTGCAAGTCTGCCCTACGGGCGCCCTCGAATTCAAGGACTCCGTTCGGGAGAACGGAGCCTCAAGGACCCTGGTCGTCCATTGGGACGTCTGCATATTCTGCGGCAACTGTCAGGCAAATTGCCCCACCTCCAAAGGGATCGTGCTTTCGCAGAAATTCGATCTAGCCACCACGGAAAAACGGCAAGACCTCGTGCAGTCGATCGACAAAAGGCTGCTTCTGTGTGATTGCTGCAACGAGATCATCGCCCCGTACGACCAGCTCATGTGGGTGGCCAGGCGCCTGGGCGCTTTGTGCTTTTCCAACGCTTCGCTTATGCTTTTCTATTTACGGCACCTTGAGCTTGCGCTGTTACGCATGCCGCCGGAGAATGAGAAAGGGGATCTGCGCCGGCCGGATCGCATTCGCCTCCTTTGTCCCCGCTGCCGCAGAGAAGCAGTCCTTAAATCCTAACCATGTTCTCCTCGCTTAAGATCAAAAATTTCAGGCTCTATTGGCTGGGCATGTTCATTTCGCTTATCGGGACATGGATCCAATCGGTGGCGCAAAGCTGGCTGGTCTTTCAGCTGACCGATTCCGCGTTCTTATTGGGCCTGGTCGGTTTCTTAGGGTCGATCCCCGTGTTCATGCTGTCGTTATTCGGCGGGGTGGTCGCCGACCGGCTGAATAAGAAGACCATCCTGCTTGTTACGCAGCATGCGTTCATGGTGCTGGCTTTTTTCTTGGCGGTGTTGACGCAGCTAAAGGTTATAACCCCCGCGCAGATCATGTGTATTGCCGTCTTAAACGGTACGGTGATGGCTTTCGATGCGCCCTGCCGGCAGTCGGTAGTGGTTGAGCTGGTAGGTAAAGAGCGCCTGATGAACGCCATTGCGCTGAACTCCGCCGCCTTTAATTCCGCGCGGATCATCGGACCGGCGATCGCCGGTATCCTTATTTCTGCTATCGGCATGAGCGGCTGTTTTTACATCAACGGCATCAGTTTTCTAGCGGTGATCGTTGCGTTATGGGTAATACGAGTGAACAGCGCCTCCAGGAATGGTAGCCGGACCATGTTCCTGCAGGACTTAGTCGAGGGCCTGCGCTTCATTAAGCGCAACCGTACCGTGCTGGTATTGATCTCGATGGTAGGTATTACCAGTTTGTTCGGCATCCCCTACGTGATACTGATGCCGCTTTTTGCCCAGCACATATTGGGAGTAGGGGTCAAGGGGCTGGGGGTGCTCATGTCGGCTGCCGGGGTAGGCGCGCTGTGCGCCGCGCTGCTTTTGGCCAAGCTAGGAGACCTGAAGCGCAAGGGCAGGTTCCTGATGTTTGCTGCCGGTGTATTTTCTGTTGCGCTTGTGTTTTTCGCGTTGTCAAAAACCTATGTGCTTTCGCTATTGGCCCTGGTCTGCGTGGGTTGGGCGAGCGTCACCGCGATAAGCCTGATCAACACATTACTGCAATCCCTGTCTCCCGACGAATTCAGGGGAAGGTTGATGAGCGCGTTTATGTTTACGTTTGCGGGGATCATGCCGTTCGGGAACCTGCTTGCCGGCAGCCTTTCGCATGTGCTTGGCGTTTCCTTGACCGTCGCTGGCGGCGGGTGTGTCTGCGGAGCATTTTTCGTCTTCGTCAATATCCTGTACCCGGACATAAGAAGAATATAAGTCATTTTTTATTTGATTTTTTACCAGGAAGTATTACAATAAAAAAAAGAAGATAGCTTCAGGGAGGGGGGTGAAAAAAAGAGATGAAGAAATTTGTATTTATTATTCTAGCTATAGGCTTGGTCGCGTTTTTAAGCGGATGCGGCAAGAAACAGCAGAGCCTGGAAGAGATGCAGGAGCCCATGTCCATGGAGGTCCTGAACATGATCAACAAGTCGACGCCTGCCGTACCCGGCGGCGCCGGTGAAGTAAAACCGCAGGTAGCTCCTAACCAGGCAGCGCCTGCCCAGGTCGCGCCTGCACCCGTACAGCCTAGCGCAGAACCCGTGCCCGCGGTCGGCTCGTATGCAAAGCCTTCCGCTCAGGAGATCCAGACTGCCCTGAAAAATGCCGGTTTCTATACCGGTAACGTTGACGGCAAGATCGGTCCTAAGACCAAAAAGGCCATTGAGGAATTCCAAAAGGCCAATGGTCTGGCCGTAGACGGTAAGGTAGGGGCCAAGACTTGGGCTGCGATGAGCAAGCATCTTACGGCCGCACCTCCGGCCGTAGCAGATGCCCCTGCGACTCAGCGATAGATCGCCTTGAAAAGCGGCGCAGTTTGTGTTATACTTGAAAATGGCCGATAAAGGCAAACCCGTCGAAAGGCGGGGGCGCAAAGCCGCAGACCTAAGCCCTGTATGTCGCCCTTCCGGTGTGTGTGGGGGGCGAGGATAAGATGTGCAGGGGATGGTGGCTGGGTTACCGAATAAGGCGTTGGTTGTGAGCCTGCTGCGCCTTTATCGGCTGTTTTTATTTTATACCCCTAAAAATCCCAACACAAAAATGTTGGGATTTTTTATTGGGTGATGGTATAATATAGTGCAATTATGGTTAACTTTCCCGATGATTTCTTGTGGGGCGCCGCCACTTCGTCGCATCAAGTCGAAGGCAATAACCGTAATAATGACTGGTGGAGGTGGGAGAAGAAGGCCGGCCTCAAGGATGTCTCCGGGCAGGCCTGCCGTCATTATGAATTTTTTAAGCAAGATTTTGATCTGGCAAAGGCGCTGTGCCACAATACCCACCGTTTCTCCGTCGAATGGAGCCGCATCGAGCCCCGCGAAGGACAATTTTCCCCTCAGGAACTCGAGCATTACGTTGAAGTAGTCGATGCCTTACGGGAACGCGGCCTTACCCCCGTCGTAACCCTGCACCATTTTACCAACCCCGTCTGGTTTGCGGATATGGGCGGATGGGAGAGCAGGCAGGCCTGCCGTTATTTCCTGCGTTATGCCGAGAATGTCGTGGATGCCTTAAGCGGTAAGGTTCATTTTTGGGTGACCATAAACGAACCCCTGGTGTACGTGTTTAACTCCTACATGGCCGGCGTGTGGCCTCCGCAGAAGACTTCTTTGCTGGCCGCCGCCAGGGTAACTGACCAGATGGCCGCCGCGCATATCCGGGTATACCGTCTTATCCACGATATATACAGGAAAAAAGGATTGCCTGCGCCGGCGGTCAGCATCGCCAAGAACCTGCGCGCCTTTCGGGCCTGCCGGGGCACCTTAAAGAACAGGTGCGCCGCTTACCTGCGTAACTGGACTTTCAACTTCAATTTTCTCGACCGCCTGAACCGCCAGCGCTGCCTTGATTACATCGGGGTGAATTATTACACGCGCGACCTGGCGGATGTGCGGGGATGGACTCCGCATCACTTCGCACAGGACCTCTGCGATCAGGGCCACGACCCGCTGCCGAAAAACTCCCTGGGGTGGGATATCTATCCGGAAGGGTTGTATACGCTCCTGGTCGGCCTTAACAAAAGGTACGGCCTTCCGGTATTGATCTCGGAAAACGGCATCTGTACCGAGGATGATAATCAGCGCTGGGAATATATCCGGCAGCACCTTTTGAAGGTCCATGAGGCCATGGCCTCCGGAGTCAAGGTCTGGGGATACCTCTACTGGTCGCTGATCGATAATTTTGAGTGGGATAAAAGCTTTGGCCCGCGCTTCGGCCTGGTCGAGGTAGATTATGCCAGTTACCAGCGCCGTCCCCGGCAAAGTGCGGCCAAATTCGCCGCGGTATGTAAGACCGGGACATTAGAATAAATGAAAACCGTCATTCAGGATTCCCTGTTAGCCGAGATACCGTTGTTTGCGGGGCTGTCCGCGGAAGAGCGCGACAGTATCCGCCAACGCTGCAGTATCCTCGAATATAAAAAGGACCAGGTTATCTATACCGAAGGCTCTCCCGCCAGCGGTTTCTACTTCGTTATCCTGGGCAGGGTCTTGACCTATACGACTGATGCGCAGGGCAACCGGGCCATCCTTGAGTACCTGCACCGCGGCAAGTATTTCGGGATCATCTCGCTTTTGACCGGGGAACCCCATTCCGTGACGGCGTCTGCCCTGAACGACTGCCTCCTGTTGATCATTAAGAAGGACGACTTCGAATACCTCCTCAAGAAGATCCCCGCCCTGGCTATAGATTTAAGCCAGACTTTGTCGCGCAGGATAAAAAACAAACATATCCACCAGAAGACCATCTTTGAAAGCACGATCATTTCGGTGTTCAGTTCTTATTCCCAGTCCGGTAAGAGCATCTACGCCATGAATCTGGCGCTGAGCCTCCAGAAGGAGACCCGCAAGAGCCTGCTTATATTGGATATCTGCCCCCGGGATAAGATACATAGCCTGCCTAAGCGCCTGGGCATAGCCCGGGACTACCGCGTTTTCGATTTGTGCCATGTGCCCCTGGATACGCGTAAGGTCATCAAGGACTTTACCATGAAGGACTGGGTGGGGATCGAGCTGATCTGCTTTAGCTATAGGCCGGAAGACGAGTCCTGCGCCAAGAGGCTGGTGAATGTGATGGGCCTCTTGGTCAATGATTACCACTACGTCATTATCGACCTTCCTTCTTCCATGGACCGGTTTGTCTTTAGCGTCCTGAGCCAGTCGGATCAGATACACCTCTTAAGCAGCCCCGAGGCGGTCTATCTGAAGCGCACGCACAACCTGATCGCGCGCTTAAAATCAGAGTTCAATTTCCCGGAAGACAAGATAAAGGTTATCGTTAACGAGTACCGCTCTTCGCGCCTGTCCCATGACCAGCAGATGGCTATCCTCAAGTGCGGCATCTTTGCTACGCTGCCCCGGATACAGGTCCTTTCTTCCGACAGGATCATCGCCGAGCATCCGGACTGCGAGTATTCGAAGGTCATCAGGAGGATCGCCCGGGAGTCCGGCGATTGCCTGGTCGGCCTGGTGCTGGGCGTGGGCGCCGCCTATGGCCTTTGCCATATCGGGGTCCTGAAGGTCATCGAAGAGGAAGACATTCCCATCGATGTTATCTGCGGCGCAAGCATGGGCGGGCTCATCGCGGCGCTGTGGGCATGCGGCAGGTCAAGCCAGGAGATCCTTGAGATCACCAGCGAATTCAGGGACCCGAGGTTCATCTGGGGCCTTATCGACCTGGCATTTCCTTTTACCGGTTTTATCAAGGGCCGCAAACTGTACAATTTCCTTAAGAAGTATTTCGGCTCCAAGACCTTCCATGACGTGAAGCTGCCGCTGAAGATTATCGCCAGCGACATCAGGCGCAGGGAACCGCGCATGTTCGATAAGGGCCCGCTGATCGACGCGATCATGGCCAGCTGTTCCATGCCGGGGGTCTTTCGGCCGTATCAATTCAACCAGGACCTGCTTATTGACGGAGGAGTGATCCATCCGCTGCCCACCGAACCGTTGTTCAAAATGGGGGTCAAACGGATCATCGCGGTCAACGTGACGCCCTCCAAGGAAGATATCGTTAACCAGTACGACAAACTTCAGGAGCAGATCTCCGCTACCTATAAGGTCATCCGTAAAGACGGCTGGTTCGGGTGGAGAAGGTATTTCAGGGACAAGTTCAAGAATAACATCCTCGATCTGATCTTTAGCAGCGTCGAGACCATGCAGGCGGAAGTAGTGCAGAGGGAGGCGCAGTTGGCGGATATCGTCTTGCATCCCGATATCAAAGATACGCATTGGCTGGAGTGGCACCGTTCCCGGGAATTCGCCAGAAGGGGCGAAGAAGAGGCGCGCAAGAACCTGGAGCGCATATGGCAACTGATAAGGGAGTAGGGAGGCTATGATGATGAAGAAGCATATGGTATGCGTGGGAGTTTTATTCTTATTCGGTATGGCCGGGTGCAGCTCGCTGGGGGAGGGGATGCGCGGTTTTCTGGGGGTTTCTACCAAGGCGCTGGAGCAGGAGCGCGGCAGCGCGCTCTCCCGCAATTTCGAGTATGATTACTTCACCGCCTATAGCAGGACGCTGGACGCCTTAAAACAGATAAAGGCCTACATATATGCTAAGGGTATAAGCAAGCACATGATCGCGATATATGTTTCCCAGGACGATACCACGCCGGTAGGGATATTCTTTACGGAAAAGGAAAAGAACCTGACGCGGGTGGAGGTTTCCTCTCCGAGCACCTACGCCAAGGAAACCATTGCCCAAAAGCTGTTCTCTCTCCTGGAAGGGCCTGCCAAAAAGGTGGATGTCAAGCAGGAGTGAGTATGGAGCACCTTAAGTCTCATCTGAAGGGTAAGGTGGTGATCCTGGGCATAGGCAATTCCCTGCGCAGCGACGATGCCGTCGGTTCGCTCCTGGCCTGCCGCCTCAAGGATAGGGTCCCTTTTCTTGTTTTTGACGCCGCAACTACCCCCGAAAATTACCTGGGTAAGATCATCAAGGAAAAACCGGATACCGTAGTCATCATTGACGCGGTTGATTTCGGCGGCTCTCCCGGAGAATTCCGGGAGCTGGAAGAGGCAGACTTGAAAACCGTCAACCTCTTTTCCACCCACAATGCCTCGCTTTCGTTGACGATTAACTACTTGCAAAGCCATTTGAAGCTGGATATAATTATCCTCATGATTCAGCCAAAGACGATCGTCTTTGGCGATACGATAAGCAGGGAGGTATCCGAGTCGCTCTCCCGGCTTGAGGATTGGTTTCATGCCCAAGGGAAAAGCACGGGATAGCTGGGGTTCGAAATTAGGCATTATCATGGCAGTGGCCGGTTCGGCTATCGGCCTGGGTAACTTTCTACGCTTCCCTGCCAAGGTCGCCTCCAACGGCGGCGGCGCCTTTATGATCCCCTATTTTATTTCCCTGCTGCTGTTGGGGATACCCCTCATGTGGATCGAGTGGACCCTGGGCCGTTATGGCGGCGGCTTTGAGCACGGCACTGCCCCGGGCATATTCCACAGCCTCTGGAAAAAGAATCGTTTTATCAAATACTTCGGGGTTATCGGCATCTTCGGGCCCCTGGTGATCTTCATATATTATACCTATATTGAGTCCTGGACTTTGGGGTACAGTTTTTTTGAAATAGCCGGGAAATGCCGGACCCTGGCTGATCAGGCTTCGATGAGCAGCTTCTTGCGGGGGTTCCAGGGCCTGGAGCAGAATCGTTACTTTACCAACCTTTGGCCCGCCTACTTTTTCTTTTTGATCACTTTCTGCGCCAATATCTGGGTCATTTATTACGGCATAAAAGGCGGCATAGAGCGCCTTTGCAGGTGGGCGATGCCGCTTTTGTTTTTTTTCGGCCTGATACTACTGCTGCGGGTTGTCACGCTGGGCACGCCTGACCCGGCAAGGCCGGATTGGAATATCTCCCGCGGGTTCGGTTTCTTCTGGAATCCCGATTTTAGCGCGTTACGGTCCGCCAAGGTATGGCTGGAAGCCGCGGGCCAGATATTCTTTACCTTAAGCGTCGGTATCGGCGTTATCCTGACCTATGCCAGCTATCTGTCCAAGGGAGATGATGTGGTGCTCTCGGGCCTGACTGCCTCTTCGACCAACGAGGTAGCGGAAGTCGTCTTGGGCGGCAGCATCGTCATCCCGGCGGCTTTCGTGTTTTTCGGGCCGGTAGATATCCAATCGATCGCCCGCTCCGGCGTCTTTAACTTAGGTTTTGTGACTATGCCGCTGGTGTTAAACAAAATGCCCCTTGCCTGGCTTTTTGGCTTCTTCTGGTTTTTCCTTTTGTTCCTGGCCGGCATCACGTCTTCGATATCCCTTGCCCAACCGGCAGTGGCGTTCCTGGAAGACGAATTCGATATCTCCCGTAAAAAGGCAGTAGCGATCTTCGCCGTCGTTTCGTTCATCCTCTGCCAGCCGGCGGTATTCCTTTTAGGCAAGGGGGTCGTCGATGAGCTTGATTTCTGGGGAGGGACTTTCTTCCTGGTCTTATTTGCCACCATCGAAACCATACTCTTTGCCTGGGTCTTCGGAATGGAAAAGGCATGGGATGAGATACACAAGGGGGCGGACATGCGGGTCCCCGGCGTCTATAAGTACATCATCAAGTACGTTACTCCTTTGTTCCTGTTTTTTATCTTAGGGATGTGGCTTTGGCAGGAATGGCTGCCGATCATTTTCATGAAGACCGTTTCTGCCGGGAACCGGATGTGCGTATTCGGCACGCGCCTGGGCCTGGTGTTGCTGCTTGCGGTTTTGGCGGTGCTGGTCAAGATCGCCTGGCGCCGCAGAAAGGCGCAGCTGGAGAATATCCGATGAATCCTTACGGATGGATGCTTTTTCTGTTTTCCTGGGGCTTGATCCTGGGGTTGACCATTTTTTGTTTCGTAAAAGTCTTTGCGAGAAAGGAACTGTAGATGAAAAAACGTATTGCGGTCGCCGGTATCATCTCTGTCTTGACGATAGGCCTCTGCGGCTGCGCTCCGCTGATCGTAGGGGGTATCCTGGGGGGCGTAGGCGCGTATGCGGTCAGCAAAGATACGATACAGGGAGAGACGGATAAGCCCTACGAGAGCCTCTGGGAATCCGCGGTGAAGGTGGCCCGCATCCGGGGTACCGTCAGGCAGGAGGATGTGACCAAGGGCTATCTTGAGCTGCAGACGGATTCGGGCCGCATCTGGATAACCCTCATCAGGCTTACGCAGGCAACGACGAGGGTCAAGGTATCCGCTCGCAGGTTCCATATGCCCAATATCGCCCTTGCTCAAGATATGTTCGTCAAGATTATGGAGCAGTCACAGTAGGTTTTAAGGAATTTTTGCTGGACAGCCAGATTTTCTTATGGTACAGTAGCTTCCCATAAGCCGAGGTAGCTCAGTGGTAGAGCGCGGCCCTGAAAAGGCCGGCGTGGGGGGTCCGATTCCCTCCCTCGGCATAAAATAAGAAGAGAGAGACTTGCCGTTTCTCTCTTTTTTATTTTGTTGGCTTTGACTTGGTAGTATAATTGGTATCATGAAGGCTTTCCTTAAAAAGGTCATTGATTCTTGGATCTTTTTTGCCTTTATCCTGCTTCTGTTCATTTCTGCCATAGGGGTTACGGTATACTCCAGGGATGGCAAGGATCTCAGGGTGGATTTGTTTGGCGTTGAACAGATATTGCAGGGGCATTCCCCGTATGAGAACCCCCTGGACCCCAACCGGACCATCTTCCGCTACGCCCCGGCCTTTACCATCTTGATGTATCCTTTTTTGTTGATCAGCAGGATGTCCGCCCCGTTCCAGTTCAATGATATCCTGCCGTCTGCCTTCGCCTGGTATCTGACCGGCCTTTTCTCCTTAGCCGCCAGCGCCGTAATGTTATTGAAGTTGATCCCCTCTGCGTCAAGGCAGATGAGTATACGCAACCTCAAGATCAGCTTGTTAATGGCGCTGCCCCTCATCGGCTACGAATTGTCCAATGGCCAGAATAAGCTTGTCGCCCTGTGTTTTATGCTTGCATCTATTGTTTTGTTCGAAAAGAACAGGCTCCTTGCGTGCGCCGTCTTTTTTAGTTTAGCGCTCACTATATATATCGCCCTATTGCCGTTCCTTTTCTACTTTGTGTTACGAAAAAAAGAATTCATTTTGAGCTTTCTGATAGCCGCCCTCATCGTGTTCTTCGTCGTGCCCTCGTTTATTTTCGGCATTACCTTCAATGCCTTCCTGTTGCAAGAATGGTTTACGCATAGCCTTAAGCCGTTTTTTCTTACTTCCTCCTACGCCAGCTATATCGACTTACGGGTAAGCAGTCAGGCATTGCCGAGCGCTATCGGCAGGCTGTGCGTTTCCGGCAGGACAGGGCACTTTATGTATTTTATTTCTCCCCTGGCAGTCCATCTTATCATCCGGGTATTCTCGTCGTTGATCGTTGCGGCATCTTTGCTGGCGGCCTGGAAGTCCTCGCGGGGCATTGCCAGAGGCCTGGAGTACGCGATCTTTCTGACTCTCGCATTACTGCTGCCTCAATATTGCATCTTTTATACCTGGTCATATAGCTTCGTACTGTATTTTGCGGTATTTAATTATATCAGCTATGGCAGGGTCCCCGGGAAACAGAAAAAGGCCTTGCTTGCCTTAACCCTGATCCTGTTTTGCGTAACCTCCTTGATCAGTATCCGCCTGTTGAGTTATTACTCTTTTCTTTTCTGGGCCACTTTTGCCTTATGGCTGGGGATGATCGTTGTTTCTATCCGGCAAGCGCCCGGCCGCCCGGGGGCGCCGGCGCCGTCCGTAGCCGTTCATTAGAGCGCCATGGAGAAAAACCTTTCCGTTATCTTGATCGCCCACAACGAAGAGCAGAATATCGGCAGGATGATCGAAGGGTTATTGCGGCAGTATGAGCGCCAGATCCTGGAGGTCGTCGTGGTCGATGACTGTTCGACCGATAGCACGGCCCAGATCGCCGAATCGCTGATGAAGCGGGAGCGCAAGTTGAAATTGGTCAAAAGGGCCCCTCCCCCCGGGGTGGGGCGCGCCTTGAAGACGGGCTTTAATAACATCGACCCAAAGGCGCAGTATGTCTTGAGCATGGATAGCGATTTCACTGAGTCCATTTCCGAAGTGCGGTCGTTGATACAAAAAATAGAAGAGGGGGGCTATGACGGCGTTATCGGCTCGCGCTTTATAAAAGGGAGCAGATTGATCGCCTACCCTTTCATGAAAAGGTTGATGAACCGCTCGTTCCATTTTCTCGTAAAAACGCTTTTCCATATCAGGCAGAACGACCTTACGAATAACTTTAAGCTTTATAAAGCGTCTATTTTCCGGGATATGCCTTGGAGGAGCGATGATTTTTCCATGAACGCAGAGACGGGGATATTGCCTATACTTGCCGGCTACCGCATCGAAGAAGTGCCTGTCTCCTGGGCTGAGCGCAGTTCCCATATGGGCAAGTCGAAATTCTCTATCCACAAGGTTGGATGGAGTTACGTTGAGGTTATCTTCTATGCGTGGCGGTTCTTAAAAACAAAAACCCCGCACTGATTTCTCGGTGCGGGGTTATTTTTTTTGTCTGGTTCTGCTTAGGGACCGGGATTGGCTTTCGTAACGTCAGTCGCTTGTTCGCCTTTGGGGCCTTGGGTGATCTCAAAATTTACCTCTTCACCCTCGTTAAGGGACTTGTAGCCGTCCCCCTTGATCGCGCTATAATGGACAAAGACGTCTTTGCCATCTTCACGAGTGATGAACCCGTAGCCCTTTTGATTGCTGAACCACTTCACTTTGCCTTTTGCCATCTGTTGCTATCCGCTCCTTTCTTGATAAAAAAAACCGTAAAGCCTGTTTTCACTAACTCTGCTTTACGGTTTTACTACTTTCCAAAGTCTTTGCTCCCATAGCATTACGATAACTATCCCGAGTATATCATTTTTTAGGGGCTTGTCAATCGTTTTTTTGGCATTTTCCCTGGTTGACGCGAATAAAAAAACTGGTATAATGTGACTAAATTTGCTGGCGTAGCTCAGTTGGTAGAGCGGCGCTTTCGTAAAGCGCGGGTCGGAGGTTCAAATCCTCTCGCCAGCTTTTTATCTTAATCAGGCATGGCCAAATTTCGGGAAGTTTTGAGGAATCGGAACTTCTTTTTTTTATGGATAGGGCAGATCATCTCTCAGCTGGGCGACCGGCTTGACCAAATGGCCCTGATCGCCTTTGTCTATTCCCGCTCTCCCGGCTCAACCATCGAAATAGCAAAGCTGCTTTCCTTTACCATTATCCCCGTTTTCCTCATCGGCCCTATCGCCGGAGCGTACGTAGACCGGTGGGACAGGCGCCTGACCATGTCGATATGCGATTTCCTACGGGCGGTCTTGGTCCTGGCGATCCCGCTGTTCCTTTTTTACAGCAAAAGCCTGGCCCCCATATACCTGATCATCTTTGTCGTGTTCTGCATCGGACGTTTTTTTGTGCCGGCGAAACTTTCGATCATCCCTGACCTTGTGCAAGGCAAAGACCTGCTTATGGCCAACTCGCTGGTCAATACCACCGGCATGATCGCCGCCATCCTGGGGTTCGGCGCCAGCGGCATGCTTGTGCAGTGGTTGGGCGCCAAGATCGGTTTCTATCTGGACTCCTTAAGTTTTCTTGTCTCCGGCACGTGCATCTTCCTTATCGCCAAAAAACCCAAAGCCTTTGCGGGGTCTGCAGACCCCACAGGGTCTGCAAGGCTGGTTGAGGTGGGCCACCAGATAGTCGAGGTCATCAGGAAATCCGTCTATCAGGATATCAAGGAAGGGGTGTGGTATTTTATCCGCAAGAAAGATATCCGCTTCACTGCCGTGCTTATCTTCGTGCTGTGGTCGGCGTTAGGGGCTTCCTACGCGGTGACCATCGCATTTGTGCAGAAAACCCTGCATTCGGCAACCAAGGATTTGGGGCTTTTGGTGATGTTCCTGGGGTTTGGCCTGTTTTTCGGCTCTTTGAGTTACGGCCGCTTCGGCCAACGCCTGTCGCATTACAAGATCATCTTTGCATCCCTGGTATTCAGTGGTATAATGCTTCTGGTTTTTGCAAGAATCGTGTATCTGTATCCGCATTTTTGGGTGGCTGCGGCGCTTGCGCTTGGGCTGGGGGTTTCAGTCGCGCCCATCATGATCGCCTCCAACACGATCGTGCACAACGCAAGCGATGATCAGATGCGCGGTAAAATCTTCAGTTCCCTTGAGATCGTTATGCACCTGGGTTTCCTGGTCTTTATGCTCTTAAGCAGCATCCTGGCAGAACGCTTCTCACACGTCTTGATCTTGAGCATCGTAGGGGTCTTCGTCAGTATCCTGGGCCTGGCTCATATTATCTGTTACCGCAAAATTCCATGGTTAGACTAGAAGAACATAAGGAGTATACGGCGGATAAGCCGATCGAGAAGCTCAAGCCGCCTGCTAAGGTGTATATCCCTCTGGCCCAGCACCTGGGTAAAGTCTGTGTCCCGGAAGTAAAACCCGGGGACGCCGTGCTGGCGGGCCAGCGGATAGCCGGCATTCAGGCGCATGTGTGGGCGCCGGTGCATGCTTCCATATCCGGCAAGGTAAGCGCTATCCAGGATTGGCCTCATCCGGTCCTGGGAAAGGCAAAGGCTATTGTCATTGAAGACGACGGCTTGGATAAAACAGCCCCCAGCCGCAGCCGTTCTGCCGGAGAAATTGCCGGGCTTTCCGCCTCTCAGATACAAAAGATCGTCCTTGAGGCTGGGGTCGTGGGGATGGGCGGAGCCAGTTTCCCCACGCACGTAAAACTGGCCCCTCCTAAACCGGTAGATACCCTGATCGTCAACGGAGCCGAATGCGAACCGTTCCTGACCGGGGACTCGCGTTTGATGGTCGAAAGGACGGAGCAGATTATTTCCGGCATCGAGGTGGTGGCGCGCTGCCTGGGGGCCAGGCACGTCTATGTCGCCATCGAAGACAACAAGCCCCAGGCCATCGAGGCGTTCTCGCGCAAGGCGGCGCATTTTAACATCCGGGTATTAAGATCGCAGTATCCCCAGGGAGGGGAGAAGCAGCTTATCAGGACCGTCCTGAAGAAAGAGGTCCCCCGGGGAAAGCTTCCCTTCGATGTGGGAGTGGTGGTGCATAATGTAGCGACGCTGTTGGCGGTATATGAGGCGGTGTACCTGGATAAGCCTCTCTATGAACGCGTGGTGACGGTGGCCGGAAGCAGCCTGTCTTCTCCGCGCAATCTCCTGGTGCGCATCGGCACGCCGATAAAGGAGCTGATCGATCATTGCGGCCCGCCGAAAGAGGAGCCGGCCAAGATCATCGTCGGCGGCCCGATGATGGGTATCGCTCAGTTTACCGACACGGTACCCGTGATCAAATCTACTAACGGGATCATTCTGTTTACCGAAGCAGAGGCCCGGATGAACGACGAACAGGTTTGTATCCGCTGCGGCGCCTGCGTCAGGAATTGCCCGGCGGGCCTGATGCCCTGCCTGATCAACCTGGCTTCGGAAAAAACGCTTTGGCCGGAAGCAAAGACGTACGGGGCGTTGGATTGCATCGAGTGCGGCAGCTGCAATTATGTCTGCCCGGCGAACCGGAGGATGGTGCAGTCCATTAAACGGGCAAAACTGGAGCTTTCGAAATGAGACAGATGGCGCGGTACGGTTTCATACTTATGGTTATTTGCGTGGTAGCCAGCGGCCTGCTTGCGGCAGTCAACGCGCTCACCAAAGAGAAGATCGTTGCCCAGGCCCGGGCAGAGGAAGAAGACAGCCTCAGGGAAGTTTTGCCCGGTGCGCTGCGTTTTGAGGCGGTCAACTCCGCAGACCAGCTCCTGTATTATAAAGGATACGACAAACAAGGCCGGCTTGTCGGCGTTGCCTTTAAGGCCTCCGGCAAGGGCTACTCCAGCCAGATAGAGACCATGGCGGGCATGTCCTTAAACGGGGTGATCACCGCGATCAAGGTAGTCAGCCACAACGAGACTCCCGGCCTGGGCAGCAGGGTTGCCGAGCCGGAATTTGCCGCGCTGTTTGCCAACAGGAACGTGGGCCAGCTCGGCCAGGTGCAGGCGATCACCGGGGCGACCATATCTTCCCGGGCGGTCATTAATGCGGTGCAGCGCAGGGCAGAGGAAGTGCGAGGTCTGCTTAACGATGCCAAATAAACTTACTGTTTCGGTTTCTCCCCATATACACAAAGACGAGTCCGTAAGCCTGATCATGTGGACGGTAGTGGTCAGCCTCATCCCCGCGGGCGTTGCCGGCATGGTTATCTTCGGCCGCAGTGCCCTGTGGGTTGTGCTTTTAGGGATCATTACTGCCCTAGCTACGGAAGCGCTCATCCAGCTGGTCAGCCGGCGCAAGGTGACCATCCTTGACGGAAGCGCTTTTCTGACCGGGCTGCTGCTGGCATACAACCTGCCTCCCAACGTTCCTTTCTGGCTGCCGATCGTCGGATCATTCTTTGCCATTGCCATTGGCAAACAGGTCTTCGGAGGACTGGGGCAGAATATCTTTAACCCGGCGCTGGTCGGCCGGGTGTTTCTCATGGCCTCCTGGCCGCGCTACATGACCACCTTTGCCAAGCCCCTGGACCTTGACGCAGTCACTTCCGCAACGCCCCTGATGCTGTTAAAGGAAGGCAAGTGGGCCGGTACGCTTTCGTATCTGGACCTGTTCCTGGGTAAGCGGGGAGGCTGTATCGGAGAAGTATGCATTTTGGCACTGCTTATGGGAGCGGCATTCCTTTTCTATAAAAAATATATCTCTTGGCATATCCCGGCAACCTACATTATGACTGCCGCCGCATGCGTCTACGTCTTCGGCCCCGGCGGCCTGTTCACCGGCGATTGGCTTTTTCACGTCTTATCCGGCGGGCTCATCCTGGGAGCGTTCTTTATGGCCACGGATTACGTGACTTCGCCGCTGACGTATAAAGGCCAGATCATCTTCGGCGCCGGTTGCGGCTTGCTGACGGCGATCATCCGGCTCTGGGGAGGGTATCCCGAAGGTGTTTCGTACGCGATCCTCATGATGAACGGCGCCACGCCTATTATCGACCGGTTTACCCGCAACCGCATCTACGGCTCGGGTAGGCAGGAGGCAGCTACATGATCCGGGAATTCCTGAAAGGCATCATAAAAGAGAACCCGACCTTCGTGCTGGCACTGGGCCTGTGCCCGACCCTGGCAGTTTCCGTGTCGGTGATCAACGGTATCGGCATGGGTATTGCGGCGACGTTTGTGCTTTTGGGTTCGAATATGATCATCGCCCTGATCAAGAACGGCATCCCGGACAAGATACGGATACCTTGCTATATTGTCGTTATCGCTACGTTCGTTACTATTACCGAGCTAACGATGAAAGCCTACAGCCCCGCCTTGAACCGCGCCCTGGGGATATACGTGCCCCTGATCGTGGTCAACTGCATCGTCCTGGGCCGCGCCGAGGCATTCGCTTCCAAAAGCTCGGTAATGAGTTCCTTCTTTGACGGCTTGGGGATGGGGGTAGGTTTTACGCTGGCATTGATCTTGATCTCCGGTATACGGGAGGTCCTGGGGGCAGGAAAGATCATGGGGCAGACCCTGGTAAAGGGGTTCGACCCGGCGTTCGTTATCGGTATGCCTTCAGGGGCGCTTCTGGTTATTGGTTTATTGCTGGGCTTCTTCAATATACTTAAAAGCAGGAAGAGGGCATGAACGCACAACAGTTATTGACGATCTTTATCTCCGCGGTCTTCATTTACAACGTCATCCTGTCCCGGTTCCTGGGGTTATGCTCTTTTATTGCCATATCCAAACAGACCAAGCCGGCCCTGGCGATGAGCCTGGCGGTCATGTTCGTGACCACCATGTCTTCCATTATCACCTGGCTCATCTACCGGTTCCTGCTCATACCTTTCGGCCTGACGTACCTGCGTACCATATCGTTCATTTTGGTCATTGCCACGTTTGTGCAGTTCGTAGAGATGGTCATTCGCAAGATAAGCCCGCCGATGTACAGGTTCTTCGGCATCTATCTGCCCCTGATCACCGTCAACTGCGCGGTGCTGGGCGTGGCGGTATTGAATTCCGACATGTTCTTCGTCAATAACCAGCCTGTCGCCGCAAGCTTTATCTATTCGGCATTCCAGGGCGTCTGCGTCGGGCTGGGTTATACCCTGGCGATGCTTTTGATGTCCGGCATAAGGGAGAGGCTGGAGTTGTGCAACGTGCCCAGGGCCGTAAAAGAGTTTCCCCTTGCGTTCATTATCGCTTCCATCATGAGTCTGGGCTTTATGGGCTTTAACGGTTTCAGATTTTAGAATATGGAGATCTTGATACCTGTTTTGACGTTAGGTGCGCTGGGCCTGATATTCGGCGTGGGCCTGGCTGTTGCTTCCAAGCGGCTGGCGGTCCAAACCGACCCGAGGCTGGAAATGATCCATGGCCTTCTGCCCGGTTCAAACTGCGGGGCCTGTGGGGGCGCGGGGTGTTTTGGCTTTGCCGAGGAGCTTTTGAGCGGCAAAAAAAGACCGGACGCCTGCCGGGTAAGCGAAGAGAAGATAAAAGAAAAGATCGCCGAGATCCTGGGGCAGAAACTGGAAAAGAATGTCCAGCGGATAGCCGCCCTGCATTGCCACGGCGGCAGCAGGGTCAAAGACAGGTTCCTGTATGCCGGCCTTAAGGATTGCGTTGCCGCGCACCTGGTTTTAGGCGGCCAGAAGGAATGCGTCTGGGGGTGCCTCGGTTTCGGCACCTGCGTCGAAGTATGCCCCTTTGATGCGATCGCCATGTCCGCCGAAGGCCTGCCGGTCGTCGATAAGGACAAATGCAAGGCGTGCAACAAGTGCGTGGTCGCCTGCCCCAAAAAACTTTTCAGCCTCGTGCCGGTGACGCACACCGTCTATGTCGCCTGTTCTTCGCATGATATAGGCAAGGATACGCGGGCCGTATGCCCGGTCGGCTGCATTGCCTGCCGTAAATGCGAGCAGGTCTGCCTGGTTGATGCCATACATGTCATTGACGATTGCGCGGTGATCGACTATGCCAAATGCACTTCCTGCGGGGAGTGCGTGAAGGCTTGTCCGATGAAAACGATAAGGATGCGTTAACATGAATGTAGCGGTTTTTGCTTCGGGGAGAGGAACGAATTTTGCCGCGATCATCCGGGCGGTAAAGAAGGGGCGGCTGAAGGTAAACCTTGCGCTGCTGGTTTGCGATAACCCTTCTGCCGGAGCTATCGGCCGCGCAAAGCGCGCGGGGATACCGGTAGCCTTGATACAGAAAGAAAAGTTTTCCTCCAAAGAAGCCTTTGAACAGGAGATCATCCGCCGGCTGGAAACGCACCAGGTCGAGCTGATCGTGCTGGCGGGCTTTATGCGCTTATTAAGCCCCGCCTTTGTAAGCCGTTACCAAAACAAGATCCTCAATATCCATCCCGCGCTGCTTCCTGCCTTCAAGGGCACGCAGGGGATTAAAGACGCCTTTGAGTATGGGGTTAAGGTTACCGGCGTAACCGTCCACTTCGTGGACAGCCAGATGGACCATGGCCCGGTCATCTTGCAGGCAGCGGTCAAGATAGAGGAGGGCCAGACCCTTAAGGACCTTGAGGCCAAAATCCACAAGGCGGAGCACCGTCTTTATCCCGAAGCTATTCGTTTGTGCGCGCAAGGAAAAGCAAGGCTGGAGGGCAGGAGAGTTATTTTTCCCACAACGCCGTCCGGTTCAAAATAATCCTACCTGAGTTCGCCAGATTTTTCAAATCTACTTCGTTGAAATCCTTGAAACCGTAGGTCCTGACGGTGTAGGCAATGATCTTGGCTATCTCTTTGTCGACATCGACGTTCTTATCGACTTCGGGCTTGCCGAACTTTAATTTTATGCGGTGTTCGATCTGGGCGACAATGAACTCTCTCCAGGTTATATCATGGTACGCCAGGTGCACGCCTTCTTCGTCACCGATGATATTAGGGGAGGCCTGCGCGTCCTGGATGGTGCGGTGCTGGTATTCTTCCCAGGAAATGAAATCATAGGAGACCTTCTTGAGGTCAAGGTAATGGAGCAGCTCCATCAGGGCAAAGCCGTTTTTCGTATCCGCGGTAACGATGCAGAAAAAATTCAGGTCTTGTGCTCTGGTGTGGTCAAAACTGAACACTATCCGGCGCATGACCCGCCAGACGATATTTATCTTCTCCAGCACCTCTTTGTTATAGACGAAGTCCTGCTGTTTTAGCTCTTCCGAAGGCTTGATCCCGTATTCTATCTGTATCGCCTCAGGTGTGTATTTAAGGTATAGTTTCTCGATCTTGAATTTTTCGGTGTATTTTTCAGGCTTATCTTTCTTTACGAGCAGGTCGTGGACAGGCAGGTAGATCCAGACGGTGCTGCCTACGAGCCGGGACTTTACCGTAAAGTGGTATTCGTCCCGGCAGATGCTCTCGATAGCGTCAGCAACGGTGTATTTGCTGTAGGTGGGACTGGTGGATGCGGTGCAGCCTGCGCAGTAGAGTATCGCCAGCGCCAGCAGGCTATTGAGCCCGGCCTTTGCCAAATTCTTTAAAGATGGCTTCGATCTCATCATAATTCAGCTCTTCTTTTGCCACCAGTTCTTGGGCCAGGCGGTCCAGGAGAGGCTCTTCTTTCTTGAGGACCTCTTCGACTTCCTTAAGGCAGTTCCGCAGTATCTCTTGCACGTCCTGATCGAGGCGGGCTTTCATATCGTCGGATACGAATCCGTCCCGCTGGTAGTAATCGCTGAACACGTGAAAATTACCCATGATCCCCGACTTGCCCATGCCCCAGCGCCAGACCATATTGTGCGCTAGGAACATCGCCTGCTGGAAATCCATGTCCACGCCGGCGGTCGTCGTTTTAAGCTTGAGGTTCTCCGCGGCATAGGAGCCAAGGCTTGCCTTGATGGTCCCCAGGAGCTTGTTCTTGTCGCGGATGAATATTTCCTCGCGTTCCGGGGTCCAGGTTACTCCGCCGGTATGCCCGCGCGGGGTGATGGTTATCTTAAAGACGTCCTGCGTAGGCACGAGCAGATACGTGATGATGGCATGCCCCGCCTCGTGATAGGCGGTCTGCCATTTTTCTTCTTCGCGTAAGCGGATCCTGCGTTTGACGCCCAGGGTAATGCGTTCCCTGGCGTCGTCGATGTCCTTCATGGTGATCGTGGACTTCTTATGCCGTACGGTAATGAGCGCCGATTCCCGGACAAGGTTGGCAATGTCCGCGGGGCTGTAGCCGACGGTGATACGGGAGAGGCGGTCGATCTGGACGCCTGCCGTATCGTAGTTGACCCTCTTCAAGTAATATTCGAACAGCTTCTGGCGGTCTTCAAGGTTTGGCCGGTCGACGTAGATCTTCCGGTCGAACCTGCCGGGCCTCAGGAGCGCAGGGTCAAGATGCGATTCCGGGGCGTTGGTCGCGCCGATGATCACGATGTTAGCGTCTTTTTCTTTCAAACCGTCCATTTCGACCAACAGCTGGTTGACGGTCTGGTTGTGCTCGGTGGTGCCGCCGAAACCCATGTCGACTGCGCGCTTTGCGCCGAGGGCGTCAAGTTCGTCGATGAAGATGATGCAGCCGCCTTTGAACTCGGCCAGCATCGCCGCTCTTTTAAAGAGACTGCGGATCCTGCCGGCGCCGACGCCTACGAACATCTCCACGAATTCGGAGCCCGACATCGCGATGAAAGGCAGGCTTGTTTCGGTGGCGATGGCTTTGGCAAGGTAGGTCTTGCCGCATCCCGGAGGCCCCAGCATCAGCAGCCCCCTGAGGATCTGCCCGCCGATGCGCTGCACCTGGGCGCGGTCCCTGATGAGGTTGACGATTTCAAAGGCCTCTTGCTTGGCTTCATCCATGCCGATAACGTCATTCCAGGTGATCTTCAGCTCTTTTCCTTCTATGGATTTCTTATTTACCTGCGTGAATGACTGGCCGCCCTTTTTATAGAACATCCAGTACATCAAAAATACGTATACTACGCCCTGGATAACCCCCATGATGCCCCACATGAACATCTGCAGGGGGTACATGGCCAGTTGCGACTGCCGCAGGTAGGATTCGGCTTCATTCCAGGCCTTCAGGCCCGCGCCTATCAGAAAGATGAGCGTAATGCTCATAACGGCAACCACCGTAACCAGGACTATCCTGATCCAGTAAAGTTTCAGGTAAAGTTTCAGGGAGAAAAGCGTCTTTTTCCAGTTCATGCGTACTCCTTTTTAGTATTTCAGGATAACACACCCGGCCTGGTTAGTCAAATTAATTTTCCTTGACCGCCACCTAAGGGTGTGTATAATATAAGCTCTACGCAAACAGATTGCCCCGATTCGTAATCGCCCAAAAATTCTCTTCGATAATTTTTGGGCACTCATCGGGATTTCACTAAACTAAGGCTTAAGGTGTTCAAGGAGCGTATCATGGCAAAGATTAAGAAGGTTATTGCAAGGGAGATTCTTGATTCAAGAGGTAATCCTACCGTCGAAGTAGATATTATCCTGGATAACGCGGTTTTGGGAAGAGCAGCGGTGCCTTCCGGCGCCTCCACAGGCGAAAACGAAGCCCTGGAGTTGAGGGATGGCGATAAGAAACGGTATCTTGGCAAAGGCGTACTAAAGGCGGTCAACAACGTCAATACCGTAATTGCCTCAAAAATAAAAGGTTTAAGCCCTGATTTTGAGAAGATAGACAACCTGTTGATCAAGCTGGACGGAACGGAAAATAAGGCCAACCTGGGCGCTAACGCTATCTTGGGCGTCTCCATGGCGGTAGCCAAGGCTGCGGCGCTGACGAAAAAGCAGCCGCTGTACAAATTTTTGGGAGGCGACAGCGCTAAACTGCTGCCCGTGCCACTAATGAATATCTTAAACGGCGGCATGCATGCGGATAATAACCTGGATATCCAGGAATTCATGATCATGCCGGTGGGCGCCCCGACCTTCAAAGAGGCCCTGCGTTATGCGACAGAGGTATTCCATAACCTCAAATCCATCCTGAAGTCGAAGAACCTGGCTACTTCCGTCGGAGATGAGGGTGGTTTTGCCCCGCACTTACAATCCAATAGCGAGGCCCTGGACCTGATCATCCAGGCCATCGAGAAAGCCGGCTACAAGCCCGGCCAGGACGTCTGCCTTGCGCTTGACTGCGCGGCAAGTTCTTTTTATAAAGACGGCAACTACGCGTTTGAGAATTACCAGAGGAAATCCTCCGACCTGATCAGTACCTACGAAGGCTGGATCGCCAAATACCCCATACTTTCCATCGAGGACGGCCTTGCAGAATTCGACTGGTCAGGGTGGCAGCAGATGACCCGGCAGTTAAGCGGCAAGATCCAGCTGGTAGGAGACGATATCTTCGTGACCAACCCGAAAATATTCAAAAAAGGCATTGAAGAAAAGATAGGCAATGCTATACTGATAAAAGTCAACCAGATCGGTTCCCTGTCGGAGACCCTCAAGGCCATCAGCATCGCCAAGAAGAACAAATACCGGGCGATCATTTCTCACCGCTCCGGCGAAACCGAAGATACCACCATCGCGCACCTGGCGGTGGCAACCGGCGTAGGCCAGATCAAGACGGGATCGCTTTCCCGGACCGACAGGATCTGTAAGTATAACGAGCTCCTGCGCATCGAAGAGGAGCTTCAGGGCAAAGCGGCCTATGCGGGCAGGCTCTGGAAGAAGTAATGCCGCGCATGTTGAAGAAGGCAGTCTGGTTCATTGCGGCAGCCGTTGTAATTTTGGCGCTGTTCCTGCCGGGCTATACGAAACTGCAGGACCTGAAGGAAAAGAGCCGCGATTTGCAGGATAAGATAAAGCGTTTAAGCATCGAGAACGCGCTCCTTGAACAGGAACTAAAACGCATTGCCAGCGATCCTCTGTACCAAGAGCGGATCGCCCGGGAAAAGATGGGGGTTGTACGCAAGGGCGAGATCCCCGTTAAGATCATTCCCGAACAACCTACGAAACAATAGCGGGGTGGAGCAGCCTGGTAGCTCGTTAGGCTCATAACCTAAAGGTCGCAAGTTCAAATCTTGCCCCCGCAACCATACCAAAGAGCCGCCGCAAGGCGGCTTTTTTGCTATTAAGCATTATTCGGAATAGATATCAGGCCACAAAGGGATAGTGACGATGCTGTCCTATGGCAGAATACCTGAGGCTTGCTGAAAAGATCCGTAACATGGGCGCGAAACCTTCCTTTTTATGCGGCATCTAAAGGTAAAAGAGGGGAAGGGTGAGGTTATGTCTAGAATAGTAAAAACGCGAAAGGAATATAAGAAAGAAATTGAAGATATCATCGATGGTTTGAAGTGCCCGAAAGACTTTCGGTGCTATAGATTAGGCCTTGAGTACCTTTGTAAGGCAAAAGATATTGGGATGGAATCGTTTCTCATATGTTCGGAAGAAGACCCGCAACAATGCAGGTTTGCAATGTCGTTTGGAACCTCCTTCTTTTGTACCTGTCCACTCCGAATCTATATTGCTAAAGAATTGAAAGGCGGGAAGGAAAAAAGCCTGCCGCTTCAAAGTGTGGTATAATGAGAGCCATGAATTGGAAAATTATCAGAGCCTTTAATATAGCTAAAAGGTATTGTCTACCTAAATATGTATCGGTGGGGATACGAAGAGGGCTACGCAGAGGCAAAACTGTAAAGGGCCTTACTAATGTCAATATTTCGACAACAACCCTCTGCAGTGCCGATTGTATTTTTTGTCCTCCTCGAGGCGATATCAATTGTTCCGTCGATTTCATGAGCACGGAGAACATCGAGAAAATTTTGAAAGAGATGAGAAGCCGCGATTTTCGGCGTTATCATAATATTCAAGTTGTGTCAGTAGGGGAAAACGGGGATTTTTTCCTTCACAAAGATTGCCTTACCATACTTGCAATGCTGCGCGCTGGTTTACCGGGAGCAAAAATCCAGTGCTTTACAAATTTCCGTATGTTTACAAAAGACAAGATCGATGCCGTATTAAAAGAAAAACTTATCGATTACGTCGGCTGCAATATCGATGGGGCCGATGCCAAGAGTTATTTTAGGGTAAAAAGGGGGGATTATGCAGCAACAAGGGAAAACTTGCTGTATTTTATCAAAGAACGCAGGCGCCTTTGGCGCGACATTCCGATTCTATTGTCCGCCTTGACATTTCATGATTATGTCAAGGGTATATATTTTAACTTGAAGGTCTTGCCTCACAAAGTTAAGGAGGTTGTTGATATCAAGGCGATAAAAGATGACTTCCCGGAAATAAAAGATCAATTCAAGCCATTTTTGGACCACCCGAAAGACAAAATCCTGCGCAGCGGTCCTATTGGGTGGGCAGAAAGGGATTATGTTGATGCCAGCAGGATTAAGTATGATGAATTTAGCTGCCCCTTGCTGGAGCGGATAGAAAAAGAGGCCTTTATATCCCCTGACGGAAATTGGTATGCGTGCTGCTGGGATACTAAAAATGAATTAAAGTTGGGGAATGTTTTTAGGCGGTCGATCAATGAGGTCTTTTTCTCTGAAACGAGAAGGAAACTCATAGACGCCCTTAGGAATAAAAAATTCAAGGAAATCGGAGGTCCGTGTAGGACTGTCCATTGTTGTCAAAGCCTCAAATAGGAAATTCCCTCCCGTTTTTCAATAATCACTTATCATATTGAAACCTTAGTTCATCCAGAGCATCACAATAAGAACTGCTCTCCGGCTTATTCTTCGATATGCGATATGAAGTCGAAAGGGGGAGCGAGGGAGATGGATAAAAAGTTGACATTAGCTTCTTGGATTATATGCATAGTTTCAGCTATATTGGCCATAGCGGCATTATTTTATGCCCATACTTCCCAGGTTCGTAAATAGGAATAGCCAAAAAATGGTTGAATACGGACTCCGGGAGTAGGATAATATCGATAGCCACAATGGCCACAAGGAGGTCGCTATGTCTATTATCGATAAAAAATACAGAAGAAAAGATGTGCACCGCAAATATGGCGAACAAAGGATATATGGGAAGAACCTGGTAGAGATGCTCAGAGAAGAATACGGAGATCATCTGTTTGAGCACCCCAAGGCCAAATATCCGGATAAAATTGAAAAGCTGGTTAAGTCGAAAGAGGGGAAAATATGAAAAAGATAGTTCTGGTATTAATTGCTGTTGTAGCTGTCGGTTCTCTGTGTTTTGCTCAACAACCGTCAACGACAGCCACGAAGCAGGTTTCCGCACCGGCTAAACCTGGAAATTTTTCGGGGAAAATAGATTCTATTGTTGTGGTTGACGCCACAAAGGGCACGCATTCAGAGATCACGGTTGTTGATGCGACGGGGCAAGAAATGGCCTTTTTGGTGCGGGTAAACACCATTATCGCTGCGCAAGACGGAAGACAGCTTACCCTAACCGACCTAAAGCAGGGCAACAAGGTCGAGGTAACATATATCGTAACTAAACTGGGCAATAACGCGGCCCTGTCTATCAAATTAGTAGAATAATGGATTGCTTTCAACAGAGGTGGCGAACATGGCTAAAGCTTTAGTTGTGTACCACACCCAGACAGGGAACACGGAAAAATTGGCCCTGAGCGTAAAAGAAGGATTAGAATCTTTAGGCGTAGATGTTGTATTCAAGAAAGCATCCGAAGCAACCTTGGAGGATCTGCTTTCTTCCGGCGGTTGTTGCTTCGGAACCCCGGATTATTTCAGTTACATGGCCGGTACGTTAAAGGATTTCTTTGACCGGACCTGTTATCCTTCTGAGGGCAAGATCACCAACAGGCCCTATGTATGTTTTGTCAGTCATGGCGGAGGAGGCAGGGCGGCTGGCAGCCTAGAGAAGATGGCAGAGAGGTTTAAATTAAAGAAGATTACTGAGTCATTGCTTGTGGAAGGTAAACCTAAGAAAGCGGATTTAGAAAAGGCAAAAGAGCTAGGCAAAAAATTAGCCGAAGCTATAAAAAAATGAGGATTACCTTCCAAGCCTCTACCGCCTGGATTGAATATCGCCCCTCAGGGTGTTATACTTTATATAGACAGCAGGGAAAGCCTGGAAAAGGGTAATACCATCAGTCTTTTTATTTATTTTTTTAAAGTAAGGTGCAAAATTGCCTATTTTCCGCGTCGCCCCTCCTGTCCAGAGGAGAGGGCGTATCTTTAGCGGAGGATAGGTTTTTTATTTTTACGGAGAAGGTGATTAAAATGGTGAATAAAAGAGGTTTTACACTGGTTGAGATCATGGTCGTTGTGGCCATTATCGCCCTTTTGGCGGCAATCTTGGTCCCCAACTTGTTGCGCGCCAAACTAACGGCAAACGAGACAACAGCCCAGGCAACCCTGCGCACCATCGCTACGGCGCTTGAGATGTATGCTGCGGCGAATAACGGCTCATACGCCGACAGCGAAGCCCTCCTGACCGGCGCTAACCCGAAATATCTGGATAAGTCGTACTGCGGCCAGACCGAGAATAGTTATGTCTATGACTGTACTCTTGCCACCGGCGGTTATACCATTACCGCCAGGCCCACGGATTGTACCAATACCGGCACCAAGAGTTTCACCATGACCACCGGTAGCCACCTGGTTACCGATGCGGCCTGTACGGCTGGCGGCGGCTAGTGCGGCCGCCTGTTACGCCACATAGCGGAGCGAAAGAACTTTTCGCTCCGCTTTTTTATTCCGTTACCATTTTGGAA